>Ga0126342_10007536_pt1 | contig 19455 bp, 18 predicted proteins | sample Cyp1metagenome_FD_92528 | JGI IMG/M metagenome (GOLD analysis project Ga0126342, IMG submission 92528) | Coral microbial communities from Lord Howe Island, Old Settlement Bay, Australia - Cyphastrea 1 metagenome | ecosystem: Host-associated > Invertebrates > Cnidaria > Coral ... | reverse complement strand
TGTGGATACATTATGGATACATTATGGATACATTATGGATACATTATGGATACATTATGGATACATTATGGATACATTATGGATACATTATGGATACATTATGGATACATTATGGATACATTAGGTGTGTATGTCTAGTGAGTCTAATGAGTCCAATGTGTGTCATTGTGTGTCTTTAATTTGCCAGTTCGGTCGTTGTCAAAACAGCCCAGTTCGGTCATCCAATTGAGACCATGCGGGCGCTCTCATTGTAACGCCCATGGCCGTCGAATCGCATTGGGACCTTAGCATGGCATGGTTATTTTTTCATGGTTGTTCATGGTTTTCATGGTTGTTCATGGTTTTTCATGGTTGTTCATGGTTTTTCATGGTTGTTCATGGTTTTCATGGTTGTTCATTGTTTTGCAAGGTTTTCATGTTTTTTCATTGTTTTTCATGGTTTTTCATGGTTTTTTTCATGGTTTTTCATGGTTTTTCCAAATGTCTCCAGTCAAGACTTGCCCATCTTGTCCTTTTGGGCTTTCATGGTCTGACTCGAACGCAGACCGTTTGACCATTTCGCCGACAAAATATGACCAAATAGACTGGCTGATTAGACTGGCTCGAACCTTTGCGGGGGGCAAAACTGGTCAAGTCTCACTTGGCCAACAATCTGACCACCATCCAGTGGCATTTGAAACTTCCGAAATCCAAATAATCCATGTGCAACTCAACCGGCCAAGCACCGGCAATTCACAAGAACTACATCCGATGATCTCGCTCGCGGCCCCAGTTGAGGTGAGCAGAACAATATTTGCATTATTAGGACCCATGGCACCCATGGACCATGCTTAACTTCGGTTATTTGGGTCATTCGGAATGTGTCAAGAGGATGTGGCACTGTGGGTTGGAAACTGACTTTGCATCTAGTTTCCCTGGAGTTGCATTTGAACAGTTGGCTGACATATGTTGTTTTATCTCTAGGTTTGCTGTTCAAAAATGCTCTGCAAAGGCTCATCAAATATGGATGAAACTTCTGATGCTAAGCCATTCAAGCAATCCAGAATGGTTTTTTGAAATCGGCAAACCAAAAGAGACTATATACTTCCAATGAAGTACAGTAATATGAAATAGCTAGAAACATCCTGTCAAAATTTTTGTGCGAGCATGTCTGAGCCCTATCAAAGCTCGGGGCTCGGACTCAAATTCATTGTCATGGCTCCCACTCACAGCACTCACAGTGGCAGCTGCCATTGCAGTGTCTGGAATCTACAGCGGAGCTGACCAGGGTAAACAACTCTTAGCTTCCTAACCTCGACGCGGAAGCTAATGCAAATCTTTGACAAAAAATCCAAGAAGCTATGAAGACTCGGACTGTGATGCAAGATATGCAAGATGATGCAAGTTGCTATAAAAGACAGCCAGACAGCAGTCTCGAGGCTACGTGTGATGTTAAAATGTTGCAGTTTGAATCAAACCATGTCTTGCACAGTCCAATTTTCAGACTCTTCGAAAAAACTAATCATCTTCTAGATGTTCAACTCCCACATTTGAGGCCAAACTGCAATTCCACATGCAAGTGCAATCAACATGCTCCTTTCACAACTGTGATTCATTCTGATTCATGTTGTCACTGGAAACTGGAAAATCTGGAAATGGGTACGGTGGAACTTCAAATAATTCAAGCAACGCTCCGCACTGCTCCGCGCATTTTTTGGGTGAAACTCTTCCGTCAAATCTCTGGGGACCCAACCTGGCGAGACACTCAGCCAGACACTCCGAGCATCTCCGAGACACGGTGAGACCTTTTGGTTTTTTTTCTCAATTTGGGTTTGTCTGAAAATAGTGTACCCCTACACCCAATGGTTAATGATCATTATCCCTACTAAATGGCTATAATTGGGGGTATGCCCCATTTTCAGACATACCCATTTGTCAAGCCTTCTGACCTTTTTGGATGTTTGATGATTTTTTCTAAGCCAAGATGAATGAAGAGGTCACAAATGGAACGTCAAAATCAAAGAAATGTCCAATGCCCCGAAGAAAAATGCCCCGAAGGCAACCCCCCTTGGTGCGCCCTCGCCTCCGTACCTTCACCTTTCGGATCGCTACGAACCCTTGGATCACCGAACACCAGCAGCTATGGCACTTCAGCATCGCTCAAAGGATCGCTGAAAGCAAGGCTGTTTCGAGCAAGATGAGGCAAGAACATTAGGAGGAACTAAGAGGTACGTCTCCATGATCTTGGCCACGCTACTTGTCACCTGCCGAAAGCCCGTGGTTGGAATTGGCTGCGCATCAAGCAATGCAAATTGACAAAACGTTTAAAAAAAAATAGAATAAATGTGAATATAGATAATAATAAATATCAGCTTCCAGGGATTTCCAGAGAAACACTGGCCGAAAACACAGCTGCGACACTCCGTGCCATCCAAGACGCTTCTCCATGTTGCGTGCGAACCGTCAGTCGAACCAGTTGCTGGTTTCCCTCGTACTCCAAGCGTACCTCGACACAATTCCAAACCTCCGAGGTTTGCCAGCTCCCGATGTCTCAAGCCTCCCCTTTTCCATCCTTTTCCATTACTTCAAGGGAAACATTCCCCAGGAAACCCAATTTCCCCCAGGGCACGAGAATGGGAACACTCATCATCTTGCCCGGCTGAGATGGATCTGGTGTAGCTGTGTTCAGCGTCCCTGGGGATCCGGGAAGTCTCGAGGTTCTTTGTTGATCTTTTTTATATTTAGTTGTAATCCTTCTCTCTCCAAAATACATCAAAATGCTTGTTCTTATCGATGTGGAGACATAGCTCGTGCACAGCAGGTCGATGACGGTCATGATGTTCTCATGTTCAAAAAACGGACGATTTTTACAGGTCAACATGGTCAGTTCGTCTTCGTGATTCGTTGTCGCCTGCCGCTAGGGTCTGCGTTGGTCCACTTCCAGGCAGCACAAAGAAGTTGAAGCCCTGGGAATCAGCAGAATCCAGCAGAATCAGATCAAGTCGTCCATCCTGTCCCTGGTTTTGTCGACTTGGCGCATGCTGAATGAGTGGCCTGAGTCTGTTTTTTTTTTGGTTTTCTTCTGGAATACACTGACTGGCACTTGGAGAGATTATGAGAGGTTATGATAGATTATGATATTTAGATTGAACAGATTCTTCAAATGGCTCAAAGCCTAAGCCATTGCTTTGCAATTCGGAAAGCCTTTTGAAGGTAGTTCAACCACTGGTTTGGAGGCTGCTTTGCCTGGAAAATGCAGAACAGGTGCAGGACCAAGGGCAGCCCGACATTTGTCGAAGGCGTAGAAATTTCAAGTTGCTTTGATGTTCTCTGATACATCTGATACATCATCTATTTTCATAAGCTTCGCATGTTTGAACATGGAACAGCGGCATGTCCATCACGTCCCGCCTTTCCCACCGAAAGCAGTTCTCTCGGCTGTCCAGCTAAGGATTCGAAGAAGGGCATGAATTGCGGAGGCTGCGGCGGAACACCGTGGAACACCGTGAAACACTCAGCACCGGATCCGTCAAAATCATGGTATGCCAGCGCATTTTGATCATTTTGGCCTTGGGCTTATGAAAAATATCTTTGAATAGCGCTATGGATCGCTATGGTATATTCGGATTCGGAAATTTGGAAAGTCATTTGGAATAGATTTGGTCCTTACACGTTTGGATTGTTTTGCACCCGCGTTTCGGATGTCAGCCTGCACTTCTGCTGGAGAGATGAACTTGGTCACCACAGCAGGCCTCGAACTCATGGCTTACCCCCCCGATTTAGGCCCTGAAAACATGACACCCAAACACAGTCCCAGCTTTGACAACTCTCCGAAGAGTTCCGAAGTATTGCACCTGGGGAAAGACCTTGATGGGCCTACACTAGCATTGGTGCAAAACTTAACCAATGCTGAAGCAATCCTCAACCCACCATGCTCTACTGTGGAGATCCGAGGTGCCGAATGATTCACCGAATCGGTGCATCTGGGGTGAAATCTTCAGCAGAAAGGGACCATTGAGGCTCCAACAGCAGCAAAGGCAACTGTTGAGCTGGCTCACCTGGGGCAGTGCAATACCTGGCCCAGCATGGCATGATTCGGCATGTCGGATATGTTGGATTTTTTTCCATGGCAGTTCTTTCAAAAAAATCCAAAGGACATTCTGGGGAAAACTGAGCAACAGGAAATTCTTCAACATGTCTTCGACATTTTTCAAGATTTTTTTGTGTCAAGACGCTGGGGCCTGAGGCGGAAACACAGGAAACGCAGGGAGTGATTTTTTGGGCTGGTGGATTTATCGAAATCACATCGAGTCAATATCAACTTCATGACGTCATGATATATGTCATATATAATCATATATATATGTCAGTCATAAATTGTCATAATATGTCTGTCGCTATATCTGATTCATTCTGATTCAACTTATGTTGTGAAACAACCAATGTTTGAACTGATTTCGCCAAGATTTCCGCCAAGAAACTCCACCGCATATCTTGCAGGCTGCAAGAAGGGTCGCAGGCATTGCACTTGCACCAGATGCTGGGCCTGTCGTGTGTCCATTGCGTCCATCGATGTCCATTGTGTCCTTCCGTCGTGAAAAACTCTACGAATTCTGGATCTGTCTCTGGATCTGGATCAAAATCTGAATCTCTCGCAACTTGACCAACTTTACCCAGCCATGGGAATTCTTTTCCATTGCTTCGCCACGCTTCTGCCTCTCTGTTGTTTTATGGGAATAAAATCGGCCTGCTCACCCGGCTTCATTGAGGGTGGAACCTGTCACAAATCTCTGGCATTGCCGCAGCCCATTCCCCGTTGTTTGACATCCAGCGGCAATAGTCAGTGATAGTCAGTGCAACCGGTGAAGGATATCAGTGACAACAATTACAGAACAATATACAACGTATGCAACATATATACAACATGTACATGTGTGTATAATACATATATATATACGATATGCTGGATGTTCTTTCGGACAATGGCCCAGCTTCCCTCTTAGAGACAATGCAGATGGTCTGCAGGATTGGAGCGACCCAAACATGAGAATTTCGATGTTTAACGTTGGTGCGCAGTTCGCAGAACTTCATCTCACATGAACGAAAGAAAATGAAAGAAGTAAGAAGACGTTGACTAGATTGATGACTGATATTGATCGATTGACTTGAGTGATATCTGGTTGGTGGTTTCAACCCCTCTGAAAAATCTTACAGTAGTCAGTTGGGATGATTATTCCCAATATATGGAAAAATAAAAAATGCACCACCAACCAGATATTGATTGGATTAACGACTTTGAGTGATATTGACGTTTTTTTTCTCTTTGCTCCGCCTCGCTGAAGGTCTGGACTTTCATGAAGGGAACCTCCCAGCGTCAGCAGCGTCAGCTGTGCAACCACAAAGGGACGTTCACATGATGATTGCAGATGATTGCAGCAGATGGGTATGGATCAATACCTATTAATACCATTTTTAGGGGAATGAACATCCATTTACCAGCTATTTTGATGTTCACCAGGGGGATAGGGTTTTGACCCATCCCCAGATGACTTGTGCTGTACGTTCCTTCGATCTCGGTAAACAAATTTCGCCGAAATGGCTAAGGGTGGCCTCGGGAATCTGTACACGAATGTTGCCGATGGCTCCCTGCCAGCGGCATAGCAGCGAATCTGAGATGAAGTGGGATACTATATGAGGAGATATCTCAGATATGATCTCAGATATGATCTCAGATATGATCTCAGATATGATGTCAGATATTCTGACTTGCACTTGAACAGAACATGACTGTCGAACAAGTTGCAAGTTGGTGCATGGCAAACCTCGGTTCCTGAACGATGTCGGTCCAATTATCCCATTCCACCACCATTTTCGTCCTTGGAGTTGTTCTTGAAGAGAATCGTCAAGCGGCCAGTTGCCGCATTGTACCTCACGATATCTCACGATTCATCAAGGCAAAACTTAGAAATCTATATAAATCTTAGAAGGATTGCGCAAGTCTTGCCTGAAAATTTCACTCCCACAGCGTCACAGCGCACTCTTGCTTCATCTCCAAAACCAAATGGGGAGAGTTGTAGAACCTGTCGCGACATGGGGCTGTCTTTGCAGCTCAAAGTCGCTGCATAATAAACACACATCGTGACACAAAAAAGCTGCAGATACCTGCATATGATCATAATATCCATATGGATATTGATGATCTTAATCATTAACCATCATAATCATTATATCAATTTATATCATCAAGATCATTACCATAATATTTTCAGATCATAATATCCATCATATATATCCATACACTACGGCACTGTCACTTACGGAGGTGCCATGGCCCCACATGGCCGGCGGGGTGAACCCCACCTTCCAACTGGAGCCAGGCACAACTGGAGCCACAGATCCTGCACCAACAGAATGACAACAGGTCCTGTGGTGAAACAACAACTGTAAGATGATTGATTTTTATCATTGACCTTGCGATTTCAGAAAAAATCCAGAGGCCTTATCATCCAATCATCTTACAACATCTTACAACAACTTCTTTCAGTCCTTGGGACTAGGCCCACTGGCCGTCCCATTGGCGGCTTGTGGATCCGGAGCTGCACCTTCTGAATCCGAGGATTCGGACCTCGAAAAACACAAAAATGAGGATCTGCAATGTACATCTACCATCATATGAGATCATATAATATCTTATAGATGATATGTCATCTAGTAACCATCTAATAGTCATCTAATAATCATCTAATAATCATCTAATAATCATCTAATAATCATCTAATAATCATCTAATAATCATCTAATAGTCATCTAATAATCATCTAAAAATCATCTAATAATCATCTAATAATTATCTAAAAATCATCTAATAATCATCTAATAATCATCTAATAATCATATATAATCATATATAATCATATATAATCATATACCATCACATCATATCATTATAATGATTAAATGTAGATCATATAATCATATGGAATCTAAATAATCTAATAATGATGCAATGATATTACATCTAATCATATTAGATTATATCTAATATTACATCTTATAGATTATATGTCATCTAATAATCATATGTAATCATATATAATCATGTATAATCACGTGTGTGTATAATATATATATATATATATAATTATATATACACACACATGCAAGTGCGGGGGGAGGAGGATCGCCACAGAACTCAGAAACACTGATAAGAATCAAGAATCCCTCAATATCTTGGCAGACGTTTTGTTATTTTCCCCAAGAAACCGAGAAACCAAACTTCTTGGTGTTTCTTGTTGGTGCTGCCATTGTTGAGATCTCTTGAGATCTCTGTTATCGATAACGCTGTGCGGCCAAGGTGTTGCCAATATGCCAATGTCTCGATATATCTCGATGTGTCTCGATATATCTCGATGTGTCTCCATGTGTCTCGATGTGTCTCAATATCAATGTAAGTCTCGAACTCTGAAGCAGCCTGCAGCGCAATTTTCAAGATCATTGAACTGCGAGAATGAGTTTCCATCTCGACGTCTTGACACGTCTTGACATGTACAAATGCCGTGGAATATTTGGAAGCTCGAAAGATGGCAAATACACAATGCTTAATGGCGGGAGACAGTGTTCCAACGGCAAGTTTGAGGCGAATGCAGCTTTCAGAGCTTGTTTGGCAAATACTTTATGGAGAAAAACAGCTCCTCACAAACTCTGAGGTTAAAAAAGAAGTGTCTATTTTCAGATATAATTGATATAATTGAGATATATATATATATATTGATATGATATTTCATTGATACAATCATCAATCAATGGATAATCTGCTTGTAGTCTAACCACATCTAACTTCTCTGATAGAAATGGCATTGCCGGCCTGTGGGCTGGACCTCACTGCACTTACTCGACCTGATTTTTCGCGGAGCTTTGTGGAGCTCCAAAATCTCTGCACCGAAACAAGGACGGAGGACTTTTTAACTGGTTGGTGGTGCAATTTTACCATCTTGAAAAATATGAATTAGTCAATGGGTTTTTCATGGTTTTTCATTATCCCATATATTACATATATGAAATGGAAAATAAAATTGATGTTTGAAACCACCAACCAGTGAAGGATTTGAAGGATTTGAAGGAATGTAGAAATGCAGCAGAAACTCTGAAGCTCGTCTCTGACTAGCCTGGATCAGGAAGCTCCAGTGCTCGCCCGTCTCCCTCCACTTTTTTGCCTGGTGTCTTCTCGGACATGGTTTCGGTTTTCCTACAGCGCCTCCCTTCCCAAGTTCTGGAACGAATTAGAGAAAAATATCGAAAAACCGTCCCAATTTTTTGGAACAGCTTTGATCATTCTTTATCATCTGTCGTCAGCAGCTCCACCTCCAGGTTTATACATGCCTCCTTCACTCTTCGCTGCCTACGAGTCTCGCAGACATGTGCCATTTGATCAATTTGATCAACGCAAAGAGAACAGCACAGAATCCATCACTGATCTAATCCGAGTTCGGCACATACAAACAAGGTTCAGGAGAAAATGGGAGAAACAGGCAAGCAACGCAGAACAACTTTGGAATTCGAAATTCCGAAATCAAAAGAAATCGAAACATGTGGCAGTGTGTCAAAACCTTGTACCCCTGGTGAACATCAAAATAGCTGGTAAATGGATGTTCATCCCCCTAAAAATGGTATTAATAGGTATTGATCCATACCCGTGTCAGAGTCTGTCAGAGTCTGTCAGAGTCTGTCAGAGGTTCAACCAGCATCCACCTCTTCGAGTTCCGCACGTGTGTGCGCGCGATTCCTGGAGGAGAACTTCAGCCGCTGCACCTGTTCCAAAGTGCCAAACAAAACGACAAAACAAAACGAAAAAGACAGCAATGCACCAGCAATGCACCAGCATATCATGCTTGAGAGTCAAGGTATTTGGTTTCAGGGATTCTATATTCTATATGATTGATTCTAATTACATACTTCAAATATACTAGATATGATTAGATATGTCTCGTTTTCTCTTGCCCTAGATTTTTCTGTCACGTTTTCACCGAGTACCCACTGGCGGAATAGCCCTCATGTTCCCCATGTTTTCTGACTCTGCCGCTACCAGCCAGGGTGACCAGCGGATTGTTTCTTTGCACGCTTTCAGCATACCTCCGGTGTTCCATGATCCATTGGTCCATGACACCAAAGATTGCCTGACACTTCACTCACGCACTGACAGTGTTTATCAAAGTTGATATATGAGATCATCATCCCAGAACTTCGTTGAACATCTGTTTATTATCCCAGAAACAACGACATATAAAGACATGGAAACAGCACGGGTCACGCTGGCATCGGTGACAGAACTTCGTCGAGCTTGTCCTGTGACATTTCATTGCAGGTACGGTCGGTTTTCACTCCGTCTTCATTGTCGTTGAGTCATACTACTTCTGAATCCTTTGAAATCTTCTAAATCTTGATGACCGCTTCAAAGACTAAAGCTGGAGAGTCACTAGACATCACTAGACATCACTCGCCAATCGTCCGCTGAATTTTCTTCCATCATCGTCCTGATCCCGTGCAAGTTGAAGCAGCTCAACTGTGCGCTGCTGTAGGTCAACGTCTGCGCTGTCCTCTGAAAGTGGACATCCATGAGGAGTAAAAGCCATGGCAATGCATCGCATCAAAATCATCAAAATCAAACCATCAAAAGCTTCAAAACCATCAAATCTTTTATATAGTTACTATAGTTTGTTAATCTGTGACTCTGAACTTTCTGACCTTTCTGAAGTTTCTTTGTCACAATTTGTGATCTGCACCTGAATTTCCTTCAGGAAGCTGCCGACTTCCCCGGACAAAGCTTCATTTCCGTTCAGGAGCTTCACGGATGCCAGCAGAATGATCGCCTCCGGGTGAAGGTCGGTGGTCCCCAAGCTGTGCGCGGTCCATGATTTGGGGGGTCTTGGGTCAGGGTAAGGTCAGGGTAAGGTCAGCACTTGATCCCATGGCTCCAAAAGGTCAGCAAGCAGCCCGAAAAAGAGCCCTAGCCCTAGCCCTAGTGGCCTTGGTTTGTTGGGAGCCCCTTACGAAGTGCCGATGTAAAGCTTCGAACTTTGCCCGAGGCGTCACGCTGGGTGGCAGCAGGTGCCCGAACTCACCCATCAAATACCTACGGAACGACATGGAACGACATGGAACGACATGGAACGATGGCCGTGGAGCGTCCATTGTCATCGTGGGGCACGCGCCCAGGCGCAGCAAGGTATCATGAGGAGCTCTCTGAGATGTGAGATTTTGATAAGCCTCTCCAGTCTCCAGGAAACCGGGAAATGCTGATGGTGAAAGAAGCTGAAAGTTTCCCATGAAAAATTATAAAATCGTCATGAGGCAATCATGAAGTAATAATTGAGATAGCCTTGCTGGCAGCGTGTCGCTGCAAACCGTGCTTCTCCTCAAAAAGACATTCTGAGGCAGCAGAATTTACTTCCATGCTCAGTCAATGTGTGGAAGTACTTCCAACTAAAAAAAAACTGAAGCATCCTCAGCATACATTACCTTACATTAACAACGGATTTCACCCAATTTTTTTCTTACCTTTTTCGTGAAAAACATCATTCCTCAGCAACGGAAATCACCGTCTATTCGAAGCATCTCAGCTGTCTAAGATTGACACTGACTCTGCAGATCCGTCTTCAAAGCCTGTCACGACCTCCCAATGGGCGATCGAATGGGCGCTCAGAAATGTCACCTGAAACCTGGGCACCTGGGCATGATGAACAAACAGATAGGAACAAAAAAGAGGAATGTATATTGTGTGGAAATCATGTTAAGTTATTTTATACATACATTACTGTTACATTACATTATATAATCATTATATTACATTAGATTACATTACATTACATTGTATTGCATTACAGATTACATTACGTTACATTCCATTATATTACGTTACGTTACGTTACATTACATTACGTTACGTTACATTACATTACATTACACTACACTACATTACACTACATACATACATATATACATATGACATATATATATATACATACATATTACAAGTTGTAAGTATCTAGATGTATCTAGCATCTATGCAACATATCTATGTACATTCTGTGCAAAGTTCTTCCGCTGAAACGGATCGAGGAAAATTGTCTAAAGAAGATCATCGCGGGACCTGCACGACTCGATACCAAACATCATCTGCAACCTCACTGAAAGAACACTGAAAGTACACTGCAGATCGTCAATTTGTTTCACTTTTCGAGCATTCTCAAGTATCAACTTGCTAGTGAAGCACCTGAGATTTTGCTCTTGGTACATTTCACCACCATGTCTCACAACATGTCACGACGTGTCTCACAACGTGTCTCACGACATGTCGTGTCTGAGGAATCTGCGGCGTCCGGAGCACTCTCCAACATCTTGAAGACCACCTCAAGGCATTGCTGGCGTAGCCGTGAGCCGTGCCGTGCTAACCATGTGCCAAGGCTTCCAAGGACAGAGCATCCACGTACCAACCGAAATTCGGAGCGTTCTTCTCTGCCAAGATGGCAATCTTCAGAACCAGCTCCTTGACATCATCGGGGAAAAAAAAACATGAGCCAATTCATTGAGATCTGTTGGTAGGGACAAACAACAATATCCCCTGCCGTCTCTGGCGAGTCGCAAGTTCTGAATAGCCAATGTAGTGCAAGGGTGTGTATGTATATATATATATGTGTGTGTGTATGTTGTATAGTATTTCTTATATATTATGAGATCATATGTTTTTATTATGTATATATATATATATATCGAATTGTCTGGTGGTCAACTGATGCTCAATTTTTTCAGTGAAACTCATTGGAAAATGCGGCAGTCCGGCCAAACTGCCAAGAACAGAGCCAGCGTCAAACATAAGTCAATGATGCCGGTACTGTATATATATATATATATTATTATATATTCATACATATTCAGATGACGTTCACAAATGTTCCCGGCTGTCTCCTCTTGTAGCAAGCTATCGCTGGCACCCAGAATCTCCAGGAGCTCATCGACAATTTGCTGCCAATTCTCCGGCCTTCACCAGTTTTGGATGTAGAAAAATGGTTGGAAGAAATGTGGTAAAAATAAGGTAACTGTGGGCAAAACTTCCCCAGTCCATTGCTGATAAATTCACTTTGTTCTGCCGTTCTAGACGAATCTAGGAGAATATGACACACAGCTTGCCTGCACAATGCATAGAGGAGATTCAGAGCCTTCCCAAACCACGTGAACCACGTGAACCACGTGAACCACGTGAATCACGTGCCATGACAGCGTGAAATCTGAACAGAGCTTCACAATCCTGGGGAAAAGCAACAAATTTGAAGAGCAAGAGTCACATCTGCCACTTGTGCCTGTCTTCTAATTGAAATGTCGGTTTCGTGCATCTTGTCCAGGATTTGATTCTTATACCTCCAGCCACATCGAGTCTCTGGAAGATCTCTTTTGATCATGATGCTGCTAATTTTCTGCTCTGCTTCTGCCTGTCCAGATATTCATGGGTCGAGAGGTTTGTCGCCAGTCTCGCCATAGTTTCCAGACCCAAATACCTCCGCGCAAAGATGACTTCCCATGAAAATCATGAAAAATTGAGGACGTAACAACTTGGTGCCAGCTATGAGTTGGATTGTGCTTGGTTCATGTTACATCATGTTACATCATGTTACATCATGTTACATCATGTTACATCTACGCGCCCAGCTATGCCCTTCTTGTCTTTCTGGACGAATACAGTTTGGTCCAGGAATCGACGCCGAGTAGATCAAGTGATGATTGTAGTGAAACAGCAACAGGCGTTGCGTTGCGGCGCGTTCGTTTCCTCCGTTTCACTTTTCTCGTTGCACTCGACCGTTTTCGAAGTTCGCATGAGTTATCCTAAGTTTTCCAGAAAGAGTGTCCCAAATGTGGCCTTTCTGACAGTCCTTCAGTACAGTTTTGCTAGCCTACAGGCCTACAGTAGTGGTTCTTAAAGTCCTTTCTGCTGCTTTCCTTTGCTTTGATTGCATGCTTGCTATATCTTGTTATTGCTGTTTGACCATTTGCTTTCTCTGAGCTCCTGCTTTCCTTTTTCCCAGGAAAAATGGATAGGTGTTTGGTGAATCATTGAAAAATGATTGACTGGAATTTAGAGTCAGAGTCTCAAACTGCTAACGTAGGACATGCAGCATCCAGCATCTACCATTTACTCTCTCTAAACCTGTACTTCAGTCTTGCATTTTTTGGTCACACCATCAAACTTTTCGGCCCACCTGATGTTTGGGTCTGTTGAAGACAAGAAGATCCCAAGCAGGCCAGCAGCTGTTTTCATTGTCTCTGGGTCAGCTGTGTCCTGCAATGAGGAAAGGGAAGCAATGGGAAGCAAGAAAAACATGTCGAAAAGGCGAAAAACAACAATGTAACAAGAAATAACAAGATATGTTACAAGATTATGTTACACCACATTCCTGATTTTTGCGGGATATTCTAATCAAAGTACGTAGCCTCCACATCGCTTCAAAGTACGTGTGACACCAGCGAATAGTGTTGAAGAGTGCGGGGATGCTGGGCAAAGACGGACAAAGTACACCAGTGAAAGGTCAGAGGCATTTTTTGCTGCTCAGAATGGACTTCCAAGATGCTTTGGAAGCCTAAACGATCTAAATGTCTGACTAAAAAAAACTACCAGAATATGATCACTTGAGAAGTTCTTGAAGAAACGAGACGAGCGTTGTGGGTTTTTTTCCTTTCTTTTTAGCCTTTCTGAATGCTCAAGTTCCCCAAGGCTCGGGCCTCCAGATGAATCATCAAATTCATGGCCTGGCGAGGCCAATGGACTTAGCTATGCTTAGCTATACATATTATGATGCCACTACACTCTCCGAGTCTCATGTGACGTTCAAAAGATCCACTACCTGCGAGGTCTGCGGCATGTCGCTCGCAGGGTTTTGAAAGTACAGAGTACTCTACAGTATTGGCAAACTAGGTGTGCTGAATATATTTTTTATATTATGGTATGTATACAGTATCTACATATGGTATCCATACATGGTATCTATATATTATGATATCTATATGTGTGTAATCTAATATTCAAATATATATATATATATTCCATATGATTCCCACCAGCGGAGCTTGGCTTTTCAGTCAGCCTCAAAAAGGATGGCGTGTTCAGCATTGGAGCGGTTTTGACGCTCCGCATCCACCTAAACATAGGAGAAAGGCCGTGCCACAATTCCGAGAAGTTGTCCTTGTGACTTTTCAATTCATCACATGGAGGTGTCCTAAAATGGGGGGACCCCTGGTCATCATCCAGCTATTAGAGAACGGGATTTTCCATGAAATAAACATAAATAAACCATCCAGCGATATATTGGGTATTCCCCCATTTATAGAACCCCCCATATGTTTCATCACATGTTTGAGGTATCTTGACGTGGCCTTGCTTCTCTTTTTGCCGGGGCCTTGGCGAATGTGGCGCAATTTGAGAGGACTCAAGGCTCAGAGGCCCATGGATTTTGAAGTCACTATACCCTCCAGTACCATGACGACCCTGCCGGTTGGAAGACCCTGTGTCCACTAAAAATGGCATATTTTCAGGGTCTATGTGAATTTACAGATGGTAAAACAATATAATACAGGGGAGCATCAGTTATGTTCCATTGTTGCTTTATCATCCATCAAGTAGTATCCATTGTTATTATCATTTATTCTCCATAGTTTTACTTTTCATTTACCCTCTGGTTATTTAACATAGCCATGGAAAATGGCCCATTTCTAGATGGTTTACCTATTAATATCTATTAATAGCATGGTGATTTTCCATGGCAAACTGTTAGTCATAACCAGATGGTATCCATTTTTCACATCACAAAAATCCAACGGCCATTGGCAGCGCCTGGTGGGGGCGCCGGAGTTCTCTGTGAGGATGGCTTGGCCAAGATGCTCTGCAGCATCACATTCATCCGGTGCCTCGAATAAAATTCGGTGAAACATGGTGGTCCATGATTGATTTTATGGGAAGAACTTGAAAATCTTGAAACATCTTGGTTGAAACATCTTGGTTGAAACAATCCAAAGTATCCCAAATTAACAACCAGTAACAACCGCTGATCTTGCAAAACATCTTGAAACCAAGGAATTCACGGATTTAAAAAATATGTAGGATCACTACATGGGTGAGCAGAAAGTGCCTATGCTGCGATTATCAGTGGGAAATCAAGGGCTGGACAACAGCTCTGCGTCGAACATGGAGACAGGAAAGAATTGCCTGGCCGTTGGAATCATTCAAAGCGTGGAGCATCGTGGAGCACAGCAGCACGGCAAGGCTATGTGAAGGCTATGTGCTGACATGTCAACTCATGTCAACTGACACATGTCTGAAATGAGAAAATCGCCAGCACCACAAGATTCTAAGAAGTTTCGTCTGAAGCCAGGGAGCAGGTACATGATAGTACCTTCGAAGCAGGTCAGGTCCTTTGTCCACGAAGTTATTGGATGTGAAATATGATACCCTCTGGTAAACATACAAAAAACTATGGAAAATCACCATATGTTTAATGGGTAAATCAACTATTTCGACTGGGTCATTTTCTCATTAGCTACGTTAGTCACTAAACCAGAGGGTACATCCCATTAAAATCACGATTTTGTTGGTTAAAGCCCATTAAACCACCATGAAACCACCATTTTCCTATGGTTTTCTGATGGTTTTCCACCATGAAACCAGGGCACTCATAGAATTCAGGACAATCCCCTTGGACCAGGCTGGCTAAGCACTGGCACACAGGTGGCACCACTTCTGCCCACGCCTGGACCTCGCTTTGCGGCAGCAGAGATCCAAAGATACAGATTTTTCCATCTATCTACATATAATATCATATATATATCATATAATATCATATATTATAATCACATCATATTACAATATATTACATCTATCTCCCGGATATCTACAGATTCTTCAAGTCGCGAAAAACTAGAAGAGTACTCTTTCTAGATACTCAGAGTACTTTTTCAGTGAAATTCGCATGGCCTTTCGCCACCAAAAAAAAAACGGCAGCACTGAGGGATGCACGGGATATTTGCCCATCTCTAGGATTCCGAGCATGAAGCCACTGACAGACCTAGTGACATGTGTCATGGTCCTGGTATTGTCAGCATGGAAAAAAAATCTCAGAGATTTGGCTACCCTTCTGAATAGATTTCAATAAATCAAAGATGATCAAAGTTTTTTTGCTCAGCACGTGTAACACGTTTTTTTTGTTAGGGACTTACCACAGAGGCCTCTTTGCAAACTCAGGCAGGCACGTTAAAAGACCAATATCTCGCTCGAGGAATAGAGCAGCAAGCTTCTTTGACCATATCTGGTAGCACCGAAAATGTGTTTTGAAATGCCGTTTGAAATGGAAACGAAGACCTGGTGACCTGTTGAGACCGTTTTTGCTTTTGAAACTGCTAAAAAAACCATCTTAAGGAGGAGACGTCTGGCTTCAGGCCATCATTTTCCTGTGGAAAGTTGGACGCAACTTCTGCAACAACTCTGCAACAACTCTGCAACTTTTGCTGTCACAGTTTTCTCAGTCCTTTCTGTATAGTCTCAGCAAACAAATGCACGCTTTTCGCTTAATGTACGGTGACAGCCTTGGCCCACGGCACGGATATGGCACGGATTCTCTGGATTTCTCTGGACTCTAGACGTGTCACCAAGAAACGCGTTGGACTGTGACAAAAGCATCTTGGATATGTCAGAGAAAAGGTTGTCGGCAAACTCAGGACCTGACAAATTGTATAAAAATTGACATACCATTTCTGGTTGGTGGTTTTAACCATCTTGAAAAATATGAAAGTCAATGGGAAGGATTATCCCATATATTATGGAAAAAAAATGTTCCAAACCACCAACCAGATTTGTTTATACCATCCACATGACAATGACAGGCTCAAGATGCTCCCGCAATATCCGCAATTCGCCTCCAATATTGGCCACCGTGTTCAGGGCCAATGCAGCCATGTGCTGGGCGCGCTTGGAAGGTCATGCCGAGAAAAAAGCGCTATATGCACTGTGGTTTCGGGTTCCATTGGTTGCATCAAACTTGCACTTGACATCACTTGACATCACTTGACAAAGCCTTACTTCGCTCATTTTCATGATTTAAAATGGTACCTGTCTGCCTGTCTACGCACGTAGAAAACAATTGTTCACATGTTTTTTTTGAAGCACTGCCCCTGCCTCATTGCCAGATGCCATGTCTGTCTTCACGCTGTTCACGATCATGCGCACCATGTCGTTGTTGTCAGCAAGAAGCAGAGAAGTGGCCAAATACCTAGCGCGCTCCAAAGGTGGTGAACTGCTGGCGAATGCTGGAGAATGTGGGCATCAAAAATGCTGGAAAACATCTTCGAAATCTGCGAAAATCTTCCAACATCGAAGTTTCTCTGAGTTCAGCTGATAGTTTCTGATAGTTGATTGATAGTTGATTGGATGTTGATGTTGTTGGGGGCTATCAGCTGAGTGCAGTGCCCGGCAGTCTTCTCACTGAATTTCGATGCGGAGCAGAGCTCCACAGCCTCGACGCAAAAACACGGCGTACACGGCGTACCGCGCAACGCTGAACCGCTGTGCCACGGCCGGACCTGGAAGTGTCCAAAGTCGATGTCGTAGCCCAGCATGTAAGCATACAGCAGCTTCCAGACGTACCTGAAAATAAAACAAATAAACCAATGATAAAAACCATGATTCAGTAATATTCAATATCTGAACCATTTTGAATCAAAGGATTGCTTAGCATGATGTTCATATTTATACATAAAATATATATTAATATACATTCTATAATATAATATAATATAATATAATATAATAGAATAGAATAGAATATAATATAATATAATATAATATAATATAATATATGTATATATATTATGTATACATGTTGTTTGAGCTTGTAAATGTTCCATTCTTTCATGACTTCCGATTTCCAGTGTGCCCTCAAGCGCACTTTTTCTTGTCATAGCCCGAGAGGGATTTGGGATTTGCAAATTTCAAGCGAATCTTCGACAACTCCTCGCAGCAGCAGTTTCGAAACTTCTGCTTGAGTCAAGCAGCGCAAGATACATTCTAAAAGGCCAAAATAATCCAAAATAATCCAAAATATGTTTTGCGAGCAGAAAACAAGAACTCAAACACTTCGAAATGAGCGAAAGAGAAGGTTCTCTTCGGCTGAAGAGAAGTTAAAAAGCTGCTTCAATTGGTGCTACAATCTGTACAAAGCCTGCCTTGTCAACCCTCTGCTGCTCTTGTTCTTTCGTCTGGCAGTTTCGTATGTCAGCAATAAAGACCTGGCCGGCAGCAAATCATGCGACGAATGCCGCAATGCTGTGCGCCCCCTAAGGTCAGTTCCAAGTCATGCTCAAATAGTCACGGCTTTTGCTTGATGCATCTGAGCATCAGTGCCACGACTAAAATCATCAGAAATTTCCCAGCAATCACAGTATTGTGCATGTGCAAACATCTAAATGAGATGCTTCAGATGCTTCAAATGCTGAGTTAAGAAATGAAGTTGTTTTTTTGCATATCAAAATTCATTGCCGGAATTCTTCCCTTGTCAATTGTGTCGGTATCACCTGCAGGCCCTTCATGTGGCTTGGGGAATCGAAGCCCAAGGTCTCTTGGGCTCCCCGCATGGCAGCCTTGGACCATGGACATCCATGCAGCCATGCAGCCATGCACCACAACTGGATCCGCATCAACTGGATCCACAACTGGATCCACTGAGTCTCCGGGCCTTGACATTCTTCATGACTCAAAACACCTCACGTCACGTCGGTTGAACACACGAAAAAATTCTGCAGTCTGGTTGAAAGACGTTCTCATTGTGCGTTAGAAACAATCGTGATACCATATCATACATTATCATACATTACCATACATTATCATACCATTTATGGTGTGTTGTCTCTGTGTCGCATTTCTGTATGGCTTTTCTCTTTTCATCGTTTCGGGCCTGGCGGCCAGCTATGGGCACAATCTATGGAACATCCGCATCGCGTCTGGAAATCGCGACCCAAGTTGTCGGTGCTAAAATCCTCTCGCAATTTTCATGTGGCTTCAAAAAAACATAGGACAAGAGAAGTTTCTTAAATGGCTAAACTTAAATCTCAGAATCATCTTAGACTTCACAACCACGGACATGAAGGGAATGAAGCACAAAATAAAGTCATGAAGTTCTGAGTGCTGGAGCTACAGGCCTTTGAACCTAAATAAGCTTCCGCCAAGAGAAGGATTCAGCTGTCAAAATGGTCAAGACTCTCTACAGGCTCGCTATGGTGAGGCCAAAAATCATGAGAGATCACAACCGTTCAGCGTTTCAACGACTTCACAGGAGCTTTTCTTGTCTCTTGCAGCGGTCCACTGCTATTGCGCTCAGATTCACTTGCTCAAGTTCTTCATGAGGTAGTTGTAGGCCTGTCAGAGTGTTCGACTACATTTCTCCACAT
>Ga0126342_10007535_pt1 | contig 19457 bp, 23 predicted proteins | sample Cyp1metagenome_FD_92528 | JGI IMG/M metagenome (GOLD analysis project Ga0126342, IMG submission 92528) | Coral microbial communities from Lord Howe Island, Old Settlement Bay, Australia - Cyphastrea 1 metagenome | ecosystem: Host-associated > Invertebrates > Cnidaria > Coral ... | reverse complement strand
CTACTAATCACTATAAATCACTACTAATCACTATAAATCACTACTAATCACTATAAATCACTACTAATCACTATAAATCACTACTAATCACTATAAATCACTACTAATCACTATAAATCACTATAAATCACTATAAATCACTATAAATCACTACTAATCACTATGAATCACTATGAATCACTAGGATCTAGGATCTAGATGGACCTTGACTGGTTGAAATCCGAGTCTTCGACGTCCGGGAGTTGACCTTCACCGATTTGGATCTGGACCCAGCGGAGGTGGGCGCAGGGTTAAAGCATGATGTTTGGGACATCCAATATATGAATATATATATATATATATATATCTGGGAAATCATCCCCAAATGGCCTTAGTGAAATATTATAATTTACCCATATATATATATATGAATATAATCTAAAGGGGATATCTTATGATAAAAAAGGGACCAACTAGAGTCAGGAATTGGATGGTATACCCAGTTTTTGATGGTCAAGCCCATGTGACCGTGGCACATGTGATCTGGGCGGGTGCCTCCAGATGGGGTCTTTTAACCGAGATGCACCAGCAAAACAAAGGGTTAAACGGGGTAGATACCTATGTTGTGTCATAGCTGATGAATAATGTACTCTGTGACTCAAGGAGTGTGGATATTTAGCCAAAAAGTAGGTGGAGTACAAACTAACCACGAGGTATTTTACCAGAGATTTCTGGAGATAAAGTTCGTTTCAACATGATTTACCGGTGGGATGTTTGGCAAAAAAACACATCCAGCTTTGTAGTTTGTTTGGTAAACCAATCATAAACCAATTTTGTAAAAACCATTATTCAACATGATTTACCCTCTGGTAAACTAACATAGCTATAGAAAATGACCGATTTATAGTTGATTTACCCATTAAAAATGGTGGATCTTTCCATAGTTATGTAAACGTTTACCAGAGGGTTTGTATCTCATTATATCGAATTTATTTCCCAATTACATCCCATTTATCTAAATGGTCACAAAGCCCATGGTTTACATATATGATTTACATCCATGATTTTGTTAAACCCATCATAAAGTAACCATCACCATCCCCCCAAAAAAGCACCAGCTATAGCCACCGGCTATTTTGCGTCAGCTTGGCGGAGTCCTGGACTGGAAGGAACACTCCTACCGATACAAAGTGGTCACTCGGTAGATCTCCTGATGTCGGATGACACACCCAAAGGGTGAAACTAGCCTCAACCAATGAGCATTTTGAATGGGAAAACTCACGAAAAGAATGACAATTTTTACTATGATTTAATGGGATTAATGATTAAATGGGATTTCATGGGAATTCACCCTCTGGTAAACATACAAAAAGCTGTGGAACATGGTCATAGAAATAGTGAGTTCTCCCTATGAAAAATGGTGGATTTTTCCAGTTCGCTATGTAAATGTTTACCAGAGGGTATGTGAAACTGAGAAGAATTCGCAAGTTGGAAGGGAAGTTTTTTTTTTTTGTTCGAACCCCCCATCCGATTTGGAGTTCGTTGCGATCCAGTTCTTGGAGAAATTTGGGAATGCCACGAAGCAACAAATCTAGCACATCCCCATGGTCCAACGATCTCCCCATTGGGTGTGAATGGTCATTATATTCGATATCACCATCACATTAACATGAACGGGTTGTTAATTGAGCAGCGACGAAAACCCCAATTTTTTTTTAAAATTTTTATCTTGGGCTTAAAGTATGATGACCTCGCGGAAGTGAAAAGCCGCGCTGGCGGAAGCTCCGCGCAAGCCTTCGCGGAAGGGGATTGAAAACCAGGGCTCGTGGAAGCGCCGCGGAACCCGAAAAGCATCGAAAAGCGTTTCTTGCCACATTCCTTATTTCAACGATAGATATGATCGCGGAAGACCCAGGTTTTGCCCACAGCTAAAAATTGTTATTGTATCCCCATTAAATATATCGATTTACTGACCCCATCATTGTATCTGAATATTTTTGTAGATAGCCTCTGATGATTTAACAGTTTGCTTTTGAAATAGACAATCACCATCAAAAATATAGGTAAAACATAGGACTAAATGGGCCATTTGTACCATAGCAAACTGTAACAATTTACCCGAGGCTAATTCCCATGAATATATCATAATATATCCATTTTTGATAGTGAATGCCTTATTAATCACCATAAATTTCCATTATTTCACATTAAACCATCAACTTTTGGTATAGCAATACCAATATCTTCAACCTTATCAATGGAGGTTTTAATGGTAACATCATCTATCAATGGGTGATTTTCCGTTGCCATGTTAGATTACCGGAGGATATCTGGCACTCCGGAGGAATTGGTTGTTTTCATTTGATAAACCCAGTGTTACAATCAAAACTCCATGATATTCCCATCAATATTCCATGAATATTCCATCAATATGCCATGATATTCCCAATATGTAATTATCATATTTGTGTTGCATCCCATAGATTTGCATGGTTAAATCCCAAAAAGCCTAGGAGTCCTACCACGTCTATCTGGCCTCTGACGCGGCGGGCACGGGCCGAAAGCGTCTGACCAACGAGACAGGCGCGCCCCAGAAAAGGGGGTTGCCCAAAACAGGGGATCCTAACTGGTTAGATTTCAACTGGCTAACCTAATAGGTTAATCAACCAAATTGGCTGTCCCAGAAAATTAGAATGACCAATAATCCTGAAATATCATCCAACTTGATTATTGGTCATAAAATTTCATGGTTTCAGAAACCAATCAAAAATAGGAAGGACACTTCCGAACTTTGACCCAATTAAGCTTTTTTCACCACCCGAAAAACATCTGGGTCCGTCCCCAAAAAAGCGTGGCGTTCGAGCGCCCCCGTTCCGAGCGCCAGGCGTGGCCAGCGGCAGCAGTGAATTCGACGTGCCGGCAGATACCTCGGTGCCGCGTCTGCACTGAGGTGCTGAGAGGGATACGGCACTTCTTTAGGGCCAAGTTGAATTTATGACCCAATATACATATGGATATGGATCAATACCTATTATTACCATTTTTAGGGGGATGAACATCCATTTACCAGCTATTTTGATGTTCACCAGGGGGACAAGGTTTTGACACACTGCCATATATATATAATTATATATATCTATATCTGTTGGGTGAAATTCAACCAACAAACAGAACAGGAGGGGGTCCATTTTTTTGCAAAGCTACTGGTATGGTGATACACACAAATTGGGACTTGCGGGTTTGATTTGTTAATGAACAGAAAAGGAGGAATCAACGTGAACAAAAACACATGACACTTTTAAAAACAAGGGATAGGAGCACCAACGACGACTGCGAACGGAAAACATCAGTTGTTTCACCATCGCAAAAGAATATGGGCACCACATGAGCTCAAGCCACTAATGTGAGTAAAGCAATAGGAAGCTATCCTCAATATTTCCACACATGGGTGGTATATATAAACCATGAGAAAGTGGGTGTTTTATGATCGAAAAAAAACATACACATGGGGGTATAAACAATCATAAATATGGGGGGTATACACCATCATATGGCTGGGATAAATCATCATACATAATCCAATTTTGCCATATCATATAACCTTAATAAAGCCCACAGTAAATTTCACCATACATGAATTTTACCATACTAACATCAATGAACCAGATTAAACCATCACCATGGCTTACCATGGCTTACCATGGGCACAATCCCAATTTTTTGGTGCCCAGGTCACTCTCACGGGTGGTGCTACGGCCACACACTTTGTGGTTTACCAGGCGGAGAGAAATGTTCGGGAGATTTTCCATGGGAAAATCGTGGGTACCCTCTGGTAATTTAACATAGCTATTGAAAATGGCCCATTTATAGATGGTTTACCTATTAAAAATGGTGATTTTCTATAGCCATGTGAGTTTACCACAGTGTAAGATCATGGGTTTCCGGATTGTTTGATTTTGTTTTGGGCAGCCATCCTTTTTTTTGGGACAAGTAGTTCGAAGATTGAATCAAAAAGAGTCGTGGCCGACAGTGGTTGGGCTGGAACGAAGAATTAACAGGATGTGTGTAATTAGTAGCAGTAAAGCTTGGATATTGCCAAAGAATATGGTTTAGATAGAACTAATGATGCTCTATTTATACTTGGGATACAACCAAACATATATTTATGATAACCAACACGACCGTTGGATGTAACCAACACCAGAATGTCTAAAAATGGGGATCCCCAAAAACCATAACAAACAACCACTGTTGCAAATGCCACTGAGCATGAGCTTGCCTTTTTTTGCTCTTTTCCGAATACCGTTGATTTCCGGGAACCCCAAATCATCCAACATCATCCGGGCCATTTTTGCCATTTTTAAATAGGGAAACCAACGGGTTGGGGTACCCGGTTACCCCTCTCTGAGGCAAACACCGATAAAAATCCATCTCAATCCAAAGATTTGTCATCATTTTCTCTGTTTTTATCAGCTATTTTTCCAGCTATTGATCATCATTTTCCAGATGTTTTTCCTAGCCAAGTTCCAGATGTTCTACCCTCTGGTAAACGTTTACATAACTATGGAAAGATCCACCATTTTTAATGGGAAAATCCACTATAGAAAGCCATTTTCAATAGCTATTTTGACATAACCAGAGGGTAGGTTCCAAGATGTTCCAAGGGCCCCTCAACCCCTTCCGCGGTCCGCGTTGTTTGCCGCGCTTAGCAAACGAGCCTGGCGGAAGAGACGACCCCTGCAGCACTGGCCATCTCGGACACCGCTGTCCAGGCGGAACAGGCGAGGTGGGGATCCCCAACCGCTTCAACCATTCCAAAGATCAGCATTTAGTGGTTGTTAATTGGTTATTCAATTATAAATATTCCTAATTAGATTAATTAGATTGGTATATATAATTATATATATGTATATATATATGTATATATGTATATATATATATATATGTATATATGTATATATATATATGGTTGTTAATGGTTGTTGATGGTTATGATGTCACCAGCAAAAATATATCCATTTACTAACCTCATCAATGTATCTTCACTCTTGTAGGTGAGACACTCTGGTTATTTTACTAGCGAACTGGACAACCACCTTTTTTTTCCATAGGTAAATCATCATTTTTATCATATAAATAGGTAAATTTTTATGATGATGATAATAATGATGATTATTATTAGTATTATTATGTTATTGTTATTGTCATTCTTCTTCTTATTGTTATTACAAGTAACAGTCTAATAGAAACAGTTGCGATGTGGTACAGCAAACCCAATAGAAACCGTTTCCCACTATCACCACACATGGCTCCTATAAACCATCCCCTAAATGGTAGATTTATTCTAAGGTTTACCGCATGACTGGCATGCTTTTTTTGGTCTGCTTTCATCCCAGCAACGGCGAGCCCATACTACCTATCCCCTTCAAGTCCTGAGGTGTACCAAATTTATGAAAGTTCCAGGGAAGGCTCCCGAAATCCGATGGTCTATCTGTAATCACTTTCATCATCGCCAAATATTGTGATATCCCCCATGTTCAGACAAACTAATGGCTGTTTGTTCCCACCAGTTCCCCATCTTTGGGAAAAACTGAGACTTTCCCTCGGAAAAGCACCGCTTTTCCACCAGGTTCTCTTCACTGATCTGGATCTGGACGTGAACGAACTGGGCGGCAATGTCAGCTGGGAGCAACCTGCCCTGGATACCAGTTTGATCACCCACTACCTGGTGCGCGGCATGGGCAGATGGGGGTGTGGGGGCAGTGCAAAAATCTGAACCAGGGGCTTTGTGACCATCAAATGGGATGTAATTGGGAAATCCATTTGATATAATGAGATACATACCCTCTGGTAAACTAACATAACTATGGAAAATCACAATTTTTTCATGGGTAAATCAACTATAAATTGCCATTTTCAATAGCTATGTTAGTTTACCAGAGGGTAACCACCACTGTGATTTTTTTGAGTGTGTCGGAAGATGGGATATCCCCCTGGAATAAATCGATCGAGGTAAAGAACATCTTCGGTCCAAAATCTCTTGGAATTTCAGTGGCCTTAAGCCAGGCCTAGAGACCAAAAACGATGATTAAAAATGCTTGAACGACCCTGGGGGATGGGTATCCTCTGATAATGTGGCTTGGAAAATCCCACATTTAGTTCAATGATGTTCCTATAAAACTTCCATTGATAGTAGATTTCCAATTACAATGTTTGATTACCGGAGGGTGTGAGAAAATGCTGGGTGGTGAACGGAGGTTGAAGGTTGAAGGACAAGGCGATGTCACCAAGGGCTCTGTGAATGAAAAACGGTCCTAACCCACTGATCTTGGCAGACAAGCTCAGATTCAACATGTGGTCTAACGTTTGATAGTTGCAGATCCAGATGCTACAACAAGTTTGAAACCTTTTTATTGAACCACGCTAAAGCTACGTACCAACCAGCCAAAAAATCGCCTTGGTATCGAAGGTATCGATGATTAGATACCGCCACTTTCTGCATCGATTGAGAAACTTACTTGTGCTCAGAACGCAGGGAATTTTCGGGAATGATCCATAATCGTCATCACATTCGTAATTTCATCATCCCAGCAACCCCCAGCAACCCATCCGTTCCCTACGTAAAACGCACCAGTAAAGAAAACACCGAAGAAAACACGGCCGTTCCGTTTTTCGGCACGGCGCCAGGTCTACTTTTCCCCGGACTCTGCAGGTGCTGACCGTGACTCGGCCGCATCGAAATCCACAGCCATATCATTCTCCAAGAGTTTGGGATAGGTAACTACTGCAAGTACATATACAGTACATATGGTATATATATATATATGTATGTCTATCTATGGGTATGTATTTGAATATATGTATATGTAGCTTTTGATATGAAAGAACATGGGTATTTACCATCTCTGTAGCTATTTCCCATGGTGTTTCACTCAATGCACTGCGATTTCCATTCATTGCTGCTTAGACAATCTGAAAAAAACACACCTAAACATATTTTCTGAACCACAGTGGTCTTCACAAAAATCCGTTTCAACCTTTTTCAGACATTGATTTTGGGGTGTCCGTATTGGGGGCCATTCTTAGTAGCCAAGACTTCTAATTCGACCTCGCCTGTGTATCATGATTTTTTGCTGGATCTCCATTTTTGGGCAAATCTTCATGGACAACCACATCATTTCTGTAAACTGGGAAACTGCCTTGTTTTTGGAGGAAAAAACCTCCGTGACTACAGCACTCCTCTCGCCCGCGGAAAAAAGGTGTGCTGTTCACCACGGTAGAGCAAGTGATCTCGGAGGTGGCAATTCCGGCGGACACCTCGCGCTTTCATTCAGGCGGAATGGGCGATGGGAATGGGGATATGAAGGGATATGAAGGGATTCAAGTACTATAATGGGATATTTCTAGAAAATATGGAGTATGAACAACAAGCTTGATATTTGGATGTGTTTGCAAATGGGCTATTTAAACAGAATAATTTTTTTGGCCATTTCTCAAATGATGCGCTGGATTTTTCGTGATGCTGTATTTCAGACGGAATCCATGGCAGGGCAAGCCCTTTGTGCAGTTGTTCGGGGTGTTTTTGAACCTGAAATGTTTGGAATGAGAACTTCACTACCCTCTGGTAAATCTAGAAAATAGCTATGCAAAACACCATTTATAAATCCCATTTAGAATAGGTAAATCATCCAACCAAGTGGGCTGAACATATATGGCCATTTTCAACAGTGGGAGGTTTGGGATCGTCCCAAAGCCTCATCCGCACGTTTCAGGTGAGTGAATTATCATTTAGCCAGACTAATAGGACAGTTTAGGATGTTTGAATAGATATATAATATATAAGGACCATCAGACAATCAATCTATTTTGTGATGATTCTGAAATGATTTTAGGGCAAACTTCATATTCCCTGATTTATTGTGTACAGAGGGATACATTGTGGTCAATGGTAATACCAAATAACCGCTCCCTCTATTTTTTCCTGACCTGAGCCTGGCGGGCTGGCTTTGATTCTGTGACTGCCAGGGTATGCGAACAACACCGAGAAACTTTATGTTGCTGGGTAGCAAACAGGAGTTGGCGTGCCAGGGTCAGCTGGATTGTATACCCATAATATCCCATAATTATCTGCTTGGTGGTTTGGAACATTTTTTATTTTTCCATAGGTTGGGAATAATCATCCCATCTGACTTTCATATTTTTCAGAGGGGTAGGTCAACCACCAACCAGTTATTGACGGATGGTCATCAATCTATTTTCATCAAGATTGAAACAAACCAAAAAGGATCCAGGATTCCCATTGTCAATATCATGGGATAGAATACCATAAAGATCCATAAACCATATGACATCATATGACTTATCTCCAACGATTGATGGTTATACCCACTACTATTGATGGTTATATCTCCCTTGGATTCCTCTATCTTCCATTAACTCGGGTTCTATAGTGCCTATGGTCAATATACATTATACATCAACACTTGGTCCTCTAAATACGTTTTAATGGTTATATCCTGATACACATTTTCACGGGAATCCAATTTTTGTTGGTGAGATCTCATTCATCACCATAAACTTCCATCAAATCCCATTCAACCACGATTTCAACCACGATTTCTCCCACACTTTCCCTATTAAAACAGACCACTCCGACCACTGAGAGACCCAGGATCTCCTAGGAAGTTTCAGGACCATTGGAGCTACGATTTTTTTTTGGGGGGCCACATTTTCTGGGAAAATCCCGGCCTTAGACCGAACATGGTAACTTCAAGTTATAGACGGTCTATACATAGGTCCTGGTGAGCTTTCTGCCAAGAAATCATCCAATCCCTGCAGGAAGGTGTACCTTTGAACATTTTGAGGTTTTCGGTACCTGAAACCAGCCAGTGAAATCGCCTATAGGCCTTATATAGGCCTTATATATGGTAGGTACCTCCAATCAATCGGTTCCTGAGTCATGGCCACTGATGAAATCACCTTCTGAAATCACCTTTGGATTCTCACCATGGGATTCTCCAGTCCTCCCAGGACTACGTCCTGGTCTATGCCAAGTCCACTTGGGCCGAGCAGAGCACTCCGGCCTACATTCGTATCGTTGACTCGGACATGCCGGTGACCAACGTCATCTGGGTGGGAGAGGACCCCTGGGGAAGCCTGGGGAAGCCTGGGGAAGCCTGGGGAACCCTGGGTGGCTGGGTGGATAGAATGGCTGGAAATATATATTCTTAAGTTTGAAATCATCCATGAATGGATAGATTGAAAATGATTGAAATATCTGGGATGATTGGGATATTTGGCGACTGACATATTCTTTGAATGGCATAGAATGGGAGAATATAGGACTGAAACAGCAAAGTTCCAGTGATTCATGCGTCAAACACACGGATTTCATGGGAGATCAAACCTATGAACTACTGATTTCTGATAATTCTGGATTCTGGAGGAATAAGATCCACAAATCCCCGTGATTCTGGGGTGAACAGAAGGGTACTTTTTGTTGGGGATGATACACGAAGCCCATGGCCCTTAAATGTGTCAGATGGGATTATGAGACCGGCGCCTTGTCGATAGGAATGGGGTGTGCTCCAAAATGAGCAAACCATATGGTCAACCTAGTATTGAATTATCAGTTTTCAGTACCCTGATTATAGTTTTCATGGAAAAATTATAGTGTTAAATTCAATAAGATACTTCAAAGCATTGTTTTTTTTTTCCGTACCCTAGTTGCAGACACGTCTGGGTCTTTTTGTGTTTTTTTGCACACATGTGGGGTAAAACATCCCAACATCAAAATGGCAGTGGAAACCGTTGGTCATTCGACTGCCACTGCTGGGGTTTTGGTTGTTGATATAACGCCAATTTTTCTGCCAATAAAGTTGGTTGGTCACTATTTCAAACCCGTCTGGTTTGAAATACTCAAAGCAGGGTTTCATTTGGGGGTACCCTCTGGTAATTTGTTACATAGCTATTGAAAATGGCCATTTATAGTGGATTTACCCATTAAAAATGGTGATTGTCCATAGTTATGTTAGTTTACCAGAGGGTATTTATTATGATCCGGGGATGGTATCCATTTACATCTGGTTACAGCAACGACGACTTCGACAGAAAAACGACGTCAACTTGGCGAAAACCTACAGCATAGCGAAGGCCACGATGACAGCAACTACGACTTCGACAGAAAAAGTTGGCGACTTACATAGCTGTTGTGCTTTAAACATCTTTCAACGAATGCCCATGAAAATGGAGCTACTGTGCATCTCATGCGAATGGAAGCCCGCATGTTCTGTTTGACAGCCCCCTTAATTTGCACTAAGTCACTAGCCCAAGCTTACGCCTTTGTCATATGGATTGAGGCCCCGTCTATCATCTCCGTTAGAGAGTGTGGACCCCGGTCTGGCACTACCATCATATGGTTTCTTTTGCTCCCCTGATTTTTGTTGGTGAAATCCAGATCATTACAATCAACGTCCATTACCCTCTGCTTATGACTAACAGTTTGCCATGGTATAGATGGCCCTAATCGAAATAGATGGTTTACCGAACTTAAAAATGGTGGATCTTTCCATGGCGAACTGGCAATGTCATAACCAGATGGTAAATCCCAGAAACCTCGAGTCAATCTCCGTACCTCCCATTTCTGATGGTCTGCCGCCATGTCTCCCAAGATATCCCATCAACATGAAAGGGACATATTGAGACTTGCTGAAATGGGGGATCCCCAAGTCACCCATAGGTTTCAATACTAAAAAGGGTCTTGTGACTTGATTTGGGGGTACCTCCATGACTTAGGAAACCCATATGGAGGTTTCCTAAAACGGGGATACCCCAAAATCATCCATTTTACTGTCGGATCTTCCATGAAAAAAACAATCCAGCTATTGGTGTACCTCTATGACTTAGAAAACTTCCATAAAACAATATATATATAATATATATATTACAGTATATATATATACTACAGTATATATATATATATTATATTATATAGTATTAATGATCACCAGGTTTAGCACATCACCATCGATTCATATCCCATTCTGCAGGCCCATTAGACCTGCAGGACCTGGACATCGTGGACCTGCAGGGTCTGTTAGACTGGACTCCACCGGAGAACGTGTCTGGCGAGGTGATCACGTCCCTCGGCGATGTCGTTAAAACGCCGTGGATGTCCCATGGGATACCTGGAGTTCAGTAGGGATACCCACTGTTTTTTCGGGAATCAGATGTGTTTCTTGGGCAGATTTTGAGAGAAGCACAAGTTGATCCATACGCAGATGTTGAATGACTGTATGACCAGACAAAGAATCAAGTTGGTCTAAAAGATTCAACTCAATATTTGGTTTCTGAATCGTTCGGGGGTCTCCTTCATTTTAACCTTGTCGTGCCTTGCCAGTGTGTCAACGCTTCGCCTGCGTCGCGTTGTGTGGGATGGTTTCTGAAGCGTTTGCCAACTTCAAGAACCATCTAACCATCCCGGTTCATGGTTAAAAATTCGATCATCAAACATGGCTAGCTGGAAAATGCACCATTTAGTTCGATGATTTTCCCAGTTCTAAACCTGCATGGCTAGCCATGTTTGGTTTCCAGAGGTGGAACTGGCCCAAGCCGAGGTACGCGGTGTACCTCGCACAGTCTGCGGATGGTTTGAACAAAGAACTGGTCAACTGGACCGGAAGTTTGGACGGCCCCTTGGCAGCGGGTGGATTGGAAGCAGTCCAGTGATGGACCTTTGATAGGGGAAATGACTGGGGAAGCATCCATGAAGCAGGTTGGAGAAAAAACCTCTGGTTGGTGGTTTCAAACATATTTCCCATTGACTTTCTTATTTTTCAAGATGGTTAAAACCACCAACCAGTCCTGTGATGTGTTTCTTGCCAGGAAATCCAGAAGGGATGATTTCTTATATGGCTACTTTGAACTGGGGGTTCACTGGATAACTCCAGTGATTCTTGGCACATCTCCCCTGGAAAACTTTGGAAAAGATCGATCCAAATTATATTGATCTTCTCACTTGGATGAGTATCCCACTTACATCAATTTGATTGTAAATGATTGTAAACCAAACCAAATCCATTGTAGGACTGGAATGAGCTGATGCTATTCCACTAATCTAATTATATATATATATAACTGGGTTATTCCATGTGGTTACCACCCGCTTTTGAAGCGCTTGGTACCCGAGTACCATGATAATAACCAGCTTATCCCCATCATGCAGATGGGCCCCCAAGTATCCCCTGATACTAAGTGGGGTGCAGACCCAAGTAAACAATCGTCAAACCACTGGTTCATCATCTAACATTTACCATTTTTGACTGTTTAGTCGCAGCCAAATCATTGCTATCAACTAGTTAAATCCTATTAAATCCCCTAAGGATGATTTTATCCTTTGATATTGTCCACTTATTACCCACTGGTCTTATCGAATATAATCCAAACATGCTCATATGTTTCTATGGATCACCCCCACGTACAGTCAACCTGAGCCTCCGATAGGTTCATTTGACAGTTTCCCATGGATTTACCGTGGCCAAATTTTGGTGGCGATTTTCCATGGCTTTGTTAACTTAGAGGGTAGGATGGAATTTTATGACTTTCCATATATTGGGAATGTCATCATCCCAACTGACGAACTCATATTTTTCAGAGGGGTAGGTATACCACCAACCAGAGGGTAGAAATTCCCTTTTCATGTCTCCATTGTTGTTGCGATCCTATGAATCAGAATTTCTCATTAAATCTCATGAAATCTCCCCCATTCATCCCGTTGTTCATGAAATTCCCATGAAATCAGGAGCACCATGGCTTTCCCCCCAGGCTACAACTTGACGGAGCTGGAGCTGTCCGGCGCTTTGCCATACATTCAGCAGGGCGAAGTGCCCTTTGGCCCCTTGGCAAGTGGTGACAGCTGGTGCCCTAGCGAAGTTGGTTGACCCCAACCTGACGACCCTGCGATAAGCTGGGGGAAGATGAGTGAAACATCGTGAAACCACGAAACATGGGTGGTTTTCGGGGTCCAACTCTTAATTTACCATAGAGTATCCACCATAAATCATACTTCACCTAGTGAACTGAAGCACAACTTAGCTAACGTTTGGAGGCAGCCCATCTTATGGGAATGGGCTGGGTGGAACCAAGGAAGGCCCATGTGGGACAGAATTGGACACACTGGGGATTTGGATATTTTTTCGCCATGCACATCGGATGTTCATGGGATATTTCATGCGATGTAAAAGCAACTTAAGATATGAGATTGGAATTTGAATGAGAAATGAAAGTGCTTATTTTTAGATCAATTTCATGGGGACAACAAATGGTCGACAAACAACCAGTGGATTTTTTGGTGTAGCTGTTCAGACATTGCGGCAAGCCAGGCTGGTATTTTCACTGCTGCAGGTCCTGCAGGTCATGTCGGATCAACATCCGGTGTGGTGTCGGATAAACTCATGGAATCGTTATGGAAATCCATGGGTTTCTTCACAAAATGATCTACTGGTTGGTGGTGACTGGAACCATGGAATTTTGAATGACTTTCCATTACTGTTGGGAATGGAATAATCATCCCAACTGACGAACTCATATTTTTCAGAGGGGTAGGTATACCACCAACCAATCTACAATTGATAGATTTTCCATGGCTATGATAGTTTCACCAGAGGGTACCGGGCCCCTGCGCCCCTAAGCTTCGTCCGAAGCTGAAGGCGTCAACAGCTTTGCAGTACCCAGTGGCACCTACCGGGACAGCTATTCGCACTTCGTGGTCTTCTCTCGCTCGGTGCGATGGCTGATGGTGGCTGGAAGTCTGGATAGAAAATCATGGAGCATTCGTAAATCTTTATGGTAAGACATGATTTTCATTAGCATAGACCATTATTTACAATAGCATGTTATAACTTGCATAACCATAACTAGGATGTTATGCTCAGTTATAACATGCTATTGTAAATCACGGCCTATTATCCCAGAACTATGCTATTGGAATTGCATGTCTTTCTTCTGTACAAGAACAAGGATGTTTTTTTTCATGGTGAATTCAAATGCACCATGAAGAACAAGACCTATTTTGAATCTTTATTGCACCTATCACACATGGAACCCAGCGAGTCGTCCTATGTAATGCACCATTTTCTTCCAATTTTGCGGGATGCCAAAGTTTATGATATAGCTATGTCCATCTGTATCTCACCAGTGCCCTTTCTGGCTATTTGATCAAATTCTCACACCGCTTTGATTGGTTAACTTCTCGATTTTGTTTAGGCCTAAGTCAAACATCTCATCGGACACCAACCACCCCCTGCTATCTTTTTTCCTTGAAGAGGAAAACTACTGTATCCCAACCAACCAACCAACCAACCAAGCAAGCAAGCAACCAAGCAAGCAAGCAAGCAACCAAGCAAGCAACCAACCAACCAAGCAAGCAAGCAACCAACCAACCAACCAACCAAGCAACCAAGCAACCAAGCAACCAACCAACCGCAACCAAATTAATCTTTTTTTGAGGTTCTCTCCATCACTCTTTGGCAGACTTGGAACCAGCGTTACGAGACTCCGTGACTCCGTGTTCGCTGGTTTCACAGAAATTGTTTGCATGTTTTGCACCTGGAACCAAAAAAACCTCCCATTATCCCAACAAACTCGCCAACTAACCAACTAACCAACCAAGATCGAACTAACCAAAAGAGAAGACTGTTGTTCCATGTGAAAAAGACCTATGTTTCAGTTTCCATCCATTTCCAGCTTTCCAACTTGCCAAGTTGCAGCCACCACTCACGACGCAACGGGTCGTCACTTCCGTGGCAGGCGCTGGCCGAAGCCACGACCCCGTCGTTCCTCTCCTTTGCCGGCGCCGCGATCAACGCCTCGGTGAAGGAGATCAATCTGACCGATGACGTATCTTGGAAACAGGGTGGAGCATCGGGAGCAGTGGCTGGGGCCTGACTGGTGAGTCAGTTTTGGTATGTTTTGGTTGTTTAAGAGCCCTGATTGATAAAATGAACCCTGTTGATTGGTCGATAGGGATCTAACCATATTAATGATTATTAATGGGGGGGTTTGATGGGTTTGATGATCAAAACTAAATGGTGATATTAAATGATATTAATGATGCTTGGTTGATAAATCATGGTTGGTTGATGATTGTTGTAGGATGAGAAACTACCTCGTTTATTGGGGATTAGAGACCGACAATTTTAAATTCTGGGATTTGAGACAACCAACCAGTTTATATCAGTTTATAAAGAGGGATGACCAGTATGAATGCTGGTTGATTGTTTCTTCGGAGGTGACGATCATTCGCTGGGGGTTTCTATGGGGTTTTAAGAATTAAACATGTTGGAATATAGAGTAATCCCAAAGTGAAGGTCGATTGACGTTAGTGGGTTAAATATTTGGTTTACACTTCCTGGTTGGTTCATTGGGGATTGTGGACTGACCCATGAACTGGAAATACTGTGTTCAACCAAGCAGTCTTCAACGAGGATGATGGTGGTGGTGAAGTAAGATCCAGCCACCAACTTCATTGGGGAAAGTCATTGCAAGGAACATGGGGTAGGAATGTATTCACAACTAAACTCTCTCATGTTTAGTTCTAATATATTTCATCCAACCTCAAGTAGTTTCCAGCCATATCCACAAAAAAAAATCCGAACATCCGGAGTGCTGGAATGATTTATTTCCAAACAAAATTCGAACAAACTCTCGAAGAATAACTTTTTCAGAAAACACATCCTTACCCTCTGGTAAACGCATAACTATGGAAAGATCCACCATTTTTAAATTGGGATATCAACTATTTCAATAGCCATTTTCAATAGCGAACTGTAACAAATTACCAGAGGGTACCCCCAAATGAAACCCTGGTCCCAATTGACTGGTGACTGGAACCATGGAATTTAGAATGACTTTCCAGAAACAGTTGGGAATGTCATCATCCCAACTGACGAACTCCATCATTTTTCAGACGGGTAGGTCAACCACCAAGCAGTGTAGATCAGCCGGTGCAGAGCCTAAGGACTTGGATGATGGAGATATTGGTGGCGAACTGGCCCGGGCCTCAGGCCTTTCCGAAGTCAGGCTCCCAGTCAGGCTTGGTGAAGGGCTTGGTCGGTTTATGAATAGCATAGGTATATGGTGATAAACATTGATCATATGATCTGGTTGGTGGTGACTGGAACCATGGAATTTTGAATGACTTTCCAGAAACAGTTGAGAATCATCATCCCAACTGACGAACTCCATCATTTTTCAGAGGGGTAGGTATACCACCAACCAGGATAATATGCCATAATTTGGTATCACATATCCCTATGATTTCATATCCCAAAAACATAGCCGTAATAGAGTAATATCATTTTTCATCATTTTTCATATCACCATTTGATCACCCAACTAACAACAGGTATCACTGTATCACCATCAAGCCTCCAATTGAGAGATTTGCACCAACTCGGCCAATTTAGGTGTGGCAACTGCCAAGCATCTTGGGGCGCATCGTGGGATATCACATCTATATCGCCGAAGCATGGCGGCGCTGGTGTGTTTTTTTGTGGGTCAGCCTGGGTCCTGGCTGCTTATGACTAACATAGCCATGGGAAATCCCTGATAAATGTAGCTTTGAATGGGAAAATCATCTATAAATGGACCATGTTCCATGGCTATGTTCGTCATAACCAGAGGGTAACTGGATCAACTCTTTGGTGCTTTGAAACTGAAAAACCCATATTTTTAGGCCTAGAAATGTGAGATAATGGGATGATGATCCCACATAGTGAAAATTGGGGAGCTTGAAACCACCAGTCTATGCTTGAAAGCGACTGGACCGATACTTTAATACTCTAGTCATTTGATGTCATTTGCTGTAAATGGAACTATGTTACCCTGCCAAAAAAGTCCTACCAGCTTAAAACCATGTTCCGGCTATCCGCGGAACTGACAGATTTCATCACCCGAAATGGTGCATGAATGATTTTGCCAAGGAAACATGGGAAGTTCAAGATGTGCAGGACACCCCCAATCTTCCATTTTTATAGCGGTCTTTGATGTTTCCTCTCACAAATGCCTTCATTAAAGTCATTAAAGCAAGCCTTAAATCATGGCTTTTGGCACTGTTTTCTTCCTTAAACTTGACCCGACCACCCAACCAGCCCTTGAATCGAGGAAGACACCAGCAGCAGCGTGCGCACGCAGTTGTCGAGTGTGGCCGTGACTTGGACGTCAACTCGAACGCGAAAGTCGGGGAAGGACCAAAGATGGTGCTGAAAGCCAATCATTTCACGGGGATGCAAAGGAACAATCTTGGATGTAGAATTCTTCACCAAGAATTTCTATCTTTTTGGGTCCAAAGAAGTAGGGATATCATGGGATATCCATGCCATGGCAATCTTGATATAGTGAAAATTCAGGCTTGAAATCACAGGATTTGGGGGTAAAACCAGAAATTCTTGGTTGAATTCCTGATCTTTGATGCCGACCAACATCGACCGACCATCACTTTTTTCCGCGCGAAAATCAGAATCACCACTGAGCCTTTCTACCCTCAATGAACCATTTAAAGTTCGATGATTTTCCCAGCTAAAGACCTCGAGATTTCGCCTATAGGGTGATTTCCACATGTTTTTTCCGGAGTTTCCACCCTTTTTTGGGGACCATGGGTGATTTTCCCCGAAAATCATGTGGAAACAAAAAAGCTTCGAAAATCATTGGTGAAACCATTGGTGATTTCCCAACATCCTGGGATTTTTCCGGAGACACTCAGTTGTGGGCCGAGGTGTCCAAAACCGATTATTTGGTGCCCGAAAATACCATCGTGGCTGCCAACCGGTGCGCGATGCGATGCTGGAGATCGTTGGCCCTATGGATTTTAAGTCGAAAAACTCATGGCTTGAAGTAGTTTTGTTTGAAGTGATAGGTGCTTTCCAATCTATCCATTTTGAATGATATATATATATGGTAATAATAGTAATGATATTATATAAAAATAATAATAGTAATAATAATAACAATACACACACACATATATATATAATTATATATATATACACATTGTGTAAAAGCATAATACTATGGGGGATGAGTGAGCACCTATTAATTCGACTTTTGGGGGTTCATCCCCCGTTGACATCCTTCCGGTTCTCATCCGAGGGGCCGCAGCTGGGATGCTATAAAAAATGGGCCTCCCCTATGGGTTTTGATTCCCACAGAACTATGGATATTATATATATATATATGTGTATATACACAATAGAATATATATACATAATAACATGTATATATATATATATTCATGAGCATAGTATATATATATATATATATCTATTGCAGACAATATATACATATATATACACATTATGTATATTTATCTGCCACAAATCATCGTCAGTCAATGTCAGTCTAGCAATGTTTACAACTTATCATAAATCATTCATCAATCCCCATTTTGCAAAGTTAGATCCACCTGTTTCGGTTGGTTAAAGCCCCACGTTGGTCTAGTACCCCTGGCAGGTACATCAACATCCACTCCTACTCTTCGCTGCGTGAGCAGAGCACTCCGGTGACGCATGAGTTCTACGATGCCTTTGCCGCTTGGCAGTTGTTGGGTGTGGCCGTTGTCGTTGAAGGCGAAATTTGATGGCATAGTCTTTGTTGAAAGAAAAAGAACATGATCCACGGATGACATTCCCATGTTTGTTGGGTGAGTTATTTGTGTATGCGCCAGAGTTCAAATGGCTCGAGCCAGTGAAGATAATTCTCACCAAATTCTTAGAATAAATGTCGCTTTGCCCAGCGGAAAGAGGAAGAGACTTGCAGTTTTGGAGTCCTCCAAAGTAGGGGACCTGATTATTCTGGCCCAAGAGTCTTTCGGACAAAGCTTCCTGAGACTTGTCACTGCACAAGGGAATGTCCTCAATGACCAGCGGAAATCTTTGCAGGCAGCAGGGATTCAAGACGGAGACCACATCACTGCCATTGCACAGCAAAAAGGACAGCTGGCAGCAACGGCCGGAGCCTTTGCCCTGTGGCGCTGCGGTGATGACACAGTCGTCACGTGGGGCGATTCAAGCTGTGGTGGCGACAGCTCTGAAGTGCAAGATCAGCTCAGGAGTGTCCAGCAGGTTCAAGCCTCATATCATGCATTTGCTGCCGTCTTGGCAGACGGATCTGTGATTACATGGGGACATGAAGAATGGGGTGGCGACAGCTCTGCTGTCCAAGATCAGCTCAGGAATGTGCAGCAGCTTCAGTCCACAGACAGTGCATTTGCAGCACTCCTGGCAGATGGATCTGTGGTTACATGGGGCGATTCAGAAAATGGTGGCGACACCTCTGCTGTCCAAGATCAGCTCAGGAATGTACAGCATATCCATGCCTCGCATGGCGCATTTGCTGCCATCTTGGAAGATGGATCCGTGGTTGCGTGGGGATTTCCAGATTTGGGTGGCGACAGCTCTGCTGTCCAAGATCAGCTCAGGAGTGTG
>Ga0126342_10007534_pt1 | contig 19457 bp, 11 predicted proteins | sample Cyp1metagenome_FD_92528 | JGI IMG/M metagenome (GOLD analysis project Ga0126342, IMG submission 92528) | Coral microbial communities from Lord Howe Island, Old Settlement Bay, Australia - Cyphastrea 1 metagenome | ecosystem: Host-associated > Invertebrates > Cnidaria > Coral ... | reverse complement strand
GTTTGGTTGTTTTGCTTTTGGATGTAGAATGGATGAGGTAATGACGTATTGACTGTTATGATTTCTAAAAACGGATGAGGTGAAGTATGATAGGTGGTTATGATTTAGTGGAATGAACGAGATCATGATTAGTTGTGATGATTTTGTGAAAATGAATGAGGGTGTGATGAATTGACTAATGAATGAGGTAGAGATATTGTAGGTACTGATGATTTTGAGAAATGAATGAGGTAGTGGAAATGGTAGGTGCTCGTGATTTTGTGGAATGAATGAGGTAATATATGGTAGTCTTTTATGGTTTTGTTTGCGAATAATTTTTGACTTGTTGAGTTTAGAAAACTTCTGTGAATGTACCTTTTTAATATTTTTTAGGGGATGTCCACAACCACTGATATCCGTGGTAAAATTCCAGATCGACGAAAATTTGGACTGATGGAATTTGAGGATTTCGACTTTGATGAATTATCACGTCATATCACGTCTTTTGCTTCAGTTTTTCCCACAGTAATTCAGCAAGAAAACTTCCACAGCATACTCGGGAATAACGTTTCGATCCTTTCCCAGAAAACCTATATCATGAATCTCATCGTCGTTGGACTTTGCGTTCTCACATCTTCTCAATGAAATTGACGTGACCTGCCACTCACTTCAGACTCATTTTACACTCGTTTGGGATTCTGACCAGATAATTAGGTAAAATCATGTAAAATCATGTGAAATCAAGTAATAACTGGGTGATGCTTCATATTTCTGAAGTTGGCAACAAACAGCGACCCATACTGGGTTCATCCCTGGCCTTAGGCTTAATGTTGGAGAGGAACTCCGTCACGTTCACCTCTGGACAGCTAGGCTGCACCAGGCTTTGATAGGATCCAGGTAGGTCATCTTTGTACTGTAAGTTTTGGAAGATGTTCTTCCCTTCTCGAAGGATCCAGGTCCAATTCCAGGGGCCTTGTGGGTGTTTTTTGCACCTTTGATCCCGGGACGCAGAAAATCCTTGATGAATCAATCCATGCAAGGCTGCAAGACTCTGACAGCATCAATCGGGAGAATGTCTCCCCTTGTCAGATAGCCAGCGGCTTGGCCCAATGCCCAATGATGCCCAATCCGTCTTGTTCTCTGATTTTTCAACAGGTTCCCACCTATTTGCCCGATCCGTGTCAAATGGATGTCCAAAATTCACCAAAATTCTGCTCTGGGCACCTCAGTGTCTTCCAAGAACATGGTGGTTCTATATTGCAGAGCCAGCTTCCTGGCCTTCTCTCCTGAGACTCTGCGATCTGCACCGCTGAAGGGCTGGAAGTTTCTTGTTTGACTTGTTTGATCATGATTGTCTTGTTGCGTAGTTTCAGCAGGTCAGTTCGATCCTCTTGGAGGACGGTTGTTTTATTGATGTGTTGTTGATGCGCATATTTGTTGTAGCTGATTCTGATGCTATGTGTTGAGAAGATGGGCAGAATCCCACCAACTCAGTAGCGGCTCATCCCAAACTTTCCAGAGGGTCGTCAGGTGCAGCCGGGAAGCGCTGCGTGCGTTTCCGCATCAAAGTCAGTCTCCAGTTCCTCTCCTGTCCTCGTGAGGCTCCAAAGGACACTAACCCATGATTTTAGCACCAATCGATGTCATCCAGTTTACATATGTCATATGAGTCATATGTGCAATGATGTGTGTCTGATGTATGTAAATGTACGGACGTGTGCGTGGGTGGTGCTCTGCCATTCTCTGCCGAGGCACCCATATTGTGAGATCGGGACTTCAGTCTTTCCAGTACCTGATCAGGCTGAAAGAGGTAGCCTTCAACATGCAGTTCTTGAAATGTCGGGGCTACAAAGCAAACCTCACCACGACATCTCTGCATTTCCAACGATCTATGCATGTATAGTTAATATGTATATACATACATATATTGATGTATACTGGCATATTGTGTGTATATGTTGTGTATGTATGTGTATGTATGTGTATGTATGTGTATGTATGTGTATGTATGTGTATGTATGTGTATGTATGTGTATGTATGTGTGTATATATAGTTAATTATATGTACATATACAACAGAGATAGTATATACATGCACTGACATGTCCAACCCATCAAACACTGTGTCGCTGATTCCATCACCCAGCAGTCACGCGGTCAGTCACCGGCGTGCGCTCGTCCAGCCCAAAGAGCGACTGGGCGGGATCCAGTGGGCACGCACTGAGATGTTGCGAGTTTGAGTTCAAAAAACAACATCTTTGGAAACGATGATCCACAAGTCTGGGATCTTTCATCTTTGGTCACAGTTCACAAGGCAGGTTCCTCAAATGCACCCAATAACGAACAATAGATGCAACTGTGATCAGGTGGAAGGAAAAGGTCCCTCAGAATCCTTCAATTTGGAGCTGAAAAGGAAGAGCATAAAACAGCATGGAACAGCATAAAACAGCATTATTCATGGCAAATGCTGGCCGAACCTGTGAGAAGTCGGTACTTTGCGTTGGCCAAAAGTGTGCAGGGGTTGGAGGTCGTGACGGTGGCCCCGAGGGTGCCTGAAGCGCGCGTTTACACACTGTTTCCGAGGCCCGCCATGATATCTTGCCAAAGCACCAAAAAGTTATTCAAACATATCACTGATATCACTGAAATCATCAAAATAGATGAAAATAGTATAAAATAATCAATAAAATAATCAACATTAAATCACCAATCGAATCACTAAATCATGAAATCATGCCTGGAATCGGAGTTGGGGCACCTCGAATCCATCAGGAAGACCGCTGGGGAGCTCATCCTGGCGTCAAATCAGCCATGAATAATACCAGCACGTTCTGATTCTCGGATTTACATGAGTAATAGAATGTAATAGAATGCTTAACAGAATGCTATAGGGATTGAGATGATTCTGGAGTTTGGCGGATTCCAATCAGTGACGAAAAGCCTTGATTCGTCTCCCCTGGATGTTCAAAGCTGTGGGAAAATCCTGCCTCTTGTTGATTGTTGCGGGGTAGAATCTTTCATGTCTCTTTAGATTGGCAGTACTTATTGTCGGAAGATTGGCACAAAGGGATTTGTTCAACCTACTAGTTCAACCGCTCACATATTTTTCCAGCAATCTTGGGAGTAGAAAAAACCTTGAACACCGAGAGCTTAGGATGCTTAGGAACCATGCCTCCTCATCATCCAGCGGCGGTGGCGTAGGAGGCTTTCTGGCCAAATGCCTAGGAGCCGTCATACCACATAACATCACATAACTAATATGATCCATTGGAGAACATCCATAGTCCATAGCCCGATTCCAACATCCCTTCCCACTATGCCCAGTGGCTGGAGCAAAAGCCACCGCACCTGCCATCGTGAGAGAAACCACAACAGTTGCAGTGGCTTCTTGAAAGAAAAACCCAACACCGCCACAAGGACAATTGTTCAGCATTTTGACGACAAATGGTCGTCGCCCCAAGCCAAGTAAGCCACTCAACGTCTGACACATGTTAGCGGAGCGATCTGAATCCAAATCTCAAGAGATTCGTCAGGTTCAGACGCCGTTTGGCGTTACATAGCTCCCCACCCGGAACCCTTGGATATTCACCTGGTACAAAGGCTCCCTAGCATCACGGCGCTTCCGCCAGAGTGCAGCTTGCTCACGCTCACGTAAGCCAGCCTGACGTGTCTGATGCCTGTGGAGAATGTCCCTTTCGAATCCGTTCGACCTTTCATCGCAATTCCGACGCAATGGGATGGTAGGTGAACCCTATGGCCCCATTGTGAACCCTGTGAAGGGGGTGAACCGAACCCAATTCCTGCCACGATCGAGATAGGCCAGGCCTGTCGCTGGCAATCCATGCGGTGCAATGCAAAGGCTGCCTCAAATGATAAGAATCATGGCAGAGTTTTGAAGCTTGCGCATTTGAACACCACGAAAGGAATATCATAGTATTTTAATCTGCCCTTTTGGCTCCCTCCCAAACCTGGAACTCGGTTTGTTTTGTTCATCTGGCTGTGGACTTCAGCTTCATTGCCATAACAATCAGAAACAATCTTCAAGCGATCTTTGTCCCACTTCCCAAATGTCTGCTCTTTCAGTGAGGTTCTAACAAACCCCAAAATACAAAGGCTGCCACTTCGATGAAACTGGTGGTTGGGGCCAAATCGGTGGCCTTGATGTTCAGTCGATGGATCCAGTTTGACACCAGCCAGGTGCCAGGCAATCTCCGCATCGTGCTCCGAGATCTCGTCGTCAATGCTCTGACGATAGATGCCAAAGCCAATGGTCTCCTGGGGCCAAATGTATCCAAACGCCTCATTGGAACCCCATTTTAACCGACCAGAAAATGGGAATCACTACCAACAACCACCTGTTTTGGTTGCGTTTCAAAGCCCCAACAAGGCGTTGCATTTACTAAATCCTGTTTTATGCCCAATTGCCCAAAATTTGGAAGCTTCTCGTTGAAGAAAGATAATACAACCATGGAATGCAAGCAAAGTTGCATGAGCAACTTTGGGCAAAGAGTTTCATGTGCTCTTTCTTCAGGACAAAAAAAAATCAAAAAAATGATGTTGGAGACGGAGAATGGGACCCTCTAGTCTAATCATGTCTAATCTACCAGCAGATGTCCACCATCCTTGGTATAAGCAGCTTCTCGCAAGCTGAAGGGAGACATAGGTCGCCTCAGTTCAGGTTGGGCAGAGTCTGGCAGAGCGTTCTCCCGGTCAGAGGTCGTGACAGTTCCAACAAGTAATGGCCACTGCTTGTAGACTCTCCCAGGATCGAAAGTCCACTGCGAATGATGGGGCTACAATGGGCTACAGCATCATCCAGGATTTTTGAGGCACCAGGGTCACCAGGCTGGTATGTATTGCAATCATAATATATCATAATGATGTACATGTATACATGTATATTATATTATATTATATTATATCATATTATATTATATTATATTATATCATAATTATATCATAATTATATCATAATTATCCCTCAATTCTCACTTTCTTAGCTGCATCCGCACCAGCGGCTTCTCGTGCCTCGAACGCCAAGTGGAGGACATCGTCGATAAGCTCCAGCCATCCTGCCCAGGCCATAGTGCCAAAGCCGAAGATGTTCGACCCAATATGATGGATGTTGTAGCAGGAACACCATTGAAAAAATAACAAAGATATTTTATATATATATATATATTATATATATATATATTAAAAACCTGTTGGTTGGTTCCCGATTTTCAGGAAATCAGCAAAATCATTTCGAAAGAACCATCTCTACGAAGCCTCTACTGGTTCAAGAAGCATTGATGCCTGTTCTCGGCGTGCAGCCACGCGAGGCACTCGAGGACGTCTCGCCTTTCAAAGTTAATCTTTTTGGAGACTGTCATCACTAGAACCCAAGCATCTTCTACTCTTTTCCCACACACTTCATATTCATTTACCGTTGTGGGAACTATCATGACTATACTCTAAGATACTCTAAGGCATCGTCCAAAATGAACAATGCAAGACTCAAGAATTAATGATTTAAATTGACTAAGCCTAGTTGAGCCTGGACAATAGACATCAATAGACTGTGAGATGACTGTGAGGCAGTGGAGAGCTATGATTCTATGATAGTGTTCACATCTTGCCTTCTCCACCTTCACCACTGCTGGAAGTGCCACCTCCTGTACAGCTTTCTCGTGGCCTAACAAGAGATTCGGGGGGGAAGGTCGAAGTCGAACCTGGAAAAAGTCGGCTAGGCGTGGAGCACTAACAAAAAGATAGGTGCGTGGTCTCCGTGATGCAAGGAAGTGTACAAGTCAGCACTTTCAACAGGATTGAAATGTTCACTAACAATTCATCTACCCAATCAAGACAACGATAGAGATCTGAATTACAAAGGTCATGTCAAATGTGTAGGACCACAGTAAAGAGACGTCTTTTGCTTTGTTTGCACACTGCAAACACTCCTTTCAGATCCTTTCAGCATTTCTTCCAGCGAAAAAGAACAAGGCAGAAACAGATGGCACATGATGGCACCCACCAAATCAGCGGATGTAGCTTGCAAAACACAGGTGAAATGTCCGTGATATGTCCGACTACTTCTTTTTCATCCAAACTCAATTTATATCTTCGATGCCTTGTTGGGCTGCAGCATGGGGACGGAGCGCCTGGAAGGAGTGTGAGGGCCCGCCCTAGGGCCCTCCCAAAAGTCGAACCGCATTCTGTTACGCGACTTTGAAATATCCTAGCTAGGTACGCGTGTCTGCCAAGCCAACTGCACTTTCACTGTGAGATGCGCCGAACCCTATCAATGCCAGATACAACTTATTTGTGATTTGCTTATTCAGCTGAAACAAATATTAGCTATATAAGTGAATCGGAATGAGTTTGCCCTCAAAGCGGACATCGGATGAAAAATCAAGAAAATGAAGAAACCAAAGATGGCCAACGGCTGCTGCCAGTACGAAATGTACCAAGCATTAAGCCACGCACCCGAGGGCGTCTCGCCTCGGGGCTGGTAGACCAAATGTTACTTAGAACAAAAACGACCACGCTACATCTGTTGGTAGATCAAATGTGTTGCTGAAAACACCAAGTGTTGTACATGTTTGTTTCTGATTTTCAAACATGCCGCAAACTTCACAACGGCAGATATGAGGTGACCTAAGGTGACCTAAGGTGGGAAATTGGCCATGCCTTCCCCGGCCTTCTCGACCTCGAGCTTCTCAACTTTCTCCTTCTCCACCTTCACCACGGGAAGTAGCACTTCCTGCACCGCCTTCTCATGGCCTGACGCGATCCCATTGGAAGACAACTACTGTGTCATGGTCAAAACATGGGATGTGGGTTGTGGTCATCCCGCTATCATGAGGGATTCAGTATGGAGGGTAAATCAACCCCTGCTAATTGGGAGCATAACCATCGCATTTTATGGGAAACTAACCAAGGTTTTGACCATGGCACAAACGGCAGTTCCAATCCGCTGCCTCTTTGGGTTGCCGGGGTGTGGGCATGGAGCACCTCAGTAACCAATCTGGAAGTGGAAATTTCACCTGTGTGAGATGTGCTGCAACGGGGCTCCCCACTGGCTGTTGTAGACGTTCAACCAAGGAATCTTCTGGCACGTTGCAAGAATCCACGTCCAAGGTTTCAAAGCGGGTATTCGGGTATGGAACAAAATGATCCAGCTACGTGGAACCAATGGTCTTGCAATATGCAAATACATGCAGATACCCAGTATGAAACATTGAACTGTGTGTGTGTATGCACCAAGTATATACTTCCACACTGAGAAAATGCTATATTATTTAGTGACCATATATGGTTTGCTGAAGCCTCTGCTGGTTTGGGATCTGAAATAGTTGAGCCAGGACCAGTCATCAGTTGTTGTGGGACTGGTCCCAAAGGTCTTCAAACAAATCCACAGAAATGGTCATCCTGCTCTTTTGGTCTATGAAACCTTATCAAAGTGGCTTTCACCAGAAAGAATCCACTGAGAAGCTCAAACGACCAAACTCGGCCAAATGTCAGCCAAGACTCTTGGCTGAAGCTCAGGGAAGAGTTTTCCCATCTACTACTGCCGCCACCTCACCTGCCGCATCGGTGGCCATAGGGGGTTGTGACTTCACCCCTATGGTGGATCCTTTGATATCCTGAGTCATCTCGCTGTTCACCAAAACAGGTGCTGGTGGGGTGGTCTTGTGTTGTCACTTGACATTGAGACTTACGAAGTTTGAGTGGCCAAAGTGCCTCCTGAGGATGGTCAGCCCCCAAAGGACAAAAAAATCCCTGTGAATTTGTGCTGGCTGGGGCCGTTGGCTAGCTAAAACAAACAGCTGGTGGATACTACAGACTTGTATCCTGAGAAACAGTGTTGGAGGCCATGGTGAATGAGAACCGAGAAGGAAAATTGCTGGGAAACTCCGCTCAAATACCATGCGAATACTGGTAATTGTGCATGCTGACTATCTTCGAAAACAGTTTGTTCTGCCACTAAAGGGCCCACCAGCTTTGAATTCCAAAAGACCCTTTTCCCAGCAGATAGCCGCAGATAGCCTCAGAAAGTTTCAGTGGAAGGGTTGGCATTCTGAACCATGGATCTGAAAAGTCTGGCATCGGAAGTCTGAACCCTCAACCTTCATCAACCTTCTACATCGACAGGATTCACCAGGTCAGTCTTCAGTTCGCTTGATCGCACCCGCATCCCATGAGTTCCAACAGCCCGCAAAGCCTACGGCACATTGCATCACCAGCTCCCATGGCGTTAGGCGGCGAACAGCTGTGACGTGGTTTCACCCAACATTTTTGGGCTTGGGGTTGGTACATTATAAACCTTGATGGCCCCTGGTACTAGTGACTCATGGGTGGGGGGGAGCCAACCCCAACCAGCCATGCACAAAAACTTCCAGTATAAGGATGGGTCATCAGTGTTGAAATGGTGCCAAAGGGTAGCGATCTAGGCCCCAACAATTTGAGCGTAATTATTCTGATGAGGAGCTAAGCGGCACTTCATTGCTGGCCGCTTGATTCCAGGGTGCTTGCCTGCCCGGATTGTCATGTTGACGCTACAGGGGCCAATTCCTCGAAATGGCAGCGGACCAATGAATCATCTCTGCAAAATGAGCGTGTTTGCAAACAAATGACATCATCTCTGTCATGATGTGCTGCCACTGGAAAGAATTTCTCTCCAGCTGCGAGGGTAGCGTTGACTCTCCACTTCCCAAGCAAATAACAAGAGAATGAAAAATGGTGAGCAAACAATTCGCTGCTGAGAACAGGTTGGTGTTACCGTGACCTGATGGTGCTGGCGGCTTGCTGGGTGACCTGCTCCAGCGTCTTGGGGTTGAGCCTCAGGAAAGCACAAAGCCGCCCTGGAGAAACTCAACGCTTAACAAAGGGTGGTCAAACGTGAATCCAAACGATTCAAACAGCAGTACGATGAATTCATCCACAGCTTTAGTCAAACAGAACAGGGGTAGGTAGGACCCTTGCCTATTGATTTCATGGGCTGCACTGCTGGGTGTTTGCATGCCGTCACTTCACAAGAGCCTGTGCTAATATTGGCAACTTCAACAGGTGTTCCAAGGATTATCCTTCGATCTACGACAGCCAGGGCTACTCTTGTTGTGACTTCACCTATGTCACTTTGGTTCGGGTCATCTTCAATAATCTTCGCAAATGTGCTTGTTGTTTTGTCCCAAATACAGTAGAGGGAAAGAGCAAACTCGCTGCAGGATATATTGGAATAAACCAAATGCGGATTCCTAGACCATACTTTGAAGGTACCTTTTTGCGCTCCGCTGGAGACAATTTTACTCATGTTGTCGCGACAGTCGCAGGACTCATCTTCAACTCTGTGGTCATACCCAGCGCACCACAACCATAAGATTGCAAAAAACTGTTCAATCAAGTCTTAAAAAAGGAGTTTCGGCATAAAGCTAATACTATAAACATGGTTCTTCATTTCCGGTTGTACCGCAAACTGGAACAATGAACATGGCACACAAAAAAAAAAAACACATCTACCTGAAATATCGATATGAGTACAAGTCTTGCAACGTTAGATCCCGCCCCCGGATCATTCAAGCGCTTTGGTCGCCATGGCCAATGCCCCCTCTTTCGTCCTTGGTTCGGCAAGATGCTGAAAATGTCAACAGGTCCCTCAGCAAAAGAAAACACCGCTGAGGATGTTGATCATCAGATCATTCGGGAACCTTGTGAGCTACTCCCGAGGGTCCTGTTCACAAGTTCTCTTTTTTCACTTTTAGCTGTAGCTATTGTGAACTCCCGGTTGCTTCGTAGCAAGGCACGCATTGCCACCGATGAACCCGGCAGCATGTACAAAAATGCAGCCTCACACCACTCTGTGCCACTCTGGTACTGATGGACCTTGATTGGTTCAAGTGCCTTCTTGGCTGTACATTGCTGTGCATGCTGTAGCATATCCAGTGGTTTCATCATTTTCCACCTAAAATGCAGTATCTAAAGTTGTCTAGCTGTGTTACAGCTATTTTGTTTGAAATCTATAGCAGCCTCTATTCACAGGACCATTCACAATCCAAGTGCAATGCTGAATCTGTATGGAGATCAACTGCATCTTAAGCCCAACTGTGCACCTGGAATCTCGGACAATTTCGAGAGCTCATCGTCTCGCACGCCACGCCATGCGCTTGGGAGACCCTGCCTTGACGTGGCAAGACCGATATCCTTGAAATCTTTCCTCTTATGAGGTTCTCGGTCTCAGGGTATCCAACCGTGTTTACTTTACATTCTGTTGTGAAATCATGTGCTCACGAAGGAGTGTAGAGGATGCAAACTCGCCGATTGATGGAAAAAGGAAGCCTGGTCAGAGGATCACAAAACGGCTATACATGCTTGCACGGAACGATTGTGAAAAGCACTGACTTTGATCCAAGTTCAAACCCAAATCAGATCAGTCATTGATTAGATGCAAAAGCTACATGTTTTTTGGTTGAGGAAGGCTGTTCAAGAACAAACCTTTACCCCCACAATGGCGTCTACATCCTGTTCTCTTCGGCGCCTTAGTTCGAAGCTGCCTCTCGTTTTGGGGGCTGCTTGAACGCGCCAGCCGGCCCGGCTGTCCTGCAAACACTTATTTTGGAGCAGCCCGTCCATGAGTTGGCTCGAGATGTCCAGCTCTATGATTCTTTCTTCACTATCCTTCCCCGGAGCCGGCCTGAAAGATAACGTACTTCACCAAAGGACTTCGATATTCCTCTCGAAACGTGTGGCCAACGGAAGTTCGAAGTACGAGTACCAGTATGGCCAGTATGGTTTCTAAACCTTCCAAGCATGACTGGTTTGAGACACTGTCCAGCCGTGAATATTGTGCATGTGACAGAACACTTTCTCCAAAGTCAACGCAAACTTGGTAAACTCCGAACGTCCCTCGTCACCGTGTCCCCTGAAACAAAAAGCTCATTGTTGGCTTTGACCTTTAAAGACGTGCCACCTGAATCTCACTCCAAAAGCTTCACTGGCCTCCTCTTCTTCCTCCAAATCAAAGAGGTGATCTTGCCAAGGGCAGAACTGCTCGAGGGTCATGATCTCATTCAACAAGCGAAGGTCCCAGTGAATCCAGCTGTATATGTCAGGAAATCACCCAGGCTGGTCGTTTCATACAGAGGTACCAGCAGCAAAAAGATGGAAAGTGTCACAAAAGGTTATTATCTTGACGTGGATGGCGGCCACTCGTAGCGCCCATTTGAGTGTGTATCAAATGAACTTGATACCGGCAGGTCATAAGACACGTCAAGAACTGAAAAACAGTTAGCTGTCAATAAAAAGATCAAAGGATTCGGCAGGATGAATCTTAATAATGGATATTATAAGTGTGACTTACGCCAAAGTGTCACAAAGGGTCTCCATGCCTTGCAGTCTTGCACTGGTGGCACAAACGGCATGGCAGCCAAGCACAACACTAGTTGGAAGATTTAACTGGCAGGGTACCTTGCCTCGCAGGAAGGATGGACTTCTTTCCGCTTATGCAATGCCTGTGAAATCCGGACCCTCAAAGATCCACCACCCAGGCCCAAAATCAACCAACCTCAAGACCATGTGTTTTCGCATGAAAGGTGTTCCCAACTTTGGATGGTGTTGGGGCCCGTCGTTTTAAGAAACCCCAAAGGAAAGACTGAAAGTAAAATGGTGCATCCTTCAGAATGGCCCTTCCAGGGGGTGACTAGGTTTGTCAAACCGAGGCAAAGACTTGAACTTCTGATGCTGACGTAGGGAGTGCTTGGTACCGCAAGCGTATTTTCCACTTGCTGATGATCTGCTGATGTTTCCCATTCATTTCAACCGCCAAACTCGGATCCAAGGTAAAGGGTGCAGAGCATGACCATCCGTATGGAGTGTTCATCGGTGCCGATCCCCATCCATCTACAAACCCGTGTTTCACATCGTTTGCGCATGTTTCACATCCACATTGTTTCCATGGTGTTTTTTCACATCCCCCATGTTTCATGTTTGAAATCTCCATGGTTCGCTTAAAATCCCACCAGCTTCATCCCAGCTGCCCTGTGCCCCCCGTGTGGCAACCTGGCCTCCTCTACCAGCGAGCGCGCCGGTAGCCAGTGTTGCGCATAACCGCCAACGATGTCGCAGAGCTCCTGCGAAAAATGCCATCTTGGTCCATTTTGCAACTTTACCTACCCAGTGATAGTGTGATGAGGCGGTGAAAAAGACTATCAGCTTTGGGGAGTTAGATAGTGGTTCATTTCTCGGAGCAATAAAGAATCTAAACAATTGAATTTCCAGAAGGGGTCATCTTGAAACCCCAAACCTACTGGCTGTTCAAGGTTTCCCGTAAGTAACCAACTATATGGTGAACTACATACACTGAAAATTGACCAGATGGTTGGTAAGTGAAAAAGGTTCCCATATGTGGATTATTTTGGATTTATCATTCCGGTTGAACCAGTTAGATCCAGATCGGAATCTCGTTTTTTTCACCCTCCACCAGGTTTTGGGCATGGGGACCACACCATGACTGCTGCGTGCAAAACAACATTCCAAGTACTCAAGTGCGGCCCACACGCACACAAATACAACACATAACTTAACCATCAACCAAGACCAGCCAAGATAAGTTGGGCATTGCTCAATGTGATGGGCACACATTCCAACAGGCAAAGAAGATGTCCTGCTGACCACAAGTGGATGCCCATCAGTCAAATCGTCAGCAGAACCGAATGTTCTTAGCCTTAGAAGGTGATCTACTGATCCAGCATACCTGGCAAGATCATCTTCCCCTCTTGGTGGAAGGCACCAACCTACCAGGCCTCTCAGGTGTCAACAAATCTTGGGGCTCCTTGGCAGCCACCAACATAGCCTCCTTGAAGCGCTGGTTTTCCACCTCTGGGCTATTCTCCTCCTGCACCAGCTTCAGCCATAAAGAATTTTCGGAGGGAACACAGACTTCAGTGACTTCAGAATTGCCAGGTCCAAATATGGCGTTCTGCCCAGGGCTCGCCTGCCAGCTGGGATTCAAGCGCCCAACACGCGCTCCCAGGTGCGTCACAATGCGGTAACGCGGCTCATCAGCCACCTGTCAAGCATCTAACAAGCAGCTGTAGCAGTGCTTGGTACACAACCTGGCGCTCTACAACAGGAACATTTCACTGAATAGTGCGAGTTGCTTTTTGGGATATAGATTGGGAATAAATCCAGGATTACTATGTTCTTCATACCTCACTTCAACTGCTTGACCATGCCATGAGAGTGTCTCTTCTTTTTTTTGTAGGCTCGTGTCCACAATCCCAATCCGAGTGGCAGCATGGAATGTGACACGAATGGCCAGCCGGCCAGCCTGAACTCCATTGTCCAGGGCATCCAGCTCCCTTACCAGGTTGTCGTAGGTTTTTGCTACGATGGCTGCCTGAAAATGGGCCAAATGACCACACCCGCAGACAGTGGGTCATGGAGAGGCTCTTGTTCATAGTAGCGGGGGTTATTCTTTGAAAACAAAATGCAAAATAGTGACATATTTTACATTTTGTACTCAAAGAAAATCACCAAAACAAAACCATGTGGGTCATCTCAAGATCATATTGACCACCTAAAAACATCTACAAACGCTAAAAACCCATTGGTTTCCTCTACAAAACGAGCATACTCTGCTGTTTTTGGCCGGCTGTTTTTGGCAGACCCAAGAGCTGACTCAGCTACGCTAGGAGTGCGCAACTTGGACCTGTGAAGACACTGAAAAAACGTGCAAAGAAACGAAAGAACTCCCACAGCAGTAAGGTCTCCAATTCGAGGTTGTTCTGGGATACAAAGAAAAACAAGGAAAAACAAGGAAGCTACATCGGTCAGCAAAGCCACCTTGGCTTTTTCTTCAAGTGGTCCACAAAGGGCCTCAACAACCTCCAAGCTCCACATTTCCCCCCCCCCGGAAACACCCATCTGGATCAATCTGAAAGACCAATCTGATGATTCCAACATATTCCAACATCATGACATCTAATGAAATTCTAATGAATCTAATTGGCTAGTGCGACGTGTCCCCACCTTGCCGCCAAAGTGTTTGAAGACCAATCCCGCACTGGAGAGCTTGATGCCACTGTATGCCTTGGAGCGCAATGCGGCAAAGGTTTGTTCACACCCCCAGGTACTGAAAACGTGCTGGATACATGCGAAGTTTTTTCGGAACCATGTTCAACAATGCTCAACACTCATTGCCTCGTCGTAGGATGTCCTTTGGTAACAGGGACCCAGTTTCGGATTCAGACAGGTGCCTCCGAGTAGGTCTCGGTGAAGGTCTTCTGATGGTGGTCAAAGCGCTGTTTCTCAGGCTCGTAGGTGCCACCCACATCCACCACTATCGTCGCCTGGCAAAAAGTGGATGTTGATGCCTACTGACCGAAATGGAGGGGAAGTTGCACCGAGTGGGGGAATGGGTGATCTGTTCGTAGATTTCAAACAGACTTGATGATGTAAAAGGGCAAGTTTTTTTGACATCTTTTGACTATGTACACAATATGACCAAAAAGATTCAGTACTGAAAAACATCAGGAATCATGTCTGCAAAACTGGTGGATATCGATTGAGCTCGAGTGCTTGGACCTTGTCGATTTCTGCTGCATCTCGGGTTCGCAAAATTGGCAGACTTTGAAACTCGTCAAGACCTTGGCAACTTAAGTGACTTGGGGAGAGAATAAGTGCCTTGATGGTACTGGATCAACAAGGAATTAGTTAATTACTAGCATTACCTTTTCCTGGTGCTTTGGAAATCTCCAAACTCGTAGCCCGTTTTCCTGGGCATCCTCACACTTCAGCATCACACAAGCCATCACCTGCCGCAACGATTGCATGTGGGATTTCGCTGAACCATGAGAAAGCATGGACAATCGTGGTAGATAATCTTGCAAATAATCATCACTATAAAATATTATAGAATGTTATAAACCTAGATCAAGCCCATAGTTTCCCACCTCGTCACAATGGAAGGTTCCATGATGGGTGCAGACGAAGGCATCCAGTCCTCATGCCCAAACTCATCAGCAGTCACCCAAAATTTGGAAGTCTGAAGATACGGTACCCCAGGTACCCCAAAATCTCATGGTTGATCATCACCCCATTTTTGGGGCCCACATAAATCCGCCATTCTATGGGGCCCCTAAACCCTCAGAATTTAGACCTGGGAACCACACCATCCGGTCGCTTGGCCAAGAGCTCCGTGCCCTGGTGGGATGGGTAGCCTATCTATGCAGTGGTTCCTGTCTAAAGTCTTTAAATCCCATGTGACTGTAGTATTTTTTAATGTAAATGTGCCAGTTGCTTCATCGCGAAAAATTTCACCTACTGGCTCTGCACCTTTTAAACTATTTTAAACCCTCGACTCGATCAATCCACACCGAAGATTGAGCCGACGGTCCCCGAGTCCCCGACCCACTGCTCGCCTCAAGCTGTGCCTTCAGGGACTCGAGAGAAACCGCCCCTGGGCCTTTGGCCTTCTTCGACATGTCGCCCAAGATAGAGCCCATCAGCACCGAAGTCTTGAAGCGTTGTTGACGTTGCACTTGTGTCTGATCTCTGGTGCGAAAAGGGAAATAAGTTCAAAAGTTATAGAAATAATAGAAATGCACTTTGTATTTGAATGTGCTTGCATCCTTGACGACTTCCACCTGGATCAATCTCAGTTTAGTGGGCCAGTCCCAGAAAAAATCGGACACCCGAACCTACTGATGGCTGTATTGATCTGATGTGTTGGAGCGAGCTGAAGCTTACCATGTCACTTGAACTTCACAGAGACATACTCAGGTTCTGCAGCATGGATAGATAATGGGGCTCAACAGCTGCTGGTGCAAAGGTTGTGACATCGATGCAGCAGTGTGAAAAAAAGGGACAAAGTGGAGGGCCGCAACCTCGAGATACACCAAGACCAGCGCTCGAACTCCCATCCTTCTTCGCAACGAGGACAGGGCTGCCTTGCAACAGGCGAAACAGATTGAATCCTTCTGTCAGGTACATGGCGTCAAATGATTCTCAACCTGACAAATGAACCTCAAAAAATACGCGGCTTACGCTGCATCTTGCCGAAACTCACTTTGTGGAGAGCCCCTGTGCCTCCAGGAGCTGCACGTTTTGGCACCACGGGCCTTGCAATCAACAGAATGCGGATCATCAATTTGAACCATTGCCAGTCATTCCAAGTCCAGACTCATCACAGTGCAGGGTTGTATGGGGGTAAGTCGCAGGTATGCACGTTGAACCCCTTGCTTGCAAGTGGCGGCTACCACATGGGTGGTGCAATGTGGCACATCGCATTGAAGACCACAATAGCCACCTCGAGCAAAGATTGAGGAGATACCACGATGGCATTCTTAAACCGTTCACCACAGAAGAGTCAATGCGATGAGCCTGGTCTCAGTTTTGGTTTGCGCCAATGACTCAATTCAGGCTATCACATCTATGACATGGTTTTATCAATGTTTTATCATATCGTAGCACTGCATAGCACTGCATAGCACTGCATCGCACTGCCAGGAGTTTTCTCAATGAGCTTGGAAAAGCTTGAAGGCCATCAAGCATTCCCTCCTTGTATGTCAGTTGTTGCAACCCACTCTTGCAACAGACCATGGCCAGCATAATGAACTCCCAATGTATACTGCCCTTCCAGCCTCTGGAATCCACGGCTGCAGTCAGATTGCCCGAACAACCTGGAAGGGTGGAGCTCCGAAGATCAGCTACCAGGAATCTGGATATTGGCCATATATGGCCATATTACACCCTCTGGTAATTTAACGTAGCTATTGAAAATGGCCCATTTATAGCTGATATACCTATTAAAGATGGTGATTTTCAATAGCTATGTTAGTTTACCAGAGGGTATCCATATTAGGGTCTGTATCCAAAGTGACCCCACAAAATGGCGGGGCTAACAGTAAAGATATGTAAAGATGACCATCTGTGGCTCTTGATCCAATATCCCAATCTGCACGCCGTGCCAAGCAGCGGTTACAGCGCGCATCAGCGCAGTTCCATCCTTGGTTGGGCCTGGGTCAAGAAGCGGTAGAGTTCAAAGCTCAAAGATGATCTATTTTGCAGATTTTTGCAGGCATCATTCATGAGCCACTTGGACGATGCGTTTCACTATGCTTCACTGTGAGTCGTCCAAGTCAGCGACAAAGCAATCTCTTCGCAGTCGTCAATGCTGCAAGTCACCCCGTGCACCTCGCAGGAGCGAATGACAAAGCTGAAGAAGAACCGCAAGCAGTTTCTATAGTCATTCTATAGTGTCCTTATTTAGTGTCCAAGTCGCTTTCTTCATGATCTTTATGATCTTTAGTTGCCAAATGATGCCAAATGCCATTCAGACAACATGACGGTCAAAAACCAAAAACATGGCATCAATGGAGCGGTTCAGACGCAGCCGGAAAAAGGACATTTCACATTAACATGCTGCTCATGCTGCGCATCACATCTGGGTGGTCTGAGAAGCCCCCACGAAAAAGAAGTAGACCTCGGAAAAATGACAAGTGCAAATTTGCGGACTCGACCTTTACCAGGGTCGCAACATCTTGTTTCTCGGCCATCCCCTTGCCTGTAAGGATTCTATCGGTAGAACACCCCTTTGAGACCAGGGCAATTCCCTGTTCCACATCTCCTTGGTTTCCAGACCCCGGCACCTGCTGCTACAAGTACCAACAGGACCAGCGCTGCCGCGATACGGCATGTTGTGCCTCATGGATTGATCAAGGAATATCAAGGTGCCATGCCCACTGATATGGATTTTAAATTAGTTGAGCCTGATCAGGCACCGTTTTTCGGAAGAGTGGTGCAACGCAGTTTAACGTTTTTCCCCTGGTTTGGATTGTCCTCGCAACAAACCTTTGGCCTACAAAGCATTCTTGGCCCCCCAACAGCATTTTGGTCTCACCTCTCTGACCTGCGGCGCGCAGGTCACCTCTAATCAACACTCCTTCGTAGCGTAGTACGTAGCTTGGAAGTTCGGGAGAATGTTGCCATTGCAAGGGAGAAACTCTCTGAAGCTAGGTGTGCGTTTGTTTTTGCAATCACTTGAAGATTCTGCAATTTTTCTCCACGAGACTACTTCCTGGAAAACCCTGGAAAGCAACCATACACAACCAGCGTCACAGTCGGAGGTCCAAACTACACCTAGCCACCTTCAGCCCAACTAGAATTATCCCGGCAAGAGACCCTAAACAGCGTGGGGGAATGGGAGGATAATGTAGGATAATGTTGGGGATGAGGATGATGATGATGATGATGATGATGATGACGTTGATGACGGTGGTGATGATGATGATGATGGTGATGGTGATGATGATGAAGATGATGATGATGATGATGATGATGGTGATGATGACGATGACGATGACGATGACGATGATGCTGGTGAGGATGTTGAGGATGATGATTCTGAGGATGATGAGGATGATGAGGATGATGAGGTGCAGGAGGATGATGTTGAGGATGATGTTGAGGATGATGTTGAGGATGATGAGGTTGAGGATGTTGATGGTGAGGATGATGATGTTGAGGAGGATGAGGATGAGGATGATAATGCGGAAGATGAAGTGGAGGATGATGATGTTGCGAAGGAGGATGGTAATGATGTTGAGAATGGTGAAGTTGAGGATGATGATGTTGAGGTTAATGATGGTGAGGATGACTATGTTGAGGAGGATGAGGATGAGAATGATGATGTTGAGGAGGATGATGGTGAGGATCATGATGTTGAGGAGGATGGTGATAACGTGGCGGAAGATGAGGTGGAGGAGGATGATGTTGCGGAAGATGAGGTGGAGGATGATTTAGTTGAGGATGATGATGTCAAGGGGGAGGAAGATGACGATGTTGAGAATGATGATGTTGAGGAGGAAGATGATGATGTGGGGTATGATGATGTTGAGGAGGAGGACCGACCCCAAGACCGAGGACAACACTTTGTGCGAGCCTGCGCAGTCGAAATGCATCATAATGCATCTCAAAATTTCACAAGAGCCACTTTATAAGGAAGTTTGCAGGAAAAATGCCGCGCCCCTGGACCCCAGAAGCGGGACCCGCACTTCGTGCAAGCCTGCGCAATCGAAATGCACATCAACATTTCACAAGAGACATCAGAAGGGCCATTTTATACTGAAATTTAAAAGAAAAATGCCGCGGCCCAGATTGGGCACAGAACGCAGACACACACTTCGTGCGAGCCTGCGCAATCAAAATGCATGTCCACATGTCACAAGAGACATCAGAAGAGCCACTTTTTACGGAAATTTACGGGAAACATCCCGCGGCCCAGATTGGGCCCAAAACGACGGCGCAGACGTTGTGCGAGCCTGCGCAGTCGAAATGCATGTCAAGATTTCACAAGAGCCACTTTTTACGGAAATTTACAGGGAAAATGGCGCGGCCCAGATTGGGCCCAGAACGCAGACATACACTTTGTGTGAGCCTGCATCGAAATGCATGTCCACATGTCACAAGAGACATCAGAAGAGCCACTTTATAAGGCAAAT
>Ga0126342_10007533_pt1 | contig 19459 bp, 18 predicted proteins | sample Cyp1metagenome_FD_92528 | JGI IMG/M metagenome (GOLD analysis project Ga0126342, IMG submission 92528) | Coral microbial communities from Lord Howe Island, Old Settlement Bay, Australia - Cyphastrea 1 metagenome | ecosystem: Host-associated > Invertebrates > Cnidaria > Coral ... | reverse complement strand
TTGCTGAGCCGTGGTTGCTGAGCCGTGGTTGCTGAGCCGTGGTTGCTGAGCCGTGGTTGCTGAGCCGTGGTTGCTGAGCCGTAGTTGCTGAGCCGTAGTTGCTGAAGCGGAGTTTAATCGTGCTCCGATAGTACTTTGAAGAACATGATGGATAAGAAGGAATGTTGTAACCCCGTGTCTAAGGCTATTTTCAGAATCTGGGACGCATTGAAGCTGCATTTTGTAAGCTGCATTATTTGTGTTGGGACAGTGACCACTACCAACAAAATAAACAAAAAAGTCCTCGCTGGAAAAGACACGTTACAGCTTTTTCCGGACAACGCAGTGTTCAATGCATGTGAACATGTTGGATAAGGACGAAATTGCAATCGTGCGCCCAAAACTACCCTCCAAAAATGCCAGGTTCCAAAAACTCCAAATGCCACTGGCAGTCTGACTCCATGACTAGATTCGGAATCAAGCAAGTACCACATGCCGGTCCCCGTCTAGGCAGCCAGCTCTTTCACAAGCCAAGGGCTTGCTTGATGCGCTGAGTCGCACGATCTTGCTCATCACTTTGAGAGCAGAGGGTTCGAACCTCAGGATACAGAAACAGTATGAAACAGTTATACCATCTGGTTATTTAACATAGCCATGGAAAATCCCTTATAAATGGAGGTTCTAATAGGAAAATCATCTATAAACGGGCTATTTTCCATGGCTATGTTAAATAACCAGAGGGTAAAAGGAACAGTGGGCATTTTCGAAAAACACTGGATAGCCGTTTCATCTACCAGCTGCCTGAACCAAGAGTCACCATTGGAGGAAAGGATTGGAGAAGTCTGAGACACGGAAAAAAAGGCAGAATCAGAAACCCCCATCCTGGCACCATCACGTAGACATGAAAAAGCATTTGCGTCAAAACACCAAAATTCTCTGAGTTTCAAAACCTGGAGGCACTGCCATCCTGCCAGTGATTTTCGTGCTGCCATCATCTCGTCCCCGGGTCCCGGTGCAGTGCCGCCACGCGACTGCCGACTCATTGGTCAGCAAAGCTTCTCGCAGCTGCACACCGAGGCTGCTGGAAGTGTCCCAGGAGACCAGTAAACCTACCAGGCCCAAGGACACCTGGTGGCGCAGAGCAGCCGATGGCATGCCAGCTGGCCGATGCTCGGAGAGGATAGTTGTGGATATCAACTGTCATGTACTGTCATGTAGATATCCAAATATAATATATATAATATCATCTTATATTATATTATATCATATCATATCATATTATATTATACTATATTGTATCATATCATATCATATCATATTTTATTATATTATATTATATTACATTAAATATATATATATATATAGTTCCTATCTTTTATATATATATATCAACTTCCAAAGGCACCAGCATCTTCACATTCCGTGGGGAAACTCCAATCATCAACGCTTTCCTTGGAGACTTTCGCTTTCGACCCAATGACTCGACCGTGACCCACCTTCTGTGTGAAGGAGATGCTTGCAGCATATCGGAGCACCGGGCCATAGAAGGGTACCTGGAGGGTCCCACGGTACCAGGGCCCCAAGGGCTCAACATCCAGGTAGTTTTTCTCCCGGCACCACAACAAAATCGTAGACTTCGCCCTTGCCACTTGGATCTGGGATTAATTCCAAGTGGGATTGACATGGCATCAGCATCATTGCCCAGCATCCAGCAACTTTCTCCAATATCTATAGTGTATATATATATACTGTATATATATACTGTATATATATATATACTGTATATATATATATATCAATTAGTAGAGTTGTTTAAATGGCAAACATGAAAAATTGGTACTCTTAACACTGTGAATATAGAATTATCTATATCATCATGTGTTTTTACGTTTATTACCCAGCCAATACCAATGTCAATACCTCTATTACTGTACCAATGATCCGTTGATTATCTATACCTTAACCATAGATGTTCCAAACCATTTTTTCACAGCTTAATCAAAGATTAACCATAGGTTCACAATTAACCATAGGTGAACCATAGATGATATAATCATACATCAACCATTGATTAACCCTAGATTAAGCATACATCAACCATTAACTATAGATTACCCTCTGGTAATTTAACATAGCTATTGAAAGTGGCACATAGAAATCATTGATTTACCCATGAAAAATGGTGATGTTCCATAGTTTTTTGTATGTTTACCAGAGGCTAATATTCAAGATTCACATACATCAACCATTGATTAACCACATTAACCACCATAGGTTAACCGGGAAAAAAAAAAAAACATTGGTTAACCACATTAACCACCATTGTTAACCATTGATTAACCACATTAACCGGTGATTTTCCATAGATTTTCCATAGATTCACCACCGATGATCCATGGATTCACCGATCGCCGCGGTGCCATTGGCAGCGTCAAGGGCCATGGAGTCGATCCACTGGGCGTCACCGAAGCTTCGATGGCACCCAGTGCGGCCTTGGAAAGTCACCAGCACCGAAGATATATACTATTATATATATATATATATACTATTATATATATAGTTACTATCATATATATATATACTATTATATATATATGGGAGTTCGGCTACATAGATTCTTGTTCATTCGAGAACGGCCATTTGTCGCAAAATGAAGTGTGGTTTTTGCGAAACTGTCGCAAACTCCATGTTCATCTAGTGCGGGATCCATCTTTGGCAACCATGTCTTAAGATTCAGTCACTAATTACCTGCCAGATTATCAAAGATTAATTCATGATAGATTTGTAAAGATGCGGCCCAATTACCGGCCAAAATCATTTCTAATCCATACTGGGCCGCCATGGATTGCACCGCCGAAAAGATCTGGATGTCTCCGACTCGATCCGGGGAGGGGCACATCTTGGAAATGTCATGGAAGGGTAAAACAATGTCATTTCAACCACCCATGACTTTGGGAATGGTAAACATACCACCAAAAACAAAATGGTGATGCCTGGGGCATTGTTTACTGTTTTACCCACATTAACCAGTTACATGGTCTATTCCATTATTTACAGGCTTTCAACCATCCATCGCACTCCGCAGCCCAGCCACGCTGACCACTTGCGGTGCCCAAGTCGCAGCACTTGCCTCAGACATCTCGAGAAGTCGAGGCGAGACAACCCTGGCCCAACCCAGGCGGCATTCAAAATAGAAGTTATAATGCTACTCTAATACTAGTTAATAGTAATGATAATCTCAACTATGATTTGCAATTATGATTATATATATATATATTCATACTGACATCCAAAAACGATAATTGTTCAACCATCCATGATCATTTCTAGCGTGGAGCATTGAAAGCAAAATCCCACATAGATCAGAATCATCCCAATCATTCCCTTTTGTGATCCAAGATGATATATAATCATGGTATATAATGATATAGAATTATATGCAATGACATATAATGAAATATAATGATACAAAATAATATTATATATAATGATATGTATAATGATATATATATATATATATATACATAGTGTAGTGACTATCAAAAAACATCTTGTGATAATCATAGTACCCTCTGGTAATTTAACATAGCTATGGAAAATCACCATTTTTAATGGGAAAAACCACTATAAATAGCCATGTTCAATAGCTATGTTAAATTACCAGAGGGTATATCCCATGAATATCCCATTGAATCACTATAAAATCCCAGTAAGAATCACTATAAAATCCTATTAAATCCATTAAATCATTATAAATGGTACCATTTAATCCTATTAAATCCCATCTTTCCTCCAAGCTGTCGCCCCAGTGGCAAGGCTACGACACAACGTCTGCAGGGCCTTCGCAGCTTCTGCATTGCGCCGAGCCGAGGCCTGAAGATGTTGTTGGTTAACCATCAACCGAAAAAGGGGAGGGTTACAGTAACCATAGTTACCATGATTAACCATCCAAAAACCATAGTTAACCATCCAAAAACCATAGTTAACCATCCAAAAACCATAGTTAACCATCCAAAAGCCATAGTTAACCATCCAAAAGCCATAGTTAACCATCCAAAAGCCATAGTTAACCATCCAAAAGCCATAGTTAACCATCCAAAAACCATAGTTAACCATCCAAAAACCGTCAAAAATAGTTAACCACAGTAACAAAATGCGTATTAACCATACTGTAACCATCAAAAACGTTGCTTGCCACTAGTTAATCCACCTTGTTGGGCTTACAGTAACCATCACAAGAAGTGTGTAGTGTGGGTGGGATTGATACCATCCCAGAATGGTATACTTCTTTATGGCATGGGGTTTCTCGCTTTTCTACCAGTGTAAACCATCACACCATAGTGGCTTGGCCACATGTTACCACAGTCGTTGTATCCATTTTCGATGGATGACATTCGATCCTCAACAAACTTATCACCACCCGAAAGCTTCGGCGATAAAAATGACATGGGATGACTCCCCGAATCACCATTGATTCCAGGATATTTTTTAGGCACCACATGAGGTCACCACATTGGTTACCCATGGTTTGCCCATGGTTTTCGTGGAATTTCCTGGCCGGTCCCACCTGCACCAACTGTTCCAGCGCCAGCACCAAATCTTCATCGCCCTCAGCGTTTGGCCAGACCTGGGGAACCGTTTGGCATGTCATGGCGAAGTCCCACCCTGTTTTGCGCTTCTTTGAATGGGAAATCATACATTTATAATCTATACCTATACCTCTGCCTATACCTATGCCTATGCCTATACCTATACTATAATTACTATACTATACTATATATTATAGCTACATGTATAACATGTATAACTTGCGTTTGTTTGAATGCCTCAAAGTTGTGTAAAGATACGGTTTCAGGGACAGAAACAACTGCCGATGCAGACCATGGATGTGGACATGGCCACAACGTGCCGCAACCATGGACCATGGATGTCCTTACAAATGCAGAACCAGTTCGATTTTTCGATGTCAGCCAGACAATGTGTTGAATCAAAACCATCACTTGCGACACCAGTGGGAAATAGGTGAAATCGATCAAACAAACGACAAAGAATCTCTGCATCCATGGTAGACATATCTAATGTGTCTTTGCCTAGTCTATGTTCAGATTTGGGCTATAACTCCAAGATCCACTCCTCCACAATGTTCCTAGTTGAAACATGTTGAAACTCATTCATAAATGACGATCTGCCAAAGCCTTAGTGACTTCAAAAATGATTATGGATTTGGACACAATACGACGTCAGGAGTCATTTATGCTCAGGTTGAGGTTAACCACTTCAGAGCAAAAATGCTTCATTTTTTCTCTGTGTGATGCTCTTCTCATGTTGATAGTGGTCTACACATCTCATCCTATGTTTTGGGTCGCTCACACAGTGACCAAAAGAGTTGCACAGCAGAGACACCGTGACCAGGCCCGCGACAGTTGTCCCGTCTTCCGACAGAATAGGAGATCCGATTTGCCCCCCCCAGCTGTAGGGAAGTTACCCTCTGGTTATTTAACATAGCCATGGAAAATGGTCCATTTATAGATGGTTTACCTATTAAAAATGGTGGATCTTTCCATGGCTATGTTAAATAACCAGAGGGTAGCTCAGGCAAGCACGAAGAGAGAAGAAACATGCACTGGTATTTTTTGGAATGCTTTGGAATGTTTTAGAATGATGGCTCAACCCTTCAAAATGTGCCAATGAAGGCCCCTGCCAGTGAAGGCCCCTATTCCCATAAAAGAAGTTGGCACGAAAGAAATGCTAGCTACACATCAAATGGAACGAAATGAATCTCAGGAAGACGCCTTTCCAATTGCGCCTAGGCCCTAGGACTTGTGCCGCATAGCGCCGCTAAGCGATCTTGCAGGATGCGATCAGATTTGGTGTTCCCCAACAAAGGTACCACCGTAGCTACGGTGGATGGGCCAGCGAAATCCGATAAACCACCAATCCAGGATGGTTGAAAGCCTAGAAATAATGGGATAAAATGATAAACCATCTATCAACTGGTGCAGGATTTCGCAACCATCCACAGTGTCTAGATGTCCAAGTTGGACCTGGACCACCTTATTCCACCTTTTCTGGGGCACAACCGGCACCCTTCAGCCAAGTTGGAGCTGTTCGGCCAAGTCACTGCCAGCCAAAGTTCCAATGCAGCTTCCAGTAAAGCGAAGCGTTCCGAAATCGCAAAGCGCCCCACTCTCTGAACGAAATGCACCTTCCATAGTCATCGTTGACATCAAATGAAGCCTACAAAATATGGATCCATATGGATCCAGCATGATCCAACACAATCACTGATGATGCAAACTCTGGCAAAACACAGCCTGTTTTAAAGTCCGAAGTTATCTTCAAACTACGAGTACATGTGCTCTTGGAAACCAAGGCTCATCGTAGTTTATCGACTCTTCGGCCGATCCTGCCCCCAACCGTGGGCCTGTTCTTCCACAGGAACATGCACAAGAACTTGGGCACAATCACGCCAGTACAACTGACAGACCTCTGGCCTCCGAAAAACGCAGAGAAAGACCGATCGGTTCATCAGAAGTCTTGGATTAAGAAAGTGAAGTTAGGAAAGCACCAAGCAGTAATGGTTACATTAATGGTTATTAATAATGGTTATTAATAATGGTTGTTATTAATAATGATTATTAATGATTATTAATGATTAATGGTTGTCAATGGTTATTACATATGGTTATAGTATGTTATAGTTATTAATAATGGTTAATGGTTTTTGATGGTGGTTTTCATGGCTAGTTGATGGTTATTACAATAATGATTAAAAAATCATGGGACAAAGTATGTGAGGCTGAATCAAATTCGAAGCCACAGGAAGACAAAGCGGTCAAAGAGACAGGGACACTATGCTAATTCAGAACAAAGAAATGGAAAGGTCATGATATGTCATGATATGTTATGATATGTCTTTGGACCTTTGGAGTTACAAAGTCGCAGCAATTCCAAGAACCATGTCAGCAGTCTCCATGATCACACCCAGACGGCCTTGCCATGCATGCGACCAAAGCACGTGCACGTGTTGGAAGTTCCATTGGGGACGCCTGGCTGATTTTCCGGTGAAGCTACCCTCTTACAGAGAAAAGAGCTGCCTGAATATGAAAAAAAACATCATGGAGTATGCAGCATGATTATTTCCCGATGTTTTTCTCTATTATTTCCCTATTATTTCCCCCTATGATTTCCCTATGTTTTCCCTATGATGTCCCTCTTTTTCGCCTATTATTTCCCTATGATGTCCCTATGATTGTCCTATTTTTTACCATTATTTCCCTATGGTTTCCCTAATTTTTCTTTATTATTCCCGTATTATTCCCCTATTATTCCCCTATTATTTCCCTATCATTTCCCTATTTTTCCCATGTCATTTCCCTATTGTTTCACAATTATGTCCATATGTTTTCCCAATTATTTCTTCATTGGTGCCCTTTTTCCATATCATTTCCATGTGTGTTCCCTATGTTTCCCCTATTTGTTCCCTATGTGTTTCCTATTATTTCCCTGTTATTGCTTTATTATCCCTTTCATTTCCCTATGTGTTCATGATTATTTCCGTATTTTTTCCCTGTATTTGTTCCCTATTATTTCCCTATTATTTCCATATTTTTTGGATATGTGTTTCCTATTATTTCCGTATGGCGTCTCTATTATTTCCCTATGTTTTCCCTGTTATTTCCCTACGTTTCCCTATTATTTCATTATTATGTTTCTATTATTTCATATTTCCCTACTATTGTCCTATTATTTCCCTATTAGTCCCCTATTAGTTCCTTATGTTTTCCCTATTATTTCCCTATTTTTCCCCTATTATGTCCCTATCATGTCCCTATTTTTTTCCTTAGTATTTCCCTATTATTTCCCTATTATTCCCCTATTATTTCCCTATTCTGTCCCTATTATTTCCCTATTATTTCCCTATTGTTCCTCTATTATTTCCCTATTATCCTTATTAATTCCCTATCATTCCCCTATTAATTCCCTATTATTTCCCTAGTAATTCCTTATTGTTTCCATATTTTTCCCTATTATTTCCCTATTATTCCCCTATTATGTCCCTATTATTTCCCTATTATTCCCCTATTATTTCCTTATCATTTCCCTATTATTTCCATATTATTCCCCGATTATTTCCCTATAATTTTCCTATATTGTTCCCTATTATTCATCATCATTATTTCCCTATTATTTCCTTATGAATTCTCTCCTATTCCCCTATTATTTCCCTATTTTTTCCCTATGATTATTCCTCTAGTATTTCTCACTACGCTGGTTGTCTGAGGCAGGACTCACATTATGACCATCCAGCTGCCCCTGTGGAGGGACCGTGGAGCTGGAATGATGAGTCACTGAAGTTTGCATAGTAGTCATCATCATCATCATCATCATCACCAATAAATTAGCTAGTAATTATAAGTGCCATTTCATCACCAACCGTCAATCATCAGTTATATATCATGTTAAACCAACCCACATTTTATCTGATGATTTTATCAGAAAAGATAGGTTTTTTGATGGTCGACCACTGCCTTGCCTCGGAACACAACTTCGCCCAGGGCTGCGCCAAAGGACGCACATCCTGCAGCTGTGGTGACTCGTTGATGTGCCGTACTGGCTGTGCTCTGGAGATATTACACTGTCTGTCTATCTGTCTGCTGTGCATGCACGCATATATATATATATATATATATATAATCGTAAGTATAGATACATACATACATACATACGTACGTACGTACGTACGTACGTACGTACATACATGCATACATACATACATACGTACATACATAGATAGATAGGTAGATAGATAGATAGGTAGATAGGTAGATAGGTAGATAGATAGATAGATAGGTAGATAGATCGATGGATGGATAGATAGATAATGTATGCGTATGCACTGCGTATTGCACGCCATACCAACCTATCAGCCTGCCTACCGGCTTCTGGAGGAGCGTAGCACAATACCAATCCAAATTTCCTTACAACCAATCTTGTCTCATATCAATGGTCTCCAAGAAAAATTGAGAAACACCACCGCACTTACACGGTAAGGGAACTCTGCCAGTGTCTCCCCTAGAAGCTTGGAACCCTCAACGAGTAGGTCCGCCGGTCCACAAGCTCCTTTCCTGTTGTGAATCTCCCTGTTGTTGGTATGCAAACTGTACCCCAATCAAACTGTCTACCCAAAGTCGTTTCTCCCGAAAGTTCCTATCCCAACCCTCACCCCAACCCTCATCTGTAACAAAGGTTAGTGATCATCCCTTTCCCACTATTAAAACAATGGCCATGGCCAAATTTCATCTTCAATCCCCCATTAAAGCAATCTCTATATCCCAACTCATCCAAATTATATAGACGTTTATGTATATATATACAATATAATATAATACATTATAATAATATACATAGATACAAGTTATATATAATTATATATATTAATATATTATATAAATATATATATAATATGTCATCCCAGCACTGGCTCCTCCAGCAATTCAGCTGCTGCCTTCACCAACTGTGTCTCTCCCTGCATGGCGCGTCGCTGCAGCTCCGCCGCCCACGCCGCGTCCGCCGCGTCCGCCGCGTCCGCCGCGTCCGCCGCGCCGCTGCGGCGCCGGGCCGCGGCCGCGGCCAGGGCACCGGGCAGCGCGGTGAAGGGCGACAGGCGCGGATCCAGCAGCAATGGCAGGGCCTCCAACTGGTTGAAAAAATTGAAGTTCAAACCCTGGGTGAAAGTAAACAGATATTATGGATATTATGATATGGATATGGATATGGATATGGATATAGTATATAGATACAAGTATACATATAGTGTCGTATGTATAAGGTCTTATAAGGTGATGTTTTGGATGTAAAAATGAAGACCTGAGCATGCCTAACAATGAGTGTCAGTGCTTCAAATTCAGCTATTCAGATTGGCTCTGTCTGTGGTGGCTGAGCAAGTGGATTGGATGCTAGTGGAGTCTATGTGGAAACCCTTTTGGTAACGCATTCGGAATATCCATGAGCAAAATGGGTTGTTCATCCTCAAACCATGCCGAAGGAGCACTTGCGAAGCACTTGTGTTCATGCCGAGGCATCTGGATGGAAAGATTCCCAGTTGGAGAAAAACACCCAATCGTTCAGTTAATTTCCACTTCCTGCATGGTGTGTTTTCACTCTAGAGCTAGGAGGCATTGCTACCCGGATCGCAAATATCGTTTTAAGATGTTTAAGGCAAATGATGCTTGCAGTGAAAAGAGTGGAAGTTGTTTTTTCACGATATTCAAAGCAAGTTCCTCTCACGAGCATCGCTCACTTCGACGCCAATTCGAGGAGCTGGGATTTTTGGTCAGTTTTTGCGACAAAACGACCCAAGCCGACAGCGCTGCTTAGTGGGTGGGGCACACCTTGATCATTTGAGATGTTCCATTTGAGGAAAACTAACGGCTCCACTATCACTGTCCCTCTCCCTGGCCAGCTGCCACTTATTTTCGCATGTCTACATGATGTACTGTATACAAGTTCAGCACTGATCTATGCACACATGTAATCTTATATGTGTAGAGTTGACAGTGAAATGATTATGCACAGAGACATATAGCACCAGATTATCCATCAGGATCCATCAGAATCAGGAGTCTTCACGTCGCCTCTGCACAGGGTACAGCTTCAAGCAGTCGCAAGATGGATTCCACCAACGGTGTCGCTCTTCGTGCCATCCTTGGCGCGACCGGTGGATCTGTTGATGGGATTTGTCGAATGCGGAGAATCCTGTATCTGCACACAAAAAGGAGGTGGTAGAGGCGCAGAAAGAGGAAAAAAACAGATCACCTAAAGCAAATTCCGAGATCATAGAGGTATAGAGGTGTGAAACCAACATGTGATAATCATGTCTTCAGCCAAACTAGAATGACTCAGATTATCCGTGTTGTTTGCAGCATTTTGCATTGCTACTTACCGCATCTGCTTGGCCAAGAAACTGTGACAAGTGGATCTGCAACACCCGCAAAGCTGCCTAAGTTGCCGCAGTGAAACGGAGCTCATCTCAGCATCAATTGGTTAGGTTCAGCTTCACCCCAAGAAGGAGGGCAAGGATGATCCAGCCGGAGGAGCTCCATTCCAAGCCCAGAGAATGCTGCGCTGTGGAGTGTACTGGCAAAAGGATGGAAGTTTAGGCATTGTCGTGCTGGGGAGAATGGCGTGCTTTTGCCGTTTGCAAGATTTCACAAGAAGACTCAGACAATTCCACCTCTGGCATGATAAATGCTTGCGCCTCCTACGCCTGAATTGCAGAAATCCAGAGAATGAGCAGGCCAATTGCAATTAAAAGTCATGATCCAATTCGCATGTAAAGGTCATGACTAGGCCAGGTAAGACCTTTGGCCGGGCTGCACCGAATGTTCCAATCATAAAACATCATCATTTGGGTATGGATCAATACCTATTAATACCATTTTTAGTGGGATGAACATCCATTTACCAGCTATTTTGGGGTTCACTAGGTACCAGGGTTTTGACCCATCCCCATTTTGTTCCGGTTTTTTACTGCGAGGCACCTCCACTCCTTTCGCCAAAGCCTTCTTCTCACGCAACGTCTTGCCGTACCTCGCCGACAGCGGCCGTGGAACTCGGGGGAATCGGAAAATCCTGGACACATCGAAGCTATGGTGTCATTTACATATTATACATATACACATATATATATATATGTGTGTGTGCGTGTGTTATTTAGATGTCTACATGAACAATATATACACACATAAACTCCTAACACATATTATCTATATATAATCTATATATATATATATGTGATTGATATGTTTACATGTGGTTGTATGTGTCTGCCTCTATGGTCTCTATCGTGATGATATGTCACAAGGGAGTACTGAGTACTGAGTAGCTTCCTCTGCGGTCCATCCAAGCAAAACCCTTGATTTTGGGTCACTTGGAGAGAAGCCACATGGCGGCTTCCGCTTCCTGAGCTGGTCGAAATGACGATGACCATTATATGTCTTGAGTCTTGAAGCTTCAAGTTGCATCTGTGATCCAAATACATTGCAGAATATTGCAGATATGTTCCAGATAGCACCCTGAGACATATTGAGACTATTCATGTCTGGATTTCCGCTTCAAACCTTGCTGGTCTGGTTTTCCATGGTTTTCCTGTCAAGAGAACTGCTGATGAGCTTCCGCCTCCTCGTTTTGAAGCCATGACTGAGTGTGTTCGAGCTTGGCCACCAGATGCAGCAAAACATCATGGGACGCAGCCTCAGTCCCCATCCAGGTTTGATTTTTAAATCATGATTGTTATTATTTGTTTTTCTACACATCCATTTTGGATCATGTTGCTGGCTGAAATTTTCGAAAATCAGCAATGGCAAGGTTCGAAAATCAGCGACCTGCAGTGACACCGAAGAGTTGTTAGCTGCAGCCACCGTTCAATGTGATGCCAAGGCACCAGCAAAGTAGGTCTGCCAGGTGTCAGCTGCCAACGCCTGGATGGTGTGAGAGAGCATTATTCTGTTTAACCGTTCACTTTTGTTGAAAACTCATCCTGAAACCCGTGGCAAAACTAAAACGGAGCTTGGCAGATCACATGCAGGTCTCATCTAGGTCAGCCAAATTTTGGACCAACTTCAATCAAAACAAACAAAAATGTGCATCATCCTAGCAATTCCAATGCCTGATTGTTGTCCACAAAGCATCCCGCAAAGTCCACATCTCTTCATCTGCTTCGTCTTGGATGCATCGCTGCAATGCAATATGTTCGCATTGGGTCTCTATTCCCGTACTGGGCGCAACTAACAGCATCGATTCATGGACTCAAAATGAAGGCTTCAAGATTCAGACCCATCAGCAGACATCAACAGATTGTCACAGAAGCAACTTCAAATACCCTCTGGTAAACTAACAGTTTGCTATGGAAAATTGCCATTGAAATAGTGATTTGTCCATTAAAAATGGTGATGTTCCATAGTTATGTTAGTTTACCAGAGGGTAAGGGATAGTTGGAACCTTTAGCGAAGATGTCCGGAATGTCGGGCTTCGCCCAGTCCAAGCTGTTTTGTCTCTGGTGTAGTGCGGGGTTGGAACAGCAAGTTTAGAATCCCTCTCATGAAGTCTTGACAGAATTCTGAACCACTGCACTGGCGGCGGCCAATCGCCATTCCAAGACCAAAGCGTCTGGCCCGACAATGATTGGACTACTCCCCCTACTCCGGATCGTTTACATCAATATCACCGGTTTTGTAACTAACTAAAAACAGGTTTTTACATTTAAAAAAAACATAGAATTTCAAGATTGCTTCATCATCCCAGGTTTTTCTTTGGTTCATATAACCCCCTAATGGTTTCCATCACCAGGCAGCTGAATCGACCATCGCCATGACACCTTGGCGCCACTGCGCCGCCAGCAAGGCCGAAGGCTGAAAGCGCTGCCAGGCTAGGACCAGGTCCTGGATGCTAACTGATACATTCTTGATATACTCATGAGGTGTATATATATATTATCAGGAGTACATCAATAATATATATATATATACACTGATTATGATTGATGTGTTCATGATATAATGTATATTCGTTGTATATATATATTCACAAATTATATATACTATTTTATATACCCATATATTTAATATACCCCAGTTCCTACAAGTTACGAAACAAAAAAGAGCCGGGAACTTTAAGGAACCTCCCACAGAATGGGAACCACTGATTTCAGGTCAGGCTCGGAACAAAAGTGCCGGACATCAACCCCAGAAGGATGGAAGATGTTTTTTTCCAAGGGCTAGATGGATCTTTATGACCAAAAATTGATAAGAAAATTGTAAGGGCTAGAATCTAGAAAATTTAGAATCTTCCCCGAAAAACCAGTTGAAAAACCAGGATATAACATGATATAACACAGTCATTCCTGTTCAGTGGGGATATTCTTCCTCAACCACTGATGTTTTTCGCTGGTCCTTGGCGTTAGCTGAAAGACGAGGCGAGAGCAGTTTCGTCCAGAGCTCCAAGGCCTATTCCACTGGTCATCGGGCCCATGGGGGCACCCCAAACGTTTGGATGGTTTTTGTTGGATGAAAAAACCATCAATAAATGTAGAAAATTCATGGAGAAAAATCCCATGGATGATTGAAGGGGGTACCCCCATGACTTAGGAAATCTCTATATTTACAGATATGATGATACAATGCTACTATCAATGTTGTTCATCAATAATATACGCTAATTGTACGTGCTAGGTCACCTGTCCAATTTTCCATGGTTCCGGCAACTAGCCGAGTATTCACCTGTTTCAATCCAATGGGACATGAGTGCTTGCTTCGTACAAATGTATAGTTCAAAAGGGCCCTGGCCGGGACACTGGGACCTGGCCTTAGTGCCAAATCATGTTTGCAAAATCAGGTTTTCATATTTGGGCGGCAGGAACATCCCTTTGTCCACCAGTCAAACTTGGAGCCCTTTTGCATTGAGAGGATCCCAGGCTGGTAGTGGTGAATGGCTCCTCCATGTTCCTCCCACAAGACTAACAAAGTCTCTCCTCTATGCGAGGTTCTGCTGCAAGATGTGTCTTTTGGAAGTGGATCTATCAATTGTAGGCCACCCCTTACTGCACAGACATTTCCAAGCTGGGCTGCCCCAAAACAAATAAGACAATACCCGTGGCGAGTGCCGTGGAGTGAAGTCATCAGCCTAATCACACCTTGAAAAAGGTAGAACAAAAGCAGCGAATTAGACGTGGGTCGCTGCAACTTTAAGATCTTTAACCCATGAACTTGTGCGACTTCTGGTTGGTTTGAAGGTATAGTTAATACTGCATCATCTTAATAGCAACAGAGCAGTCTTCAAAACATTCAAAAACCGAAGTGTCCTCCCTTAAAAAACTGGTTGTGATGATTCCGAACATGTTGGTATCCCCACATTCATCAACCAAACGCTCAAAAAAATGCCTTCAGTTTGGTCGCACAGCGTCCGGATCTCCTTGGAACAGCGCAGATCTGGGGAAAATGATGTACCCTCTGGTTATGACTAACGTAGCCATGGTATAGATGGCCCATTTGTAGATGGTTGTTTATTTATGAAAAATGGGTGGATCTTTCCATGGCTATGTTAAATAACCAGAGGGTAATTTTGGGTCCAACCTTTTTTTTAAAGCACTTCAATTCTAGAGCCCTTCACAGTTTCCTTCATGATTCCACGGCTGAGAGGCTCAACTGACCCTGACCTTCAAAAGTGCTTTTGCGAGAAAGACGGTTTGCCGTTGTCCTTCCTTGCGGTTTTCGCCTGTGTCAACGATGTGAATGTAGCCCGGGTTTGCCCAAGGTCCACGAACAACTTACTAAAATCTCCAGGTCAAGAGCTCGATACATCGTGGAAGTATAACCAATGAAGAACATCCACCAGTCGCACTCCCAGTCCCTGCGAGGCTCAATAGGAAGTCTGCGGCTTCCAACAAATCAGCGCCAGAGAGCGGAAGATCCAGTAGAAAACTCGCCTCACCGGCAGCATGACCAGGTCATCAGTCCATGAGAAACGCCTGGACATCGTTCCACTGCCGGGTCGCTGGAGCATCCCAGTGCTGACGTTGTAAAGCTTCAACTGCAGCCACTTTGAAACGCTGACACAGATCCTCAGCAAACTCAAAAGGTGTGTCGCTTCAAAGAAACTCCTTGTTAACAACTATGACCATGGAACATCATTGTTTTGTGGATGTAGTACTGGTTGAACATGGGGATTGCCATTGCAATGTTGAATTACCTGAGGATGGCCGTTTCAAAGGTTGCTAAATGAATCGCTCTGCAGTCTTAGGGTTCAAGACCGCAAACCAATTCAAAGTCGATAATGGTTCGGACCCATCGCCTTTCATCAACTATGAATTGTCCTTCCTTCTCTTTGATTCACGTTGCCAGAACTTCAAACCCTGAGTAAAGTAGGGGGAGGCATGGGTCAAACAGAAGAAATGGAGTTACCCAACAAGTTTCATCAAAACAAGCGCATCACATTCCTTGCAACAGTGGGAACAGGTTTAAAGGATCCTGAGGGCAGACTTTCAAGTTGTGAATTCGGCATTGGCTGTGAAAGGTCGTGAAGCACCATTCGTTTGGTTCTCAAATATTCGCAGAACAATCAGGACAGTGACATTGGACCTGAGATTTCGTCGTTCCAAACTTTCAAGAGAACCCATAGATCCATAGAGATCCATAGAGATCCATCACCCAGGCGACAAAAATGCTGTGGTTGGAACACCCAACATCCTCTCAGGGCAACTGGGAACGTCGCCAGGCTGCAGGGCTCAACTGCTCGGGAGATTCAATCTCCGAGATGAGACCTGGGTGGCGAAAAATGTCTTAGAACTCCAAAATCGCAGAAAAAAATGAGAAAAACATGCAAAGGCGCTGTCATTGAAGATTGGAAGCAATCCTGTCAACACTTGCAATAGTGAATCTAGTTTCTTTGGATCCTGTCCTTGTACTCTGCATCTGAATCGTTTGCCCGTGACGTCGGTGTGGCTCAAAATTGGATACGCAGCATCTATGGCCGAATCAAACAAAAATGTCATCCTCCATTTATAGATGTAAAATCCCAGCTATAAACCTCCATTTATCATCATTTACCGTGGATTTCCCAGCTATGAACCACCATTTTTATAGGAAAAAAATAAACGCGGATTTCGGTCCATCACTCCCCCAGACCTTGGGCAATGGCTTCCTCCAGGCTTGCCAGCAAGCGCGGTGTTTCCTCGGCGCGTAACAAAAAATGCCACGAAGGGTGGTTTCTGGTAAAACTCATCATGTATGTATGTATGTATGTCTGTCTGTCTGTCTGTCTGTCTGTATGTATGTATGTATGTATGTGTGTATGTGTGTATGTCTGTATGTATGTATGTATGTATGTCTGTCTGTATGTATGTCTGTTTGTCTGTCTGTATGTATGTATGTATGTATGTTTGTATGTATGTATGTATGTGTGTGTCTGTATGTATGTATGTATGTATGTATGTATGTACGTACGTACGTACGTACGGATGGATGGATGGATGTTATGTTATGTTATGTTAGGTTATGTTATGTTATGTGTTGTTAAATTATGTTATGTTCTGTTTTGGTTTGTTTTGTGTATGTATGTATGTATGTATGTATGCATGTATGTATGTATGTAGGTAGGTAGGTATGTATGTATGTATGTATGTGTGTGTGTATGTGTGTATGTGTGTGTCTGTATGTATGTGTGTATGTATGTATGTATGTGTGTGTATGTGTGTATGTGTGTATGTGTGTATGTGTGTATGTGTGTGTATGTGTGTACGTATGTATGTACGTATGTATGTATGTATGTATGCATGTTTGTATGTATGTATGTATGTATGTATGTGTATGTATGTACGTACGTACGTACGTACGTATGTATGTGTGTGTGTTGTGATGTTTTGTTATGTTGTGTTATGTTATGTTTTGTTTTGTTACGTTATGTCTGTTCTGTTTTGTTAATTTTTTAAGGTTCTGTATTTAATATAATGCAAAGTAAAGTAATGCAATGTATTTATGCATGTGTGTATGCATGTATGTATGTATGTAAGTTTGTATGTATGAATGTACGTATGTATGTATGTAGGTAGGTAGGTAGGTAGATAGGTATGTAGGTAATATAGGTACGCAGGTAATGTACGTAATGTAGGTAATCTAGGCATGTAGGTATGCAGCTAATGTAGGTAATGTAATCATGTAGGTAATGTCGTAATGTTGTAATGTTGGCATGTAGGTATGTAGCTTTGTAGGTATGTAGGGATGTAGGTATGTATGTATGTATGCATGTATGTATGTATGTAGGTAGGTAGGTAGGTAGGTATGTAGGGATGTAGGTATGTATGTATGCAATTATGTATGTATGCAATTATGTATGTATGTATGTATGTAGGTTGGTAGGTAGGTAGGTAGGTAGGTGTGAAGGTATGTAGGTATGTGGGTATGTAGGTATATAGGTATGTAGGTATGTAGGTACGCAGGTAATGTAGGCACGTAGGTAATGTAGGTATGTAGGTAGTGTAGGTAGTGTAGGTATGTGGGCAATGTAGGTATGTAGGTAAGTAGGTAATGTAGGTATGTAGGTATGTAGGTAATGTCGTACTGTAGGTAGGTAGGTATGTAGCTATGCAGGTAAGTAGGTATGTAGGTCTGTAGGTCTGTAGGCATGCAGGTATGTAGGCATGCAGGCATGCATGTATGTATGTATGTTAGTTTTATAAATGAGCCGCCGTCAAAATCAATTGTTGATGTTTGGTGCGAAAATATAGGTTATCGCTTTTTGGGGTGGGCCTATCGCTTCACTGTTCAAATCAACACTAAATAATGCAAAAATGCAGCGGAATTGGCTTCACGGATTCAGACCTCTAAACTGCTGGAAATGGATTAAGGGGAACTCGTTGTTTCTGCGTTTGCAACCATGCTGGGGAGCTATCTAAGCACAATCCTAGACTCTTTCCTAAGGAAGGACATATATTACAAGCTCAACTCGGAACCTACCGGTAATTAAGATCAATGGTTCCCAACGGTTATAAGATCAGTAGTTCTATGAAAACGAAAAAGGGTCACCTCGCAATTGTCCCTCCTTTGATAAGCCATGGGGTCAGAAACCGCCACACTTCCCTGCTCAAAAGCTTCCTGATGGCCTAGGGTTGAGAACCTGTTCACTTTTTTGTTGAATTCTTCTTGTTGGGATCAAATGAGTCTATCCCTCGTCCGGGGCTCCTTTTTCAACAAAAGGTTATCGCCACCAGGTTATCGCTAGGGTTGTCGCTAAATTAGAACACCTTGATGATCAAAAAATCAAGAGAAAAAGGAACGTAGACGTAGAACAAAAAGGACACTTGAAAAAGTAAAGGAAAAAGGGAGGAAAGAACCAGAAAAGGACAAGAAGACAAAAGAAGGAAGAAGAAAGGACAAATCAAACAAAAGGGAAATAAAATAAATGAAATGCAGAATTGGATTCATGTCAAACGATATCTGTCAACCCTTGTTCGTCTACCAAGCCCTGCCTCGCAAAGCTGTTCCAACGACGCCCGTGGAACCAGCTGCGCCGAGCAACGAAGATACACCACCAGGAGGTGGTCTCGATGCCGACCCCCAGAAGACCTGCCAGACAGTGAAGGCGCATGCAGCACATCCAGCAGGTGTGAGCACAAACGCGTCACCGACCCGAGCCTTGGCCCTCCAGGCGTGTTCAAGGATGGGCTTCATGGCATTAATCCAAATGAAATGCATCGGCAGGCCCTACCGGGGCCAGGTGGTCAGGCAAGAGAACAAGCTTCTCATCATCTTCATCGACGTAGCGCTCGCCCATGTCATAGAAAATGGTGCCCTGCAGTGGAAACAGGGTTTGACATGCAATGCATTGACGCAAGATATGACACCGTGCCTGCAAGCATGGTAGTCCGAGCAGCTCCTCATTGAAGGCCACCCAGTACTTGCGCTCCACCTAACATCACAGACGCCCA
>Ga0126342_10007532_pt1 | contig 19459 bp, 15 predicted proteins | sample Cyp1metagenome_FD_92528 | JGI IMG/M metagenome (GOLD analysis project Ga0126342, IMG submission 92528) | Coral microbial communities from Lord Howe Island, Old Settlement Bay, Australia - Cyphastrea 1 metagenome | ecosystem: Host-associated > Invertebrates > Cnidaria > Coral ... | reverse complement strand
TTCTCTGTTCAAACACCGGAAATAAATTGACTTTATATCATTGGAAAAAAGGATTCACTCAGAACGCGCGTTCTGGAACGCGAGTTTTTAAAACGCGCGTTCTGAACGCCCAAACGTACCGAACGAACATGCTAAGTATATAGATGTATCAATATAATATATATATATATATATATATATATCATTATATCATTATATCCATGATGGATATGAACTCATTATAACCCATTTCTTTCTGTGAGATTCGGTCTGATGAAATCTGATGGGAGGTAGACGACGATGTCAGTTCGATTCACACACCGGTCAATGAACATGTCAAAAGGTGAAACCAACAACTCGAAAAAGACAGTACCGGTGATTACGGGGACTGTCAAACAATGGATGTTTGGTCACCACAGTCCTGACATTTCATGCTACACAAAACCAAACCAGAAAAAAACGCGTGCCCAGGTCAAGCACAACATCGACCCCAGCCGCAAGATTCACTCATTTGGGTGAACAATAACCTTGTGCATTGTGCAGAATGGGCTTCCATGGCAAACCAGAACCACGCTTGTCTTGGCAAAGAGTTGAGTGTGCAAGTGCCAGCAATCAACATCTGATTGACTGTAGAATTATTGCTGTGGACATCCTCAATCTTGTTCACCACTCTTTCAGTCTGCAAAGACAATGTATCATAACCCGTAGGATCCATGGTGCTGGTATATATGCTAACATTTGGGGTATATTCATGGTAAATGTTACCATATATAGCAGCACCATGGATCCGTCATGGGTAATGTAACCTGATCTCCGTTGGATGTTTATCTGGCTTTCCCCAATTCCAATGGATTAAAACCTCATGTCTTTCCCTGTCATCAAACGGTGACTTTTTTTAGGGGTATACGACCTTTTTCAAACACCCCCGTCTATGGATACCCTCTGGTAATTTAACATAACTATGGAAAATCATCATTTTTAATGGGAAAATCCACTATAAATGGTCATTTTCAATAGCTATGTTAAATTACCAGAGGGTATCTATGGTGTTTCAGACATCTGGTCAGAACGCACTGCCTGCATCCCACCCGCCACCTGGACGGTCTGGTACAGCACTGCCAGTGCATCATGCAAGGATCGCTCGGCCTGAAATAGGAATATCACCAGTCATCATCCATTTTGTTGTTGGGATTTTCCATGAAATCACCCATCCAGCTCTTGGGGGGTACGAGTACCCCCATTCCTGGAAACCCCTATATATAATTATATATATATATATATTAATATATAGACTGCGTAAAAGTGATGAACAAATTGTGGAATCTCTTCAACTTCGATTACCATCTTGGTGGATAAAATTGTTTATTTTTGTGTGGGGGGAATGCAGGGGTTTGGCCAACAACCCTGGTTTTCCATGAGATTGACATACGTAGATGATCTAGTGGATCTTCGCCAGATTAACTCATAAATCTCAAGAATCCACTGGGATGCTGGTCCTCTAAATTGTGGTTCTATCACTTACTTCAACAAAGGATAACAGGATAGATACTTGGGATTTTCTCTATATTGCTGAAGTTTCGATGATTCTTCATATACAATGAAACATATTTTTTTTAAGATGAGCCGCATCAGCCAAGAATTCAAGCCCAAATCCACCGATTCTCATCATTTGCTATAGGATTAGTTACGATTAATAATACCCCCCTAATGAAATATAGATAGTTAGGATTCATAATACCGCCATTAAGAAATATACAAAACACCTTGTTGGCCAGATTGTCCCATCGTCCGCCGAGTCGTTTCCCACCTCATCCAGGACATGCTGCGAGCTTCCCCGGAGCCTCAGTAGAGACGTAGTGTCAGAATATAGCAAACATTATATTATGATATATTATGTGTATATATATATATAAATATGAGTTGTCAACTATAAATATATTGTCAGAATATAGTGTGTTACTTATGACCTGAATTGTATATTTATTATAGTTATGTAAAATTATAGAACATAATCCCAGATGTTGATTGTCGTCAGTGATAAACACCTGCCGATGTTGGTTCAAACCATGAGAGATCCAAAGAACATGGCATCGTCCAATGGTCCAAGATCCTGCATGAAGTGGACATTCCCAGGCTGCGCCCTCTAGTGGTTGATAACACTGTTGATCAAATCCCCCCAAGTTGTGGTTCCGTATCTTCCAATCAAGCAAGGCCATCAACCAACTTCAACCAACTATCAACTGGGACAACCATCCAATCATCCAAGTATCCATGTTGATCCACGAGGTGGTGTTCCCCAGTTATGTTTTTTGCTTCATGAAACCCATGAACTACCTATCGATTACTTTGCTATCTACAGTAGGGGCCCCAATGCACCATTTCAAGGGCCAAGAGCATTTCAACAGCGGATTTGCTTTAAGGAAACCCCAACAAATCAAACATATTCTGAATATTCCAATTTCCCCAGATTCCCCCAGATTCCTGGATTTCTCATTGGGAAAATACGCCATTGACGCAGCAGAAAGCATCGCCAGGGCCCCCAACACGATGGTACAGGCTTCTCCCTTGGAGCATCCAGAAAACCTGCAATCCAAGTCGGAAGTCCTACAGAAAATGGGGGGTTGTTAACATATGTTAATTACCCTCTGGTTATTTAACATAGCCATGGAAAATGACCCATTTATAGATGGTTTACCTGGGTTTACCTATTAAAAATGGTGATTTTCCATGGCTACGTTAAATAACCAGAGGGTAACCATAATTATGGTGGTTTATTCAGGATACAATGGGGATCTGATTGGACATGTGGTTATGACAGAAAAAACCTGGGACTTCAGCAATGAACATTGCTACTCAACCAACAGATATGATGCTCAATGTTGGAGCTTTACCCTCGAAATAGAGGGGAACCGGATGGAACCGGCTGATTTTCCCGCCGCGATTCTGGAGTTTGAGCCCGCCATTCCTCGATTTCTATTTGGATTGGTCCCTGTTCCCAACATTTTAAGACGCACAGATTTGTCCAAAAATATGCTGTGCCTCCACATCAGAATGGTTTATCACCAATTTCCCTCGAAACTGCAGTTTTTTTTTGGTATATCCCTTTTACAGTTCCCAGATCAGTCATCACTCCCAATCTGAGATTGGAGCTTGATGACCTTGTCTTCACCTCAGAATATGTTTCTTTTCCGGCACAGCATGCTGTCCATGCAGCCCTGGCTGGTGACTTCAACAAGTTCAACAAGTTCAACAAGTTCAACTTATCCCATCTATCCCCTACACCTTTTCATGTTTAATCAATTGAATCTTCAATATTTCTTCAAGTGGGACCCATGACCTTCACAAATTCTTACACAATTATTCCGTAGACATATGGCTACGGGTCACAACCTTGGTACCCTGGTTATTCACCCGAAATAGCTGGGATATTTATGGATGTTCATCCCTCAACGGCAACCTTTGTAGCAACCCATAGCAACCCCCAAAACGATAGAAACGTGCGGTGAACATAACACCGCTTTTAAACGATGGAAATACTTTTCGAAAGTGGTTGCTGTGTTGCCGAACATCCATATAATTCAGCAGCATTATCCTTTAAAGTGTCTAACGTCTTCCGGCTCATGTTGTTATAAATTTCAAACCTGTGCCCTGGCTCTTAGGTCCTGAAGTTTGCCATCTCTTGACCTTAAAACATGGATAAAATTGGGACCAACAAAACAAGAAGATGCATTTTGTGCAAGAAATGCTGTGGCAAAGATTGCAGAAACACGCCAATCCACCTGAGTGATTGGTACATTACAGCAGTTGAAGCCCCGTTTTTGGGGTTCCAAACATTGTCATTCAATTTCAACGGTTCACCTCCCAACTCAGATCCTTAATAACTCAGTACGAACTCTTGCAACTGGATATCATGGACTATTACCAACACGAGTTGTTCAGGATCATCCCAACTATCACTGCTTTGCTATTCACGTAGGTAACTGCGCAATAAACAGTTGGACATAGTTCGGGCAAGCACCAACTATTTACTATGTACCACCTTCATTCATAGTCCATTAATCCTTTTCCCATTACATCCCATTAAATCCCATTCGTGGCTGATTTATACCAGCGGTAGCCGGATTTCCTAATGGGATTATCGTGTCATCATTCCTACTATGTTTAGTAATAACTATGACTATAACCAACTAATGCCTTGGTAAACGATTGACATAGTTGGTTACTGTTGGTTATAGACATATCTTTAGATTGGAATTTCTTGCTGGGGAATATACATACAGTATATATGGATACAACCATAGGGAACCGCTCAGCGCGAACCGCTTCTTTCACTGGAGAGTACCTCCAGCAAACGAACATTGTAACATAGCTCTAGAAAATGGCCAATCAATTTTACGATGTTTTACCATGATTTACCTAGTCAATATCTCGTTGGTTGACCTACCCCTCTGAAAAAATATGAGTTCGTCAGTTGGGATGATGACATTCCCAATATATGGAAAGTCATAAAAGTCATGTTCCGAACCACCACCCAGTATTATATCATTCATGAATTATGATTGACCATGGGAATATAATGGGATATGATGGTAGATACTGGTAGAAATGGGATTTATAGGCTAATCATCTATTCATAGTTAATAGCCAGTTTCCATTTCAGTTTCCATAGATCCATAGGTCAGTTTACCAGATCCAGAGGGTTCCCGGGCCGATCATGATCTCTTCGATGCGTTTGCAGCTCCCAAGGACCGTCATCTCAGGGTTTTCGAAGGTCGACGCCTTTGACAAAGCGCCGGCGTATGCAATAGGTGTTAGAATGCTATGTTACCCTCTGGTAAATTAACATAGACCCTGGCAGATAGGGGGTGGAAGACTAGTTTCCATTAAAAACATGGTGATTTTCAGGGTCTATGTTAATTTACCAGGGGATAATATCCATAAATGATCGAGCACTCCAACACCTATGAATAAACTTATAGTTATATCATATCCCAATAATTTCCCAATCATGTTTAACTGTTCTCCATTATAGCACATAAATATCCCAATCATGTGATAACCCGTGTTAAAATGAATAAATCGTGCCCAAATCTCTAGATTCTGATTCAGAGCGAATCGTCTTCTTGCAAGGTGGTGCCCCCCCAGTTATGTTGGTTGGTTTGTAAACTCCATCAACTAGTTCAATAGATAGATTTCAGCTATATAGTGCACCGAATAAAAAAAAAACACAATTCAGGAAACCCGCAAAGGTTTGATGTTGCCAAAGATATCACAACTGAACATCCACCTGGAACCGGGGTGCCACTTCATCACTATTTTTTGTGCCACGAAAGAATGACACCACCAAGCTGGTAACCAGATCATCATATATTCCCTGTTGATCCCCATTATATATATATATATCATTATATATCACATTTTAGATGGTTAATTAATCCCGATTTAATTTGAGTCCATGGCGTTTGAAGCAAACCTCTTCACCCACTTGTGATTTCCACATTTGAGACACCAGCAATGTAGAGCCAAGTCGAGCCAAGGTACGATGTCAGCACCCAACACTGCAGCAAGGCGTTCGCTACCATCAAAGTCCTTGGGATAGACAAAAACATCAGAGGTGGCAAAACATATTTGAAGCCACCAACCCCTATAACCCAGGTCTGCAGGCCAGATTGGAGACGGAATTTCACGGAACATCATGTGAATTTTGTGTGTCCTTGCTTGGAGGGAATTATATTTATTTTTACATGTTTCTACAACGGTTCCTGATGGTTCATGACCATGTTTACTTACGGTAACTACATTATTACATTTACATTTGAATCTTAAGGCATTTTTTACTATACGAACTGTTATTTTAGAGTACCTCAAGGGGAAGGTTTTCCTTAGCCTGTCTCAGTTGTTACGTGACACGCGCAACTCAGGTCGTTGCGGAGTGCTCAATCGCCATGACGCCAGCTTCCTTGAGGAGCTGATCTGGGTAGTTGTAGATCAGCTGTCGGTTGATGAAGACCTTAGTCACCAAGGTATCCAAGGTGAAGGTTGATGGGATGTCTAGGGCGCCCCGAGTCTGTTGGCCATGGTCATATTGCATGGTCATATTTTGAGTATTGTCATCCATCCAATAATGGAAACCTCATCATGGGTGAAAGCCTACGAATAGGTTGATGACCCTCCCTCAATATTGGGGAATTTATCCAAGTGTTGACCGTGTCACATACACAATCTGGTTCTTGACGTCATTAATAGTGTTGAACGTAGTAGTCAGGGGAAATCATTCTGGCAGGGACGCAACTACGTGAAACCACCACCGCACCACTGCCTGTTCCTCTAAATGGTATGGACTTAAACAATGTCATACAATGCAGTAACAATGTCTAACAGTCTATGACATGTCTGCACATCCGTATGATCAACCCCTACCATACAAAATGCCAACTCCGGTGTAACATGTTCCGGTCGTTTTTGGCGGTGCCTTCTACGCATCAGATACGCATCTTAGAATGCGGCGTTGCACTTGTGATCCACGATCTTCTCGATCTTCTTTTTCATCTTGTCCTGTCATCGACGCCGATGACGCTTAATGGGATTTTCTGAGCGGCCTCTTCCGAATCCTTTTGTGATCCACCCAAACAGTTCTTACCAGTTCTACTCCCCCAACATTGGGTAAAGCCCAAAATGAAGAAATTCACCGGTCAGGGAGCTGTTTTTTTTTGGGCAGATTGGATGTCCGAGATCCCCATATAGTCATGAAGAGTCCCCATATTAGGCTTTCACGTCCAAGAAAAGTCGCTGCTTCCTGGCGATATTCGGTCGCCACAACTACGTCCATCTCCCTTTCTAAACAAACGGCCAAGTTATAAACACGATTACTAAAATTTTATGAGGTTGTTTTCCATCTCCTCCAAAATTATATAATGATTCGAACTGCCTCAGAAAATTGACAAGCTGCGACGATGGGAAGCTGATTTTTTTCTGTTACCGTGTTACCATGTGTTACCCCTATTTGGGTATGGGTCAAAATTAGGTACCCCAATAATTGGATGGTGAATACTAAACTAGACTAACATCTGTGGTCCCCTAGGTCTTCCATTTTGACCCACATCCATTTCATCATTATCAACCCAATGGAATCGACGATCAAAGCTTTGATTTACCAAGCTGGTCATGGCTTCGTCTTGGTCATATCACTGGTCATGGCCAACCGTGTTGCGCTGCAAAATCTACAGCGAGAACGTGTTTATCAACATGGTTGATCTGGTTGGTGGTTTCAACCCCTCTTAAAAATATGAGTTCGTCAATGGAAAGGATTATGCCATATATGAACTGGAAAATAAAACATGTTTGAAACCACCAACCAGTATAGATTCCTCCATTACCCTCCAGTAAACTAAGGTTGCTATGGAACATGTCCCATTTAGTTCGATGATTTACCTATTTAACTTGGGATTTTCCATAGCTATGTTAGTTTAGCAAAGGGTCACAAACAAAAAACTGACTAACCATTGACCACTTGGCTCATTGAATTATATTTGATCTCTAAAATTTGATGGTAAAGCCGCAGGCATTTCTTGGTCAACCCTTCATGGTTTTGTAGAGAAGCTGCTCCTCCGAGTTATAAGTTGTTTTATAACCCCATATCCACTAACACTATAAATCTCTCAGATAATTTAACATAGCTATGGAAGGTGTAGATTATTTCCTATAAAAAATGGTGATTGTCCAGAGCAAACTGTTAAACTACCGGAGAGTGACCTAACCAACAAACTGGTGGTCCAAATATATGACTGGTGATTTTACCATGAGAAAACAAATCTAAGTGACATGACTTGCTATTTTTTCCAAAGCAAACAAATCCAAACACAGTATTTTGGGTGTATCAACAAACAAATGCTCCAAATCTGGTCCTGGTTCTTGGAGTTACCCTCTGGTAAACTAACATAACTATGGAAAATCACCATTTTCAATGGGAAAATCCACTATAAATCACCATTTTCAATAGCTATGTTAGTCATTACCAGAGGGTACCAACTTACCTATCCTTTGGAAGGCCCGAAGCTGAAGTACTCGCTCAAAGCGGCCCGCACCTTCTCAGCCTGTTCGATTTCTGCTACGGCCTCCAAAGAATCTACCTGTTGCGGCAACAACAATAACACGCTAACAGCGAGGGATTGTGGGACTTTAAAGAGGGATAATAATGGATCATTGGGTTTTCATGGCTTTAATATCTTGTTTTTTTTCTTTAGCAAATCATGTGGTTCTTTTCGTTGCCACCCAACGCATGCCCCATGCTTCTTTGAGAACCAAGATAGGGGGGTTGTAGTTAAAACAAACGAAACATTGCATCTAAACAACAAAATGATGGTGTCCTTGTTTTTACCCATTGCGTCATGAATATTCCATTTTGAAGAGTAAAATCGAATCCTGTACCAGCATATATATATATATATTATTCAATCATACCTTTCTGGATGGTCTTTGAGTCATTTGGATGTTCAAATCCCTTGTCATCAGAATGCGTTTAAAGGATCGCACCAAGTGGCGACTTGGTCTGGTTTTGTACAAACACTATTCGGAAACCCCTGGATCATTGGATTGGTTTCAGGGAAAATCTTAACCGGAGACCATGGTTTTTACCATCAAATATAGGGCTTTCCGGTGAAAAAAATGTTCCCATCATCCAATTCTATGACTGGAAAGATCGAAAAGTCAAATCGGTTTAAACATGTAGTGACTAAAATCTCAGCTCTTCTGCATCTTAAAATGTCCATCAATTATCTCCTCCATAAAAGTTCGATATGGATGCTGAAACTCCTGATCATGTCTGGGGCTTGCTATATGGCTGTAGCTCATATGGCTTTAAGCTTTAGTCGTTTCGCCGTTTCGCCAATGTTTCGCCCATCCATTGCCATCATCATCCACCACTGGTTACCATCGCCTTGACGCGAGCTCCATAGATTTTGATCTTGTCCGTGTCCATCTGGCAGTTCGCCACCAGAACCTGGGGCTCCCAGGTTTTCTATCCGAGGATGAGTCGGATGAGCTACGAGTCCTGGAGGAGATAAAACAGTAACTGCAACATCTACAACATCAATTTAAAGGGATGGATATTGTTGGTATATCCAGGATTGGGCACTGCTAAAACAAACTACAATGGTCGAAGATTTGGGAAAGGAACATCCCACTAGGTGAAGTTACTTCGGTTGGTAAACACCACTAACTATAATATCAATGTCTCATCTCCCCCAAACCATAGAATTCACCAAGAACCAACAACTAGCTTAACTTAGCTATCCGATAAGGCCTCGCCGTGGTATCATTGGTTTTTTGAAACTCAACTACAGTATGCTCAATTTATATTACCACTCACCAGGAATCTTCGTTGGTAGATGGTACAGCTTTGAAGCACCAGAAGGTCGCACCTTGCAGTCCTCCAAAACCTTCTTGTGACCTGGCGACGCCGCATTTTTTTTTATAGGTGAGGCCTTGGAAACTAGATATTTACCAGGACAAAAAAATAATTACTGTAAATCAAACATAATCAAAACCATAAAAACCATGTTGGAGTTGGAGGACCTCAACTTCTGGTACAGTTCTGAATCGCCAAGTTGGTAAACGTAGTAGCAAAGTGACTAAGTGAACTGTTGGGTTTCTCGAGAGTATAACCTGGATGGGGTAACAGAAACCAACTAACATAACTCGGGGGGAGGCATCATCTTGTACCAAACGGTCGCACAAGAAGACAACGAGCCCAGGGAGACCCTGGGCTCGTCGATAGCTAAGTTGATGCATTCCTCATGGCCAAGAATCGATCTCCAAAAAAGACTACACTTGGACACAATGTTGATATATCAGTGAATTCACAGGCTTTCAAACCCCTACATTTATGATATGTATAATTATATATATATATGATTATATATGATAATCTAATATGATATAACATAATTATATGTATTTGATGTGGAAAACCAGCCACTTTCCGGTGAAGATCTTCCCCAGGACTGTCGCCTACACCGATCCTCTTTTCAAGGATGAAGCCCTGACGGCACGATCAGCACCGTGAAACTGAAGTTAAAACTTCTATTTGACCATGGGAATATAATGGGATATGATGGGAGATACTGGGAGATAATCATATGCTACCCGGCTAGGCAATTGTCTCGGTGTACGACCTGGAAAATCGCCTTGTTTTAATTGGTAAATCATCTATTGATTTATTAGTTAATACAGTTATGACCATTTATTAGTTATAACTGGTTATTTCTATGGGATTATACATTCTATAAATGGAGTTATGTTAGTACTTATAACTGGTATTTCGGGCCATAACTGTAATATATTCTATCACATCTAGTTTTGAATACACGAATCTATAGGAATTGCTTGAGGGGGCCATGAATACTTCCGTAGTCGATTTTCCCAGTGGTGTATTTACAATTCTGGGATCCCCATTTGGACCATCGTTTCCAATAGGAAAATGGAATCTACATGTTTGGATGATTTGCGGGTATACCCCCATGGCCACACAGATTGGAAACCTCCATATATATATATATAATTTTGGCAAAACCTGCATATATAGAGATTCATTTTGCTACTATATCTGTTACTGTTTTCACCTCTATTAATCTGTCTATATATGGAGGTTTCCATATATCATCTCCTAGGTGTGGAGCTCATCAGCTTTGTGCTGCCTCCTCCAGGAAGGAATCTTTCAAGGAACCGCCAGCTTTCTTGAGCACCTCGGATGCAATGAAGATGGGTTCAAAGTGGCATAGCCCAAGATCTGATGGCTTTGACATACTTAGAATTTATCATAATTTCTCTATTCAAATGGCCACATGGGTTTGTCTGAAAATGGTGAATACCTCAGAATGGTTATCTGATTGAGAAAATAATAAAAACCCGTTGGATGCAAAGAGCATTTCCATCTTGGAATCTTAAGGTCAAAATCTCACGCGCGCCACCAAAACACCCAGCTGTTTTGAAACATGAGCACAAATTCAAACAGTCCATCTCAGTGTACCATCCCAAGTATCGCATGATCATAGGGATGGAAGTTCATTGATTTATTTTTTTCATGCCAATCCAAATCCATTGACCCTCAAAGATGACTCGTGTGGTTTTTTCAAAACCAGGGAAGCCGACCTGGATGTAGTCCAAATTCGGCCTTGCGCCACAGAGAAACCCAGTGGATTTCCAAAGGATCCAAAAGGCCGGGGATCGTTGCGATGGGTCTCTAAACACCATGGATACTTGTTCTAGATGGTGATTAGAGACCTCTTAAATGGTGAGACCCATGGATGGTGATTAAACACCATGGTCTCTATACTTGTATCCTTGTAGATGGTGGTTCATAGTCCTCTTTTCTATTGCTCAGGAAGGGATACAACTAAGAATAAACTAAGATCTATGTCAATGTACATTTACATCATATATCAAAGAAACAAATTAGATCAAATTAGCCCATACAGCATATATCAGGATGCAACTGAGATCTGATATATATATATATATACATATTATATATATATAGATATACAAATTTATACAAAATAAACCGATAAACTCACCCAGAGGTGGGGTGGGTCTACCCAGACATCTCCCATCGCCATCGCTGGGCTCTCCCAACTTGCCACCCAACCGCAGCACTGCATCTACCGCGAGCGTCGCAAAGTGGTCTTTCTCATGCTGCAACCTGAGCCCAGCATAGCCCAGCAGGACTCATGGGAATTTTGTATCAGGCATTACCCTCCGGTTATGACTAACATAGCTATAGAAAATCCACCCATTTCTAATAGGTAAACCATCTATTTCTATGGGCCATTTTCCACTGGCTACATTAAATAACTAGTTGGTGGTTGACCTACCCCTTTTGAAACATATGAGTCAAGTCAGTTGGGATTATGACCTTCCCAATATGATGGGAAAGTCATAATCCAGTCATGTTCCAAACCACCAACCAGTACAAATAACATAGCTATTGCAAATGGCCATTTGTATTTGATATACCCATTTAAGATGATTTCCCATAGTAAGAAATGTTCCAAACCATCAACCAGTACTATATCATTCATTAATTATGATTGACCATGGGAATATAATGGGATATGCTGGGAGATACTGGGCTACCCGGCTAGGCTCGGTGTACGACCTGGAAAATCGCCTTGTTTATAGGTAAATCATCTATATAGTTAATACAGTTATGTAAATTTATTAGTTATAACTGATTATAAATGGGATTATACATTCTATAAATGGGATTATAAGTACTTATAACTGGCAAAGGGCCATAACTGTAGGCAATTTCCCATGGCTGTGTTAAATTAGCCGAGGCTATATCATAATGATCGAAACAGCAGTTGTCAAAGATCGTGAAAAAAACGAGCAACAAATACAAACATGACCATGGATGATGGTTGACGACTAGAATGGTTCACATATGCTGACAAGTGAAATCCATGTTTTTTGTTTTTTTCGCACCTGGATCTCTACAATTCCCCCAAAGTCTAAGGCATGAAGAGTCAAAACTAGCAATCCCAACTTGAATAGTTAGAGTACCCCCCAAACAAAAACAATAGAAACACACTGTATCCAAAATTTTAGTAGAATTTGGTGTGTCTATCTTGACGGTTGCTATACTGATCTACATTCCATTTGTGCTCGTCACCTGCAGCAGGGTACCCAGGTGAATAATTACCTATGATTTGATGATTTCTGGTGATGCTTCCATCAATATTTCGGCCAACAGCTAAAAAACATAGGAAGAACAAACATCAACAAAACAACAAAAAACTGACTCCTACATTCCATTTTTGCTTGCCCTCTGGTGCTGAAAAATAGCTATGGACCATGGACATACCTATGGATTAAGATGATTGACCTACATATAACTAGACATTGTGATTTCCATAAAGATGTTATTAACGTTTAAAAAGATCACCAGAGGGATGAGAGATCCAGTGGATCCAGAGGGTAAATCCTCACAACGCCATGTTCAAATCCGCTGGTTATTGGATTGAATGATCATGATACTGTATGTAATGTATATATATATATATGATAATATGTATTGTATTGGTTATTTGGTTATTGGATTTATTGGATCATATTCTTTTCCAACTTATATAGACTGAAAGTCCGATTTCTCAAACCGCTGGGCTTCGGCGCAATTTGGAGCTCAAGGTGGTTCGTGCAATACGCAGCAAGTCCTGCAGAAAATAGTTCGACTGACACGCCACGTCCGTGGCGGCTGTTGCTAAAGCCCAAAGGTTCAGAACGTTCACAACGATTCCAAATGGTAAGAATGGATGAACTGTGGTAAATTATGAATTTTGCGGTTTAATGCGGTTTATAGTTTATACACATCTGAAATGAAAATCATATATCCACTTAAGTCAACATCTGGGAATCACCTGGAAAAACACTGCTGAGGTTCAATTTGGTACATGAAATATCATGAAATATTGCGGGTGTAACCCCTCTGGTAATCAAACATGACCTCTGAAACTCCCATGGGATTTCCCATGGCTTTTCCCATGCTCAATCCTCTCGGAACTTCGCTGGATCCTTTCCATTGTCCATGGCCAAAGCCTCGAGCCTCGGGTTTCGCCGTGGACCGAAATGCCGCGGTCGGAATCAAAAGGGTCCTTGAAAACCAAAAAAAAACATGAAGAGATTGGACATCTTTATGGCTTTCATGTTTCAAAAGTATGAAATCATCTAATGCACATGAATGTATTCAAAAATATTCAAAATTTGGGTTTAAGTCTGATTTTTTTGGGGGGAAAAGCTCGAATCGATGAATGGTTTATCGCAATTCCCTTCGACATTGCAATTAAAAGGTGTAGCCCATTTCAAAAGCCAACCCCCATTTTGAAACCCGAATGTCCAACCCAACTCCCGATTTTTTTTTTAAAGAGATCTAGAATGTTCAAGCCAACTCACTCCAAGATGATTCATGGAACACCAATCTTCAACTCCCCAAAAAGACCAACTTGTACGACCGAGCTTGCCAACTGCGCCCGTGCAGCAGCCAAGGCAAAGCGGTAGCCCCGAATGATGACCTCGATGGGTATCGATGGTTCCCGACTGGGACTTGGACTGGGACTCCGACTTAGCCCATTCTAAGAAGGCGACAAAAAGAGGGTCTTGGAGCTTAGCCATTCCAGAAATATCACGAAATATCTAAGTCATTCTAAGTCACTTGATTTACACTTGAAATCATCGACTGAACATGCGACTGAACATTGTGAAACGTATTAATGTAATTTCAGAACCAGGAGCCAGTGGAAATTCATGGAAATTCACCAACCTGATAGAAAACCCCCAGAAAAACAATCTCTTGAATTGATTTTCCAAAGGAAGAAATACAAGATACATGTGGTGAAATGACCATCAAGTAGTTGAGAGGCGTTGCGCAAATGTCCCTTTTCTCCACTACTTGTGTTGAATCAGCAACTATTGAGTTGGGTAGGTGGAGTGGAGAGCTAACTTCAAGAACCCTAGCATCTCCTAGCAATATGATTTATGATTTGACCAACAATAGCAAATGATGTTACCAATAGTGATATTGTGTGTCAAAAACCAGGCCAATTTACTATAGTGACCAGTCAAAAGACTAGTTGTGCAACGAAACGGTCAGAATGAATAGGAAGGATTCAGCCCGGTACCTGACCTGCCTGACCTTGCAGTTCAGTTCACTTATAACTGGACATTGGTCCTACTTATCCTACCAAATGAACTACGGTAGTATTCACTGGGCTAATGACCCACTGAATAAAATAATCTTACTAAGTGGGGTGAACCACCAAGGCTCACCAATGACATTCTGAAAAGTTTGCGACGCACAGCGGTGCCTGTGGATGCATTTTCTGCTCTACGAGAGTCTGCGCCTCACAATTGGCGCTCAAGGCAAATTGGCCAGTGATTGTGGGGCACAAACAGTTCAAGCCCTTAGCAATATAGGAGTTTCCATGGGGATACCGAAATACCCAATAGCTGGATGGTAAAAATAAAAAAAATAGGAAACCTCCATATGGTTGTGGCTCTACCTGATTGACGCACGTATCAGATGCTTTATTTCACAAAACGTGAGCAGGAACTTTTGGGTCCAGCCTCACCCGCTTTGCGTTGCTGGCAAAATTAATTTGAGACACCTATCATGTACTATTCACGCATGTCTGCTGCTCAAATTCGAAATCTTCTGGGTCCCAGTTTTCTTACCACTTGAGCAACTCTACAGCCATTTCTGTTCATGCTTGAACTACTCGGGAGACATTTGAGCAATGAAAGACATCCCTATCACATTCCATCATACAACGTATTCCTTTGTTGGTTGCAGCAATCCAATCCCTATGATTCGCCAGCTGTCATGAATAACAATTCTATCCCCAAGTTGAGGTCGGTTTATAGACCCCCAAACCTGACTAGTTTGAGATATTGATTCCATATGCCCAAGTTAGTTACCAGTTTTGCTAAATCATATTTCAATTATACTATATAATTAATATGGGTTGAATCTAAAAATCTATAATCTAAAATCATATTATATATGATATATTATATTATTAATTAATCATATATAATCATATATATATATAATGTATTTCATGTAAAATCTAGACATCCACTGTTTTTGTGGGTTGAATCCCCATACTTTGAATATCTTCGACTCAAAACTCTCAGTACCCACATCGCATCCATTGCATTCCCGGCGTTTCGCAGCATCTCTGCAGCCAACACCACCACAGAGGTCCTGAATGTTGGATGAATTGAGGTACGTCGGGGGTACATTGTATATATATATATATATATATCAATTAACTATATATAACATAGAACTTATATGACAATATTGTAATCAAACCTGGAGTGGATAGAATATGGGATGTTCTTAAACATATTCCCATGTTTGTGAGTTGTTTTGTGCAAATTCATGCAAATTCCATCTTCTGTCCACTCCAGGATGGATAGATAATGGGATAAAACTTACGACTTATATTCCGAAAAGTTGGATACCTAGACCCTCCGGGATTGTACCAACAACATGGTGTGTTGTTGAGCCTGCTTTTTCAGTATTTGAAGGGTCTAGAGTCTAGGTAAAGCCATTTTGGAACTGCATAACCTCTGGTATAAACACATAGCCACGGTATGGATGGCCGATTGTCGATGATTCGCCTAGAGTGGTTGTTTTCCACTGCTTACAAATACAAGAGAGTATCCCATCATATCCGATCATGTCCCATTATATATATATATATATATCCACAACAATCATATATATATATAATTACTGGATATATGTATGAAACGAAGTAATAACAAAAACACTGGTAATGATATTAATAGATATGTTTTACTATTTCGGATAGTTTTTACCATAAAAAAAACAGTAATTTCCAGTAATACACAAAGTAATTTCTTCTATTAATGGTGCTTTGAGCCATATTTTGGTCACCGCTAACATCATCCTGGAACCAAACCCGAGATCCGGACGTGCCATCACCACACTCCTGATCCTGGGACCAGCGTCATGCTCTGAGTTGGATACCCAACGAACATTGCTATGGAAGCCATGGCCCATTTCTAGATGTTTTTCCATGATTTACCTATTGGAAATGGTGATTGTCGCTGTATCTTATACCCTCTGGTATTGAAAATGGCCATAGAAATAGTGGATTTTCCCATTAAAAATGGTGGATCTTTCCATAGCTATGTTAGTCATTACCAGAGGGTACTTCCATTTCGGTATTACCAGAGGGTATCTCCCATGTCATGTCACAACACATGATGCTCTATGGAAATGCTCTCAATTCCTTGGGCCCATCGGACATTTCTCCCGATTCACGCTTCGCGCGCATGGTGTTCTTTGCTGGCTAGTGTTATCTGGTTGGATATGAGTCAAACATAGTCAAACCACATTGCAGTTTTTTTCTGCAAATCACATCTGCTCTGACACAGTGGAAAATCATTGGATATGATTCAGACCTACCCCTCTGAAAAATATGCAAGTCAGTTGGGATTATTATTCCCAATATATGGAAAAATGAAACATATTCCAAATCACTAACCAGTGATGCTTTTTGTCAATGACTGATCTGCAATCAGTGATCCAAAGATTGGAGGAACAAACCATCCAAACTTCCGAATTTCCGCCCCAGCCCACCTGTGTCTTGGAAATGTCGACCAAAATCCTGGTGTCGAAAAGGTGAAGCACGGGTTGGCTTGACGCAGTGACGGCCTGTTACCCTTTAGTATCTTTAGTGAAGATCAAAGCGGATGTAAACGGAGGGTCATCTCTCCAAAATACGGAGTTGTCAAATGTTATCCCTATGGATCCAAGTACCTTCTTAGGAAGTATCTGGGGTATGATTTAGGGGGTTAAGTACCTTCTCAGACAGTGTTTGGATCCATAGGGTATGTATTCATTATCCTCAAATGTGGCCCATGTCCCAATGGCCGCAGAAATGGGGGCTTCAACACCCTACATCCCGGCTTCAAGGTGTTGCAACTCCTACGATCGTTGTTGTTGATTTCTCACGAAAACTATTGATGCTGGGTAAATTACAATACCCACAGGATCCATGTATGCTATATATGGTAACATTTACCATCAATATACCCCCAATGTTAGCATATATACCAGCACCATGGATCCTATGGGATAGTTCATTCATCTGAATATAGCTGAACACTTGGGCCATTTGGGGATGATACCCGCGAATTCCGCCCACCATCAATCCAGTGACAGCACGACGTGAAGTCACGATTGTTGGTTATATATACTATATATATATATTAACTTATTATGATTGGCCATAGGAATATAATGAGATATGATGGGAGATACTGGGATATGATATGATGAGATAATGGGATACCAGGTTATTATATACCCATTAAACCCCATTCTATAATCCCTTCTCCCTACTGTTTGACCACCCCGTAACCATGATTGTCTACTTGGGACCATAGGATGAGCTGTCGAATTTTAAGCGGATAGGATTATGATGTTCCCAAGATCCCCATCATTTTTCCGAAAAAAATGGATTCCCAATCATGATTTTCTTCCATATATATATATATAACATTATATAACATATTATACCCTATGGATTCAAACACTGTCTGAGAAGGTACTTAACCCCCTAAATCATACCCCAGATACTTCCTAAGAAGGTACTTGGATCCATAGGGATATATATATATATATAGATATGTATATTGATAGGATTTGATAGGCTATTAGCACAAAGCGAAACTGATCGAAACCAGCGTCACAGGCCTGGCAGCAGGGTTGTCGATCCACACAGATTTCAGGATCGTCGCTCCATCGTTGGTCACCGTGGCATCTGGGCGTTTGGGGAGATCTTGAGAGAGAATTCCTCCAACGAAAAATACATGTGGAAAATCCATGAGAAAACCCGGAAAATCAAGATCTACATTCGTGCTTGATGTAAAAAAAAAGAATAATGAATAACAGCTATGTTAGTTGGAGGGCAATTTCAGGATAATTCGTGAAATTCCAAATCAGATTTGGTAAGGGCCATTTTGGGCATGATTCCACTAATCCTATACCCATCACAAAAATCAGCTAGTCGGCCAGCACGGTCGATTTGAACTCCTACAATGCGGTGCCCCCCCAGTTGTAATTTGGTTTATAAACACCATTAACTAGAGTTATCAGTATCATAAACTTCATAAACGATAGTATATAATACTGGAGTTGTTTGCACCAACTTAGCTACCAGTTTTGTTGCTTACAGTCTCCACTTTCTGCTGCAGCTCTTGATTGAGCAGCAAAGCCTGGGTGCATGTTGATCATTGAGCTTGGGTCCAGCTAGACATCAAATGGGTTTGTCTCAAACTAGGCTGTTTCCCCGCCAAAGACATCACGGTTTATCGAACATGTAATGATAAACCATTGCATTCTGGGTTTTTCCCAAGAGGTTCGAACCCCTGCTGTTCATATTGTTGGCTTTATACTCCTACAACATATTTCCATTTACCCATTTGTTTGTTGCGTCCACTGGTTTCTGCTCCCCACATTTTGGTAACCTGCCATTGATCAAACATAGTACTGGAAATCCACCCTCTATAGACAGATTGTAGGTGATTTCCCAGCCACCCACTTTGATTGCCGGAGATTGCCAGAGGGTATATCCTTTTAGTTACATCCATCGAATTATACTTCAGATATCCATTTACCCTCTGGTAATTTAACAAAGCTATTGGAAATGGCCCATTTATAGTTGATTTACCTATAAAAGATGGTGATTTTCCATAGCTATGTTAGTTTACCAGAGGGTATACCACTATTTTTGTTCATATGTTATCTCCCTATTGTTCATACCATAGCTACTTGGCTGGGACCCTGGATCTTACACTGTAGACCCTAAAAACGGGGTCTGAAGAAGAGTTCCATAGCTAAATCAGGAAAAACAAGCTCAGTGGTCTAGACCCTTCGACTTTACAGATG
>Ga0126342_10007531_pt1 | contig 19459 bp, 6 predicted proteins | sample Cyp1metagenome_FD_92528 | JGI IMG/M metagenome (GOLD analysis project Ga0126342, IMG submission 92528) | Coral microbial communities from Lord Howe Island, Old Settlement Bay, Australia - Cyphastrea 1 metagenome | ecosystem: Host-associated > Invertebrates > Cnidaria > Coral ... | reverse complement strand
CCGGATTAATAAACCATGGTTTACTAATTAGGGGGGTACTCCTCCAATAGTCATAATCTAATACTTAAATGGTACCCTCCCAATTAAACAGCCTAGGGGTTTATTAATCCAGGGTTGACATTACAGTAGCTAAACAGCCATCAGCTGATTCTTGGCGGGTTTGGGTCGCAGCCCAAGCCAGACAATTGGGATGACTCCATCCGTAGCCATATTTAATCGAAGTACCCTAGAGGGTGTCGTCAAACATGGGAATTTGAAATCTCCAAAGTAAATGGAGGTTTATAACATAGCTGAGAAAATCAACAAACTAAATGGAACATATTTTTGTGGAGGCGATGGAGAGAGAGAAATGTGACATTTTCCAGCTAGCCACGTTTGAAAATCGGATGGTAATGGGCTATAATATGCTTTCAATCATGAATCAATCATCATTTACATCATTTATCGGTTTTCTTTTCACTATATATAGATCCCCATATTTTGATGGTTAAATTCCATTCAACTCCTATTTCTACAAGGGATGTGTTCCCATGTCATGGAGCTGCCCCGTGCCAACACGTCGCCGCTGCCCCACGCCGTGGACGCCCCGGACGTCCCGCGGAGCGCATCGCTGGGAAGTGCGACGCCGGCGAGAGGCGGGGGTCGATTTTTGCAGATGGGACATGAGTACCCTCTGGTAATTTAACATAGCTATTGAAAATGGCCAGTTATAGTGGATTTTCCCATAAAAAATAGTGATTTTCCATAGTTATGTTAAATTACCAGAGGGTAAACCTGGGGATATTCACGTTATAGAGATCTTGTACAGAGAACTGGTGAAGAGAACAGAGATCTTGCTCAGAGATCTCCTATAGAGAGCTTGAACGGAGATGAGATCTCTTACAGAGATCTTCTTTCGAGATCTCGTCTTATAGACACCTTGTACAGATAGCCTTACAAAGGGATCTTGCACAGCAGCTTCTACAGAGAACCTGTCAAGGAGATCTTGCACACGATCTTCTACAGTATCTTCACAAAGGGAACTTACAGAATCTAACCTGGTATCTCTTCTTCATGGTTCATGTTCCTTGCAACACTGCATGGGGCCTCTTGCCGGGATAATTCATGAGATGATTCAGCAATTCAGCTGAAATTGCTGAACTTCATCCATAGAAAAGCACTAGAAACCCAAATCCAGCATGTCATGTTTGCAGTTACAGTACCTGATAATCCCATGTTTTTTTTGCCGTTTTATTTGCAATATGATGCCCTGTGCTGAGCTAAGTTGATTACAAGTATGTTAAATAGGCTTCTTAGCAGATATACCCATAGTTAGTCTGATGGGCCACTGAGGAAATAGTGCTCAGATCCCCAAAGACAATCCTATGCATTTCTTTAGTTTGTAGGGTACCCCTATTTGGTGGTTCACTTCAGCTGGTAGCTGGGTGATACAGTCAGTTTCAAATGGACCAACCTTTCAAACCGCAAGGTTTGCAACTCACTCACTGGGGTGAAGATGGTGAAGAAGCAAGTCACCTATATCATCCCCCTAATATCAAAAACCATAAAAAACCGGTAAATGCTTCTCAAATGATATGTTTTTGATATATGCACCATTTACCGGTTAAAATCCTTACCATATAGCAACGTCCCCTAATATAAAGCCAATGATGGGTTTTACCCTCTGGTAAACTAACATAACTATGGAAAATCACAATTTTTAATGGGAAAACTCACTATAAATGGCCATTTTCAATAGCTATGGTAAATTACCAGAGGGTATCCATACTAAACCATGGCTTCAAACTCCGGCGTTGCCTGGCACCCCGAGGCGCCCGAAAAGCTGTGGCTGTCCCGTCGCTGGCGCCGCGGCGAGAGTTCCAATGCAGGCGCCTGGATGTTCCGGCTGGACGTCCAGAAATTGTTTCCGCGATGGGGGTTGGATGATGTTACATCTGGGTCATATCTGGGTCATTAAATGTCCCCATTGAACATCACCCAACCATTAGGTATATGGTCTATAATGGCTACTATAAGGTGATGTCCAATATACCCAAAATGGGACAGTTACCAACCCCTGTTACATCTGGTCTATATGATGTATGAGTGGAAAATGATGTGGAATATTTGCAATATTAGTGGATATTTGCGGTTTTCTACATCTGTATTGGTTCACTCGATAGGTAAATCATCTATGATGAACAAACTTTCTAGATCCCATAGCTATGCAACAAATTAACAGAATTGCAGGACCCTAAATTGAAGGTATGACTGTATCATATTTTGACCACAGTTTGTCGGGATATTCCCTGAAATTTAGCCCAAAGCACATAAACCTTATCTTTGGATTATCTTTGGTAGGCACTTCCAATTTAGGTTCCTGAAATTGCCACTCGGGTTAGGTGATGCTCTTGATTGCAGGCCACATCACTGAAACATAAACTGACACAAGGTGGTGCCCTCCAGATATGCTTGTTGGTTAAGGAAAAAACGCTACTGTTCCAAAAACACAGTAAAATCAATTCAAAATGTGTGGAAAACTGACCATGACTGCAAATCATTCTCCAAATGGCAGACCGTTGTTTTCCACATTTTTTGTATTTCTAATCAAATAGGCAAAAACATACTTATACAAGGCATCTGAAAAATAAATATGCACCCATAAAATGGATGCCTACATATCTACCTACCAACATACCTACCTACCTACCTACCTAAGTCTACATATATACCTACATACCTACATTCCTACATACCTGCATACCTGCAGACATGCAATCGTGCATACGTGCATACGTACATACCTACATACCTACATGTTATGTCATACCTACATGACATACCTACGACATGCGTACATACGTACATCCGTATTTTCATATATGCATACGTAGATCCGTATTTTGATTCATACATACATACATACATACAAAACTAGGTACGTACATACATACAGACATACATCCATGCATGCATACATACCTACATACATACATACATACATACACACATACATACGTACATACATACATACACATACACATACACATACCCATACGCATACACATACACATACACATACACATACATAATCATACATACGCATACACATACACATACACATACATACACATACATAATCAAACACACACATACACACACATACATACACATACATACACATACATACACATACATACACATACATACACATATATGCACATACATACACACACATACACATACATACACGGACATACACATACATACACATACATACATACATACACATACATACACATACATACACATATATGCACATACATACACACACATACACACACGTACACATACATACATATACATACACATACATACACTTACATACACATACATACACATACATACACATATATGCACATACATACACACACATACACATACATACACGGACATACACATACATACACATACATATTCATACATATACATACATATACATACATATACATACATATACATACATATTCATACATATACATATTTACATACATATACACATACACATACACATACATATACATATACATATACGTACACACATACATACACAAACATACATACATACGTACATACATACACAAACTACTAGTAACATACATACATACAAACATACAGACATGCATACATGCATGCATACTTACATAAGTGCATGCAAAAATGCACCGATACATACATACATACATGCACAAACATACATACATACATATATATATATGTATAGATAGATATGTATACACACCATAAACCCAATTTTTTCAGCCTCATGATTCATTAACCGGTTAATAAGCCTGGTTCCTTCACAGGCCTTGGCTCTGCTGATCCCGCAGTGTTTTTTCAGAACCCTTTCGCCTGGAAATTCACATGCTCCTGGACTGTTAGTAACTGTTAGTGTGATCGAATGATATCTAATGTTTCCTGTTGTGAGAATTTCTGATGCAAAACTTGTGATGTTTGCTGTGTGGTTGACAAGGCGTGATTAAAACTACCCATTGACATCTGTCCGCAAGTTGGAAATTGTGCCAAAATACTTCTTGGGATATATACTGCAACCAGTGTCTTCCGATGATTTCATAATCGGATTTTGTTCTTGGCTCAATTTTACAACAGATCTCTAGGAATACAATAATAACGATCGCCACACAAATAGACATAGTATGGAAAAGTTTGCCCTATAGCCTCCATGCATCGTATTCACTGTATATTTTACAAGCGTTTCCCCCCAAAGTGTCCAAGTCTCGTAGGTAAATATGCCATAACATGGAGCATATGGGATAATGAATCGCTATCATAAATCAACATAAATCAGCGAAAAACGACCCATGACAAATCACCATGTTTTTGTTGGATTTATCACCCCTGCCCTATGGTTTTCCTATCATTTTGTGGGTTAAATCACCATTCCTGTGGTTTTCTTATGGTTTTCCTATGGTTTTCCTGTGGTTTCCACGTTTTTCCAACGGGATCTGAACCAGGATTTGCTTGCAGCTCTGCGACGGCTGCATCCAGCGATCCTTCACGGACTGCGCAGTTCCCGACGTCCACGCAGTGACGTGATTACTGCTGGGTTTTGGATGGTTTTAGCTGGTCAAAGTTGGTTTCTTGTATATAGTGATATTTTTTGTTTGGATAATTTTAGTTGGCTAGTGTTTTGGTTGGTTTGTTATAGCTATAGTTTTTTTTTTATGTTTAGTTGTTTTTTTTGTCGCTGATCCTTCGATGAATTTGACTGAGTTTCGCTTCTTCATAATAGCTTTGTAAGTTGAACCATGGTTCCCTTGCATCGCCGTTTCAGCGGTTGCGAGCTGGGCTCGCAGGTGCATGCCAACATGCCAACATGCCAATTTGTACCTGAAATGGCGAGATGAATTTTTCCCTTCGGCCCTTCGTGAAAGGATATGGGCCATGGGGTTAGGTCACAAGCTGTCCATATTTGGGTTCCAATAATCATCCATTAACCAAGGGCTGCAGGATGCCATGACCAACAAGGGCAGGTCCTCCATCCTTTTGTTCCATTTGTATCACGTTCCAAGACTATGTTGGAGTTGTTCCATGTTAATGTTCAATATGTTCAGGACATATTTGCCGTGAACATGGGGTGCATGAATCCTTCAATAGATTTCAATTGTCGAGGCTCACTACCGTGTCAAACATTGCGGGTCACATCTGATTATATAATCAGCGAGTGTTTTACCTCTCTACATTCTACAATGTGGCACGTGCGTAGTTGTGATTTAAAATAAGGTTAACTATGGTTTATGATGGTAATTAAAGCTAATGTTGGACGCTGATTAATTACTCTTTAAGGAGTCAATTTTGGAGGGACCATGTCTGGAGAATTCAGGATGATCAACTTAAGTGAAGAATTCAATTGATGCCAATCGACTTTCAATTGGTTTTCATCTAATTGCGTTAAATTCAGTTTACTTTATATCTTAAAAGAAATCTAAGGATAAGTAAGGATTTCAATTTATATCAATATGTTTCTTACTTGTGATTACCCTACTTGTAAAAGAAATCTAAGGACACTAAGGATTTGTTATTCATGTCAATTTGCTTTCCATATATATATATATATAGTTTCCTTTGTGGCAAAGAAGGAAACCTCAGGCGAAGTGAGCATGTCAATTTATATTTACCTCCTTTCAGTTTATTGTGCTGTTATGACATTAAAACACATCTCAGGAAAAGTAAGGATTTCAATTCATATCAATCTATTACTATATACATTCTTTTCCTTCTGTCCACCCAGGGGTTTGGTTGAATTTTTGCATTATGAAAACTTGAAATAAGATGAAACAAGCTGGCTAAGTTTTTCCCCGTATTGTTTGACACAATAGAGTACCACCCAAACAGTTCTATTGTTGAGGATTTGAGTTCATGGGCTACTCTCTTGAAAAAAATGTTTGGGTGCGTTTTAACTGTGACTTTGGGAATTCTTGCATTCTAAGGATGGCTTGCCAAAGTAATTGCAATTGCTTTGCCCAAAGCATGGTAGATAAACGGATTCTTTTTGGACGCCTTTTTTTTTGGACATAATAGGCAATAGGGTACCATCCAAACAAATCAATTGTTGAGGATCTGAGTCAGTCATGGGCTACTCCCTTGAAAATTTGTTTGGGTGCTGTTTTTTATCGGGGATTTAATATGGAAGTTGGTCATTTGGGACATCGGAATTTTAATAAGGATATGGATTTTTTGAGAACAACATGAGGAATTTATTCTAAAAGGTTGTTTCTCTTGAACCTACTTTTTCCTCTTGAAACAAAAACTAAAACTGTCCACAATAGGGCACCATCCCCCCAATTCGAGAGACTGAATGATTTTGGGCAAAAAACGCAATAGGGTACCATCCATACTACATTAATGGCTTAACTATAAGTGGCTTAACTATGGTTTCTGGATGTTTCTGGTAGATATAACACTATAGTTAATAGGGTTTATAACCAAACTTAAAACTTGGAGACACCAACTTTTAAACTCAATGATGGGAATCCCATGATGGGAGTGCTTGACTGTATTTGGCGACGATTTGTTTTTATACGGTACACGAGGTTGCCACTACTGCTCAACAACGCTGGGTAATGTTGTTCATGCACCTATTTTTGCATCCTTTAGTTTTGCTGCTTGACTGAACAGTATTCATCACAGGCTCTCGTGGTAGAGTTTCACCCGCAGATTGAACCAATAAAATACAAAATACGATGACGACGAAGAAGTGGCGCAAAGTACAGCATGCACAGCCGCGTTTTGCAAGGAAACATGTTTTGAACAGAAGGGCCTTTACAAGCCTTACAGGCAGAATGAACTTCACGTTGTTTTTTCGAATTTAGGGCCTTGTAGCCGACTGCTATGCGTTCCCATGTTGCCAAAAGTGGGCCAGAGACGCGGGCCTGCAGGAAGTGATGCTCAGTTGCCACTAGTGCGAACCGACTTGGCAAGGGCAGCACTTTTTCAGGAAATGCGAAAATTGGCGCGATAAGGGAGGTTCATAGCCCGAAAGGAATGAATTTAGATGCGCCCTATATGAAAACAACGCCTTCGTTTTGGCAGGCAAGATTTATCACTCTGATTTGTCTTCAAATGGTGGATTCTTTCCAAAATGGGGGCACCACATAAAACCATTGGAATTGGGGGCGCCATTGTTTTTTCAGGCAAATCCACGGCCATGGTCTTTTTTCTCTGTGCGTTGAGGTTTGTGAGCATTGCTTGAGATCCTATTTGCAAGGCCCGATGGGGTCGTGAACCCCTGTAGGACTTTAGGAATTAGGAATTGGCCATGGTTTGGCATCTGGATTGCTCATCCATTGTTTTTCAATTATTATAGCACCCTAAACGAAACATTCGTGAAATGTATTGGGCCCATTCATGCCTCGACTTCCACGAAATCCGGTAAACAACAGAATGAGGTTGTTTGTTTCATTTATAGTTCACTAGGGTTTACGATTAGGTACATCAAACTAGTTAACGGTTAACGGGGTATATCGGTACATACCAACAAACAAACATACACTGGAGCCCCGTCGTTCGCTAAATTGGCTTATAACCAGGTTCAGGTTTTCCGTGAACTATTTTTATTTGGTAGGTATAACACTGACATAACTATAGTTCCAGGGATTTATAAACCAACAAATATCAATGGTGGGCCCACCTTGTAACTGGGGGCACCGCGGGCACCACTTTTTCTTTTGCTGGCCATGTTCAACTCCAAACGTCGGGGACGTCGGGGGCCGGGGCTTAGTTTTGCTGAAAGGCCGCATTGAGGAGCGACGTGTCAAGCAGTTGCAATGCCCCCTCTATGGTCGTGAGGGTTGCGTTGCAGAGATTAGAACCTTGGTGTTGCAGCGCGTGGCAAGAGTTTTTGGACTGAGATGGGGATACCATGTTTGATTACAACAAAAAACATCAGGTTACGACATGGCCCATGGGATATTTTACAGATATTTCATGTTCTATGGGATATTATAGGGGGTATTTCGCATATTAAGGGATATTGTAGGGATGTTTCCTAGAGTATGGGACATCATAGGGATGTTCAATGTTTCACACACATATCTCTTATATTATTGGATGCTATAGGGATACTTCATCAGAATCAGGGGGTATACAACCAATGATGATATGATTGGATGTGATTTGTGGGATTTGTATGAATTTGTGGCTTCAATTTTTTATAGTCCATCCTACTTGACATGATGGTCACCAGAAATTTTTGACGTTTTGACACTAGTAAAGGTTTAGTGTATAACAACGTGGTGCGTCAGTTATACGTTGTTTCTTTCCCCGCCAAGTATAGTGGTCTGTGCCATAACCAACCCGTAGTTCTGCTACTTCTGAACTTGTGCAAATTGAGATTTCACTAACAGATGCTCATCAAATTTATTTCCACACAATTTCTATGTTCAAGTTGAGGTTCCCCAATGGTGACTTGGTTGTGCCAAACTTGTTCCAACCGGGTGATCCTGAAGTTCCTAGATTCGTGGTGATTAGGTAAATGGTTGACACATGGCGTGACTTCCAAAGAGTCAAAGCGTCACTTTAGGACCCTGTCATCATTTCAACATTTCAAACGTTCCTTTCAACACAGATGCCAGCAGGACTACTATTTAAGCAGACGATGAAAGTGACTAAACAGCGTGGAGTGGTTCCTAATTGAGTTCAGCGGACAAAGACAGCAGTTAAAGCAAAAAGTAGGTACCCACATCCAAAACCACATGGGTCTGGGTCAAAATTGTCATACCCAAAAACGGGATGGTTTTACTACATTCCATCCTAAGAAAAAATGTGGAAAATCCACCATGAATGTAGATCATTCTCCTAGCAGGAAACCATGGATTTTCCACATCTATGTTAGTTTACCCTAGGGCCTAGGGTAAATCCATTTTTTGGTGGTTCAACCACGTTCAATCTCCATTTTGATTTTTAATTGGTGAACATCCCATAAGCACATTCCATTTTGGTCAGTTTACCTTGGGGTATACAGGTCCTTGGTGTTGAACCGAGGACCTGAGGATTTGCAAGTTCTGCCCGAGGCTACTGCCTGGGATGGGTGAAGTTCCAGGGAAGGATGCCAGCTTTGTTTGTTGGTGTACAAGCCATATAGGAAACCATAGGGAGAATGGTGATTTAGCCAACATAAATAAATGTTAGCATAGTGGGATAACATCTAGACAAATTATAACGACCTCACGTCGTGACCTCATGGATAGTAAGTGTTAGTCAGGGGAACAAACCCACTAGAGCAATGGCATAGCCTTATTTCAAGTCTTGACGGGGCTGCAGTCAGGTCAGTGAATTGTTATAGTTTGCCCGGATGGAATTTACGGGACAATCATTGTTCTGAAACGGATGAGAATGGAATATATATATATATATATTTTTTTGGGCTAAATTGCCGGATATAAATACATGTTTAAAGTATCTAAGATATTATAAGTATATATAAATATTACATGAACAGTGATTTATAAATAGATAAATCAATAAATATGTGTATATATATATGTGCATATGGGCATAGATTAGTTTAGAAACCTATCTAATTATTGATTAGATATTTTACACCAACATCGCAGTTACCAGAGTCACCAAATCTTGGGGGCCCTGGAGCAATTCCCGTTGAAGCACCGGTGTATTGAATTCCATTTAGAACAATTACTTACTGCGCTGGTGTTCCTACCAGGTTTGATTACCAGAAGCTAGTCCCAGCCATGTGCAGTTGACACTGTTCCCTTCTCTTTGCTGGGGAAATGTTGAGCGTATTTTGTGTGGTGCAAAAGTGCAATCCCACTGGTGCAAAAGTACCATCCCACTCAAATCGTGATCAATACTGTTCTACAGTTATGGCCCTTTAACAGTTGTAAGTATTTATAATCCCATTTATAGCCCCATTTATAGAATATACAATCCCATTTATAACCAGTTATATCTGATAAATGGCCATAACTGTATCTCTTTAATCTATTTGGGGATTACTACAATGGTCACTACACTAGTTAAACTCCCAAGAAAAATTGGTGCTTAGTTCGAGGAAATGAATCAAACCCTTCACAGGTTGGATTCATTTTAAACTAGCCGCTTCCAGGCAACCTTGCACAAATATCATCGTTGCTGGGCCAGAACAAAATTTGGCCTTGGGCCAAAGATGCAGCACCAACGCACCCACCAAAGGCTAGTTTTCAATCAAGTTTTTCTACGGGATCAATATATATATATATATATATACACATATATATATATATGTGTGTATATATATATATATATGTATGTGTATATATATATATATAAATGTGTGCTTTTTTTTTACGATACAAATGCTAGTCATGTCTACAACTAATAACTTTTGGGTGGTGCTTAAAATGTTGACCCGTAATCAAATCATCTACCAGTAGTACCGCACAAGGCGGTGGCGGAAGTTTCAAAGATAGAAAACTATAGGAGAGGTGAGTTATGATGCATGGATGGCAGAGCGAACCCATTGATGGACCGAAACGTGGTTGTGATTTTTAGAGTGGTTGCAATGGTCACCTCACCCACAACTACAGGATGTAGTGTGGTGTAGCGAAGTGCAATGTAATTGCAGTTGTAATGGTAGTGGCAGTTGTACTTGTAGAGTAGTTGTCGTTGCAGTTGTAGTGTAGCTGATTTTGTTGAAGTTGCAATTCTGTAGTTGTAATTGTACTTGTTGTAGTGTAGCTGAAGTTGTACTTGTAGTGGGTGTAGGAGATGTATTTGTAGCCGTAGCTGTAGTTGTAGTTTGGTGGTAATTTTTGTTGTAGTGTAGCTGAAGTTGTAGTTGGAGTTGTAGTTCTAGTTGTGGTGTAGTTTACTGGCAGAGGTAGTTGCAGTTGTAGTTGTGGTGTAGTGGTAGTTGTAGCTGTGGTTGTAGTTGTAGTTGTAGCTGAAGTCTAGTGTAGTGCAGTGGTAGTTGTAGTGTTGTTGTTGTTTGTTGTAGTTGCAGTGTAATTGTAGTGTAGTTGAAGTTGTTGTAGTTGTAGCTGCAGCTGTAGTGCAGCTGTAGTTTTTATAGTTGTTGACGTGCTGTAGTTGCTGTAGTTGTTGTAGTTAGTTGCTGTAGTTGTAGTGAGGTGTTGTGGTATTTGTTGTTGTAGTGTAGTAGTTGTTGTAGTTGTTATAGTTCCTTAGTTGTAGTTGAAGTGTCGTTGAAGTTGTAGCTGCAGCTGTTGTAGTTGAAGTTGTAGTTGTAGTGTAGCCGAAGCGTACTTGAAGTTGTAGTTGTAGTGTAGCCGAAGTGTAGTTGAAGTTGTAGCTGTGTTGTACTTGTAGTTGTAGTTGTAATGGTAGTTGTAGTTGTAGCGTAGTTGCAGGTGTGAATCTTTCTGTCTATCTATATATGTGTATCTATTTGCCTATCTAGCCATTTTTCTGTATCCAGCTATCTATCTATTTATCCATCCATCCATCCATCCACCTATCTATCTATATATCTATCTATCTTTCTTTCTACCTATCCACCTATCTATCTATCTACCTACCTACCTATCTATCTATCTAAATATTATCTAATCTATCTTTTGATCTATGTATCTATCTTTCTATCTATCTACCTATCTATCTATCTATCTATCTATCTAAATCTAATCTAATCTAATCTAATCTAATCTCTAATCTGATCTAATCTAATCTCTAATCTAATCTAATCTAGTCCAATCTAATCTAATCTAGCCTAATCTAGTCTAACCTAACCTAATCTAATCTAATATATCTAATCTAATCTAATCTAATCTTGATCTAATCTAACCTAATCTAATCTAATCTATCTAATCTATCTTTCTTTCTATTTATCTATCTATCTATCCATCTATCTATCTATCTATCTATCCATCTATCCATCTATCCATCTATCCATCTATCCATCTATCTTATCTTATCTTATCTAATCTAACCTAACCTGACCTAATCTAATCTAATCTAATCTAATCTAATCTATCTATCTAATCTAATCTAATCTTAATCTTATCTTAATCTAATCTAATCTAATCTTAATCTTATCTTAATCTAATCTAATCTAATCTAATCTATCTATCATTCTATCAATCCATCTATCTATCTATTTATCTATCTATCTATCTATCTATCTATCTATCTGCAAGCTTGAAAATGCAACATTCTGCGAGACATCCTCAAGTTTTGATTTTGACAACATCAGAAACGAAGCAATCCTGCGAGACTTCCTCAATTTCCCAGTTGACAACATCAAAAACGAAGCAATTCTGCGAGACATCCTTCAAAAATGGAAAGTTGAGTGCAGAGCTGACGGCCTTGTGCCAATGCGTTTTGCGATTTTTTCATTCCACCTGTCTAAAGTACTGCGCCTGCCCGGAAAAAGGGCGGCGAGGTCATACGAAGTGCTGCGCCTGTCACGCAAAATCATCTTAGCAAACCTGAAGATCTGATGCTCCAAAGTGCACAACCCCTCTCAGGAAATCAGCGCCCTGACCTGACCTCCCATCATCTCTGATGAACATGTCTCTAGTACTGCGCCTGCCACGCGAGATGCATCTTTGCAGATCCTCTGCAAATGCCCCACGCCTGCCATCATTTTAGAAAATGCTACAAAACCTTCACGTTTTGCCCACTTTTGACACTGTGCATAATCCCTTGCGCTTGCAACGCAAAACGGCATCTGAACGTCCAAAAGTGCTCCGAATCCGTCAGTTTTTTACACTTTTGACTTCCAAATGTGCTTCGCGCCACAACGCCGTGCACTTTTTCGAAATCTCAACTTCCAAAAGTGTTCCGGGCATCCTGTGCTTTGTACATTTTAACTTCGAAATGTGCTTCGCGCCACACCGGCGTGCACTTTTCATCATCTCAACTTCCAAAAGTGGTCTGAAAACGTCAGTTTTTTACATTTTTTCCTTCCAAATGTGCTTCGTGCCACAACGGCGTGCACTTTTTCAACATCTCAACTTCCAAAAGTGCTCCGAATCTGTTGTGTTTTGCACATTTTGACTTCGAAATGTGCTTCGCGCCACAACGGGGTGCAATTTTTCTCTCATCTGGCCAGGTGGCTCCACCCGCCGCTTTAGCGAGCCTACTTTTTGACCCTCCGGAGCCACAAACCATTGGAAAACATAGTGTTTCGCGACTTTGCTACCTTTTCGCGCACCTGCATCTTCTGTCTTCTGTCTCTTTCTCTTCTCTGATCTTCTTTCTTCTTCTCTTCTTTTCTCTTCTCTTCTCTGACTCTTCCCACCTCTGCTTTTTCATCTGTCCATATTGTCGGAAGTTTGACTTCGAAACTTCCTTCGGCAAACACATATAAGTGAATTTAGTTTCCATCGCGTTGTTTTCCAGAGTTGCACCCGCCGTCTGATTCCAATGTGAACAGGCAGCTGCTTCTTGAAAAGCGGTTGTCTTGTTGATTTTTTGGCAGGGTCAAGTCACCTGGATGGATTGTAACCTGATACAATTACACTTAGATGTTCAGTTTTTTGGGGTGATTGGTCTACCATTTTTCCCGTCAAGTCACCCCATCACATCCCATCACGTTTCACCAATTTCAGTGTTGATTCGCTAAGGCTTCTTGGATAGGACGTCTAGTCTAGTACTTCTGGCAATGACACATTGACAAATGGCAAAAAACGCGTTTGTGGAGCCTTACGCGTTGGGAAACTGTATCAACCAAGTTATGATCATTAATTTTAAGTTTGTTCATGCCCGATTTGGTCGATGATTGGTTAATTGCATGCCCCAACATGGTTGCGTGATGTTGTGTGCATCTCGGTACTCAGTATGGCGGTATGGTATAGTAAAGTCACCAGTTTGGTGAGTGAAATCATGTTATTTCTCAACGGAATGTTTTTTTTTTGAAATATCACCATCACGTGGCAAACCCTGGATGGGTATGTTGATATTCGCATATTTTCTTCCAAAAAACATGTTTTGAATTGTTTTGACACAATTCGACCTAGCCAGTGGATGCCAAAAACAAAAAAGGCAAGGGATCTAAGATTGACCAGCGTTGGCCATGCCGAGGTTTTAAGGCGATGGAGGAGGACCGCCACAGCAAAATCGCGAACGTTGGTTGAAGTATGTTGAAATCGCTAAAGCTAAACTCTATGGTCTATAGTTCAAAATTAATTTCATGGTGATGGCGATGAGGAGAAAATTCATTAAATCTGCAATCCACTATACCGTAGTTGGAAGACACATGTTTTAAACATGTTCAAACTAGCTAAGTTCTATGGTTTGGATTGTTCGTTTAACAATCCAAACGCTGCAGTGGCTTGCCATGCCGCCATGCCCCACCTTGATATAAGGATCCCACTCTGCGCGAGTGTCCGGAATGCCTAGAGTTGGTGAAACCGCAACTGCAACGGGAGACCCGGCAGAGCTTACCCGGTGGGTTGGGCCACTGTTCAGGTACCGGGGATCGTTCTGGATCTGGGATTTTTGTTAAAACCCTTAGATACATCTGGGTAAATCACATATATGTATATATATATATATATATTGAATTTAGAACGACCTCTCTGAGACTTCACTGGAATGATGGTTAGTAAGGGAAATCATCCCCAATGGCCTTAAGTCAGATGAGCTTTTTTTTTTGCCCAGATACATGGTGAGAAGAACCAAAGATCATTCGAAAGTACAGTAAACACAAACTACTTGCCCTAAGTTTTGGGTTTCAATCATCAAATTTCCCGTGAAAATTACCATTTGGAGGGTATCCAACTGTTTTCAGGTACCAAACAATACCAAACCCATATTGGAGCCCTCCGTTGGCTTAGAAAACACCATTGACTCGATACATCTACAATAAACCATAGTTCACCTAGTGTTTCCCAACTGAGCTAGGTACAACGGAACCGTTAGATAAGAACCGATTCAGAATTTTCCGGGCTACCCTGGGGTTCTTAAGTCTTAAGTGCTATAGGTGGAAAACATGGGAATTATGAACAAGGGTACCCTCAAGTTCTTCACGGGTTAGTTCTGACGGGTTTATATGGTTAGGGTTTTGCCAATTCATTTTGACGTGGTATTAGGTTGCAAAGGAGTATTGGGAAGGAAAAAAAAATAGGCCTCGATTTTTTTTTATGGTGCAGGCATTCCAAACAGAGCTATAGACCATAGGCCAGATTTTCCACCATGCTAGGGTTTGAAAGTTTATTTTGGCGTGGTATTAGGTTGCAAAGGAGGTGCAGGTGGGAGGAAGAAAAACAGTTTTTAGGCACCTTTTTCTTAAAGGGCCTAATAGGGCCAAATTTAGGGGCCCGAAACAAGGCAGCACAGGCAAGACAAGCCAAGACAAACCAAACACAAATCAAGGGCAGCATGTGAAGTCAGATGGCCTCTAGTGAATCCGGCTCGTGTCGGGCTTAGGCTGTTGCGTTCAGACTTGCTAGAGGTATTGGGGTTCGACTTCCTGTGGCGCTGGCGATTTGCTTGCTTCTTGCATGCTTCTTGCGTGCTTGCTTTTTTTTTCACATATATCAATAATCAATGTTTGGTGTATTGGTACCCGTTAAAGGGGAAAAAACAAGTGGCTAGAATCCCGGGATACCCTAAAATTCTTGTTTCAATTAGCTGACAGAAAGGGTTGAATCCAGCAATCCAGCCCTGAAGTTCTTATTGCGGTAGGTTCTTGAATGCTGTTTTCACTGTATCCTACTCTTTCCTAGTTCAATCTATGGACATCACCTGGTACAGTTATGGCCCAAAATTACCAGTTATAAGTACTAACAAAACACCGTTTATAGAATGTATAATCCCATAGAAATCACCAGTTGCAACCATCATTAATCACTAATAGCCACTATGAAAACCATTATTAACCACTATTAATCACCATTTATCACCGGTCATAACTCATAGCCATGGCCATGACCGTAGGGACAACTAACAGGTTTCCAGCCCGAAGTTCGGCTAGCTCAGGATGTAGAAGCGGAGGTCCTGGCGATTGAAGCCACGATGTGCTGCAGCCAGGGGCACCGATTTTGTGCCTCGATACAAATTGGCAATTTCACCAACCGTAGATTCCCCAAATGGTAGATTGTAATGGGAAAATAACCCAGAATCATGGTGATAAATGGTGGGTTTCAGCAACGATAATGACGATCATGTGGATATTTTGCATGGGAATTAATGGGAATATCATGGGTTTATAACCAACAATATTTGCTGCCGGTGATTTTTTGTATTATCCAAATTTTTATGCACCATTTGGGGAATCTACTGGGATTTTTTTTTGGCGGGATCTTAAGCAGATCCAAGTACTTGGGGGCCTACTGACCCCTTGAAAAGGTTTTGAAGCTGATCAGTTTCATTGTTGACCCATCGAGCTATAGATATATAATTAGGTGTATATATATATAGAAAATCATATGGGAGTTTGGATGGAATATGTGGTTTATGTTAGTTTATAAATCTAACCAGTTTCAAACCATATGTAGCCCACATGCTCCAAACGTAGCGAAATGCCACCATCCCAGAAACCATGGTGACATGGCCAGCCTGAGTAAACTGGCCTTGGCCAACTGAAGATCTAAACGAATCTGGTTGCTGGTACGAGGTGGTACACCTAGGTCATAGTTGGTGAACCAATAACCAATATAGTATGGTTGGAGATATATCGAACTACTGAATGGGGGTTATAACCAACAAACACAGATGGTGTGAGTGGGGTGCACTACATTGTAATGAATCATAAACCGATCATATCCCCATGATATTCTGGTTGGTGGTTTTGAACAGTTTTTTATTTTTCCATATATTGGGAATGTCATCATCCCAACTGACTCATATTTTTCAGAGGGGTAGGGGTTGAAACCACCAACCAGTAACCAGCCATGATATTCCATGATCCCCATGATATTCCCATCATATCCCAGCCACTTCATGGATTCCCCTTCTGTCACCCTGGCCTGACAGCGAGGTTACTATCACTCCAATGCTCATCCCATTGGTGGCTCGCGCAGATTTTTTTTTTGGTGCTTCACTGGGATAAATGTAGCAATTTTACCCTCTGGTAATTTAACATAGCTATTGAAAATGACCATTTATAGTGGATTTTCCCATTTGAAATTGTGATTTTCCATAGTTATGTGTACCAGAGGGTAAATAATGCTTGGTGGTTTGGAACATCATTTTTATGACGTTCCATTCAGTTGGGAATTTCATCATCCCAACTGACGAACACTCATGTTTTTTCAGAGGGGTTGGTAGGGGTTGGTTTACCACCAACCAGAATAGTGCTATAGCCTATGGGTTTATAAAGTCCCCGATTATGATAGCTTGTGATGTATTGAGAAGGCTAGTTACATATGGCCGGCTGGGAAATCCCCGAATTCAATGGGTTTTTGCCATGAACTAAGTGGGAGATGATCGGATTTTCCAGTGCAATGTTTCATTACCAGAGGATGAATTTTGCCCATGGGCACTCCCCTGACCCTTTCTTCCGAGAATCAGCAGCTGTTCAAAACGCTGATTGAGTGTTGAATTTGCTTCTTGCCGAAGCCTTTTGCGGGATTGGTTCTTTGTTATACTATAACGCTGCACATTTGTTGTTTAAATCACTGTTGAATTGTTATTGGTAAAAGTCCCATTTCAGTGAAGCATCGCCATGAAGCCCTGAACATCTTGCCGCTATGAACTGAGAAAAAGGACATGTCAATCCTAAATCTTTGGATCCATCTGGATCCTGTGACATGTTCCGTTTTTTCATGTGAATCCCCTCCGTAAATCCATTGCACCCTCCAAAGCTTCATATGTGAAAATTTGGGCCTGACTGAAGCCCTTTAGAGCATTGACATTATATTCTGGTTGGCGGTTTGGAACCTGGTTTTTTTCTCCCATATATTGGGAATGTCATCATCCCAACTGACTCATATTTTTCAGTTGGGTAGGCTCAACCACCAACCAGTATAATACTTGTTTTTATTGGTTGAAAACCATGTTCTTGTTGCCTTTTCTTTTTATGTTGCTGAAAAATCACTGCCTTTCTTGCTTCAACATGGGCTGGCTCATGGGCTTTGATACCGCCTCTGCACCCCGATGATCAAATCGGTATAGCTCCCCAACTTTAATTTCCCAACTTTCTCTGAACATCAAAATCCCCCAACAAGGTTTGATGTCCATATCAATAGATTAGTAAGCTATAGATTATACTAAACCAGATTAGTAATTAGAATGTGTTCTCTTCATCCAGATTTTAGTAACCCCTATAGATTAAATAATCCTGAGTACAGTTACCCTATTGATTAATAACATGTAATAAGCCCTTAGTAATCCCTATAGATTCATAACCCCTCCCCCTAAACCTTCCACCGGTGAAGACGGGCGAAGCGTTAGGAGATGGTTTCTGCGAGGAGTACTCCAAGCGTGAAACTGCCGAAGCGAGGGAGGCGATGAAATCGCAGGGCGCTAAGGAGTGCCCCCGCTGACGCTCGGAAGGGGAAAAATGGTGGGATTTTGGGCCTAGAGTTATGGCAATTTGATTAGTTAAACTGGTTATTTCTATGGGATTAATGATTCTATCAATGGGAAGAAAAGTACTTATAACTAGTCTTTCGGACCATTTTTCTGTAGAAATGTAGGTCTATGGCTGGGAAATTCTTGGATTCCATGGGAAGGTATTGGGAAATCCACTTGCAATGGAGGTTTATAGCTGGGAAAATCATGGGAAGGTATGGGAAATGATGGGAAAATCCACTATAAATAGGAGAAATTAGTCCAGGGTTAGGAGATACCCAAGCTTATTCTTGTTTAACATCTACACCTATGGTTATACAAGCAGCTTTTCTTGGATTTGTCCATCGTTCTGGATACATAGATTTTGATTGAAACAGGAAACTTATAGACATATCCAGAATTAGCCCATTGACAACTGGCCGGTGATTTGGAACATGACTTTGATTTTCCCCAATCGTTGGGATGATGACCCAATCTGACGAACTCATATTTTTCAGGGGGGTAGGTATACCACCAATTAGATTATTCTTAACCATCATTAACCATATAATAACCATTCAGATTAACAATTATCAACAATTAATTATAGTTAACCATTAATTATTTAGTTAATGGGACAATTGATTGAAATTATCGCAAACCATCACCATCCCCGGGATGATTTTTTTCATGAATCACATGGGGTATTGCATCACATTGGGCATCAACGTATTAGGCCCCATGTAATAAGGGGATACTAAGATGGTATTAATGAGTATTAAGTCGTTTCTTTGAGAGGGATCTCGCAGGGTTAGTTGGAGAAAGGGAAAAAATATGATTCGGAGGGGTAAGTTAAGTGGTTGATAAACATGGTTGTATATATATATATATATATATATATGGTAATATGTTGGTGATATGGTGATTTTATTGGCTATAACATAGCTATGTAACAAATAACCAGAAGGTAGTTTGGTCAGAGTGGATTTAAGTAGAGTGAAGCGCT
>Ga0126342_10007530_pt1 | contig 19459 bp, 21 predicted proteins | sample Cyp1metagenome_FD_92528 | JGI IMG/M metagenome (GOLD analysis project Ga0126342, IMG submission 92528) | Coral microbial communities from Lord Howe Island, Old Settlement Bay, Australia - Cyphastrea 1 metagenome | ecosystem: Host-associated > Invertebrates > Cnidaria > Coral ... | reverse complement strand
GGGGCTAACATTTTCTTCTGCAGGAGGTTTGAGTGAAGAGAAGTATCAATCTCAGTTTGGCAATATTTTTCCTGTTGCTCTCTTTTGCCCCCCCCTACCTTTCGTCCCCCCCCTCTCAAGTTTAGTGTTTTCTCAGAATCAGAGCTAATGGGATCCCATGGGTGTTTAGGAGCCCATGCGGCGCAAACCCCACCTTTTTGAAGGTGAACACCTGGTTTAAAAAAACACCAACACGGCGACGTTGTATTTGAGTTTTCTGAAATATCACAACTTAAGTTATTCAAAACTTTGGAATGGCTGAAAGCCGACAACCACCATCTCTAAGTTTATGATGTTGCGACATGGCCCCCCTGGCCGGTCACCGGTCACCATGATGCTTCAGATTGGAGGAATCATGACAAACATGGCGGCGATGTTTTTTGATTTGAGAAGAAACAGTGCCCTATCATAATCCTGAATAGTTAATATCATAGTTCATATCTGGAGATATATATATATGAATATTTGATATCTGAAGAGTTTTGATTTGATATAGATATAGATACTAAGTATTTTGATCAACTATTTTTGGGATATGATTGCCACTATTTCCGAACAGTTCATATCTGGAGCTTGGTGGGTGCCCGGCATCATATCCCTGAGGTGCCACCCGCTCCAACGATGAGACCGCGGCCAGCATTAACAAAGGCTGGAGGACTTTTTGGTTGGGAATTTTTGGCCCTTTTAATTTAAGGTAAACACGGGTGAATGAATTCAACCAAATAAAACTATAGTTAATAGTGAATAGTCAAAGGTGAATAGTGGTTCAATATTCATCATTTGGTAAATAATCATCTCTATGTTAATAGTTAATATGTCAATAATGGTGAATCATGGGATGATTTTCTCTAATTGTAGTTAAGATATAGACAACCATGGTCAATAATGGTGAATGATGGTTCATAGGTGATAGTACCCTTTGGTTGTTTAACATAGCTATCGTATATATAGATGGTCCATTTATGGATGATAGAAATCATTATTTACCTAATGCCAAGTTCGTATTAATAACCCCCCTAGAAGGTAAGAGTCGCCCCCAAGTAAAAAACTAAACCTTTTCATACATAAATCTTACATATAAAAGCAACCAACCTGCCTGCCAATGGGTTGAGATTTCTCTTTTCAGTGGCAACCTCCCTCCCAATGGGGTGAGATGGTGAGATTGGGCATGGGACATCCCTTCAAGACTCAAGACATTAATTACTTTTTCAACAATTAAAAACCAATAAAAAACAATAAAAAACAATATATCCTGACTACGTAGTATTGCCAAAGCTTTTTTGGAAATTGGGTGTTGATTTATTCGGAGGTGATTATTAATATGAATTTAACATTATGAGAAATGGTTATTGTCCATAGTTATGTTAAATAACCAGAGGGTAGTTTACATATGTTTACATAACTAACACATCTAGAATTTAACTATGGGATTAGTACATTGTCAAATACTTGTTGTATGATCTAGTTACAGGCCCAGACGCCCAGTTTCGCCCAACATAACTCGTAGGTTGAGGCTGCATGCTTTAGGTGTTTTAGCGTCAAAGGTGTTTCCTTGATGTTTTCATGACACAACATTAACTAGTTCGACATATCTACCAAAAAACTATATATATATAGTAATGTTGCTTAGCTAGGTTGGTTCATAGTTCGCTGTCGGATTTATGGTAGATTGAACTAGTTACCCTTAAGTACGAAAATGGGCCATTTAGTTTGATGATCTATTAAAACCCTAATTTATAGATATTTATAGTGGATTTTTCTCATGATTTTCCCATGTTTCTGCATTAGTTTGCCGGAGATTCATGTCATTTTTTTAAAACAAACTTAGCGATTTAGAGCTTTGGCAGCACGACTGCATCAAACCACGTCGTCCCGAGATGAATAGGGGACTGGAGTATCTTTAGAACACAGTAGGTGTTCAACATGTGATATTAGCTATTTAAACATGTTCCCCGCAACCCCCTGGTTCGCCCACACTCAAACAACACATCCAAACAATATGATAATATACTTATCACCAGAGGATGAATGAACACACTGGCTACACGCAGTGATTTTTAAACATGTTTTGATATTTAATATTAGGCACAACATCAAATAAAACACCTGTTTCGCCTGATTAACACCTAACAAACAAAATAATAAATAAATAAATAAATAAATAACTAAATAACTAAATAAATAAATGAATATATATATAATTATATTAGGTAGATTCTATAAGCCTGTGCTTCGTTGCCTTCAATTTGAGGCTGCTCCTAACAGACTGCCAGGTGCCGTCGCTTCTGTATTTGGATGAGGCCGCCGAGCATAAGACGCCGGGCAGAAGACGTTGGCGAATCACGGAGGTGTGACTTATTTAATGACTACCCTCTGGTAAACTAACAGAACTATGGAAAATCATGGGAATATCGTGGGAATATCATGGGAATATCGTGGGAATATCATGGGAATATCATGGGAATATCGTGGGAATATCATGGGAATATCATGGGAATATCGTGGGAATATCATGGGAATATCGTGGGAATATCGTGGGAATATCATGGGAATATCGTGGGAATATCGTGGGAATATCATGGGAATATCATGGGAATATCATGGGAATATCGTGGGAATATCATGGGAATATCATGGGAAGATCCTATTTTTCTGATTGTTATGAGTCAAAACTCTAGCACTTGTGGTGAACATCAAAATAACTGGTAAATGGATCTTCATCCTACTAAACTTGATAATCATACTGTCTCTATAATCTCAGCATTAATGATTTTAATGCTATTATAATATATATATATATAATGTTATTATGGGTTGTCATTAATGATCATATTACAATCATTAATGATCATAGTATAATGATAATTTTAAATGATTCTTGATGTGTCTGAATTCATGATTATTAATAGGGACAATCATGATAATGAGATAGGGATAATGAATATGGAATTACATAGAGAAAAGGAATCACAATTGAATAGTAGGGATAGTAACATGGATAATAAGGATGATTATTAATACAGATAATGATTGGATAATAATGGAAAAATGGGGAGCTACAATAATGGAGTAATGGGGAGCTACAGACAATATTAATCCATATGATTTTTATTACGCATATCTTTTGTTGTGGTTATGAACATTAGGTATACTGCGGTTATGGTTTTTTGAGTGGGCAATTTAACAGTACACTGAAAACCATCATAGAATTGGATGATGGGAAAATTTACAGGAAAGACCTATATTTGATGGTAAAAACCATGGTTTCCTGTAGATTTTCCCTTAAACCAATCCATTGAAACCAGCTTCACCAAGATGTCTCTGTTGTCGTTTTTTGTTACGTACTCTGTTGACCTCGTGCCGATGCTGGGTATGCCGAATCTCGTGCCTACCTGGTAACTTGTTGGGGCCCCATCTGATCAGGGTGTTTTTTTTCGGCTGCGGGTGGCTTGCCCACTGTTAGCGTTTCGCAAGGGCAAATGATACTGAAGAGAATCCACATACATCACCGCAGTTGACATTTGACTTAGCCACATTTCGTTTGGTTTTATGTTGAATTCACCGAAAATGGCAGAAACGGACAGAAACAACCCTTATTATAGTCATTATTACAGTAGGGAATATAATATATATATATACATATGGGGAAGGGTCAAAGCTTATTACTATCATTTTTGCGGAATTAACCATCCATGAACCAGCCATTTTAGGGTACTGTCTGCGTACCGTTTGGTTTTGACTCATAGCCATATCACTATTCTATCCAACATGACATATTCATACATATTCATATTGTATCATCGGATACTCATTATTCTATCCTCCTCATTATTCTAGACATATTCAGAAGATCCACCTACCATACACCCATAAAACTACCATACAACTACCATATGAGGATGATCCAACTACCACCCATCGGCGAGTTGCCCGAGGAAAAGCATGCTCGACAGCACTGAGGAGGACCACCGAATACGCGTCCGTCTAGTTTGGGGGGTGGTTGAAACCAGCCTACACCGACAAGGGTTGACTAGTTGACGGTGGTTAGTTACCTTTTCAATGGATTTTTTAAAAGAGATGATGGTGATTGGAGAATTTTTCAACGAGTTTCCGAGTTGATGCTGATAAGTCAATGGCCATGTCAGGAACCTAAATTGGAGGTACCATATATAAGGCTGAAATTCCCATTGAATAAGGTCGATGATTGTTAGCAACCCTGGCTGTGGTGAGCAGGGCGCAACCTTTGATAATTTTGATACTGGTAATCCAAGAGGGTTGATGGGCCGCTTGGGGCCCTAAAACGGGTTGATAGTGGTGAGTACCTCAAGTCAAAAATATTCAAAAACCATATACAAATCCAACGATACATTATATACCCTCTGGTAATTTAACATAGCTATAGAAAATCACAATTTTTAAGAACGGTAAACCATCTATAAATGGGCCATCTATACCATAGCAAACTGTTAGTTTACCAGAGGGTAATTCATACAACGTTTTTAAGAGGGGATTGAATATTCCATATAGTTCCATCCTTCAAAATCGATCATTTGTTATTAGGCCACCAACCACCATAAAGCCTTATCCAATATAAACACTATCAACTGCTACTAAGCTACAAATCAAGGTAATATTCTAATTGTATAGTACACGTCCATTAAACACCACTAGCAAATCAAACAGTAGACTCAGTAGACATGTTATTTTTCCGTGGTACTTGAATGATTCCAGCTTTCAAAATCCAAAGACTCAACAATTTCCCACATTATCGCTGAATTGCGCATATATTTGTGTTTGGCATTCGGTGTTTTTTTAAACAAATCAGATTGTGTCCACATTATCCCAGAATTTCCCACCATTTCGTCATGAATTTCCCAGTCACGGATTTGTCGACAAAAATAGGGTACACCTAAATTACAGTGGGAGAAAAATTACAGTTTCCCTATTGAACGGCCACAAAAAAGGAGGTATGCCCTATTTTCAGACTAACTGGACCATATTTTCCTAGGTTATGAAATGTACAATTTTTCATATGCATGTAATATGAATGAAACTGAGTCATATGAATACAAAAACCCATATATTTTCCCAAAAACTTTCCATGGCTTTCCCATGGGATTTTCCAAAACGGTTTATGGTTTTCCCAGCATTAAAACCTCCATTTTCCCAATGGGTTTTTCGGATATCCCCTTGAGATCCATCGGATCACCAGGCCTCCGAGGCCTCAGAGACTGGCTCCGACTCTGAGGCTTCTGACGGATCTGGGATCTGGGATCTGGGATCGTACCCGGCCTGGTTATGTCAAAATAGCTATTGAAAATGGCCAGTGACATAGTGAGTTTTCCCATTCAAAATGGTGGATCTTTCCATAGGTATGTTAGTTTACCAGAGGGTAGAAAAAAATGTTTCTTTTAATTCTTAGAAAAATCCAATGGCTAGATGTATTTTTGATGGGATTGCTATAGCTCATCGGCGAATGATATATCCCCTAAAGTTGTATTTTTGTTGGGATTACTATAGCTAAAATCGCTTTCTGCAGATATGTGGATTGCGGATATGACATGAGGATATGTCAAAGATATCATGGGGATTTTAGTAGGAATATATCCAACAATTGGCTGGATAAATTGTTACACCGCATTGTGTCCTCACTACATCCCCATGCTGGTTGGTTTTATACCTCCATTTTGGAAGAAACTCATGTCACCTAGTGAAATCCCAAACTATGATAATGTTGGATACTGGATATTGTCAAAATTATCACACCCCAAAATGGATAGTTTAAGCTCCAAAAAGACTACTGTAGTTGTGAGGCTCCATGACTCATTCCCCAGGTCAAAGTCATGCATGATTCATTTAACCATTATTTGTTACAAAAACATGACGAATTTGATCTTGTTTCCAAAACTTGGTAGGTTGAACGTAGGTCAACTTTCAGATGTTGGTGAAATCTCAAGTGGATTTCTCTGAAAAAAGCCAGCTTTGACTAACTCCCAGATTTCATGCTTGATTCAGTTGATTTTGATGTTCCCGTATTCTCAGCCATAAAATTACCATACCCATAGGATCCATGTATGGTATATATGCTAACATTTGGGGTATATTAATGGTAAATGTTACAATATATAGCATACATGGATCCTATGGGATATATATCCGAATATATCCATATATTGAGGGTAAACCATTTTCAGACAGATGATGCTGATGTCCTCAGGTGTCCGTCTTCAGTGGCTCCAGTCTGAACGCAGGCGCCTGCCGCCGTGCGGCCCCATGGAATCGTGATAGAATGGGGAGATAATCTGAGATGGTTAGTTTATGTTAGTTTATGATTATCTAAACATAAACTATTAAATTAACATAAACTAACATAAACTAACATAAACTAGTTTATCATAGTTTATTGATGTCATTAATGATATTTCGTAGTGATCAAACTCGTGATTTCATCTGAGCACCACATCCTTGATGCATATGCCCAGGGTTACTCTTGAATTTCCTTGAAATTGAAGATTTAGCATTAAAAACATATGCATACATCTCATTATTTTTGCTCACGAATTGCAAAATAATTGCAATTTTTGGTGGATATATGTATATATATATTATTGTATATATATGTACATATGTATACATACAAATATACATCCACCCCATTTTCAGACACAGCCTGCGATAAGTCATTCGGCTGTCATTCAACATATCCAGACGTCTGGTCGGTCGTTGGTTGACCATGGTCATTTCGGGGGTTTCCAGTGCAGACTCCCCAATAGCTGGTTGGTTTATACTGGAAAATGGTTGGTTTATACTGGAAAAATGCATGGTTTTTATATGTTTATATGGAAAGTCCAAATTAACATGGATGATTTTGGAGTGCCCCCATTTTAGGAAACCTCCATTTGATGAGTTTTGATGATCCGGCTTTGTTTAAGGTGATTTGTGATTAATTTTCCCCATAGACAATGGATCCTTTTTGGGGAATGTAAGGGGAACATACATATATATATTATTATATAATTTATATATTATATATGTGACATATATATACATATATATATACATATATACATATTTTTTCTATGGGGGAACCCTTTCAGCTAATTCAAGACTATCAAACAATACAAAGGGGAAACACCTTGGAGGATGCACTGAGTGCTCACATTACGGGAAATCCTTTGCGATAGATATGTGTTTTTTCCCATAGGTTCCATGGTGCTGGTATATATGCTAACATGACTGGGGTATATTAATGGGATCCATGTTACCATATATGGCAGCACCATGGATCCTATGGGTTTCTTGAAAAACCAGATATACAATTCTTTCTATCCAAGACTGGCCATGATACTATCACCAACATCACACACACACACATATCACACGTTTCCTGAGACGGGCAGAATTTAGAGCAGAATTTCGCCTCTGCTCATCCGACATGGGCATCCCCAAGACCAACCGGCTTTCAGTTTCCTAAGTCATGGTCTAATGACTCGGATGATGGCTGGGGGTACACCTATTTTAGGAAACTCTTACATATATATATATTATATATATTATATATGTATATATATATTATATATATATATTATGTACATATATAATGTTTTGACATTTGCCATGGGCCTCAAAATGCTGAGGTTCCCCAATTGCATGCGCACAATGTCATGGCTCCCCTTTCACCGAATTGTTACATTCCTCAAGTTTTTTTTTGGACCTTCTGAAAGCTAAGAACACCCAAAACAGGTTTAGTTTTGAGGTTATGAAAGGGGCATCATGATCCTGGAAGTTAGCTTGAATAGTTGGTTCCAACTCATGAAATATCCCACGAGCTTCACGGATAATCCCAGGCTGCTTTGTCCATAAATGGGACCCAAAAATGGACTTCAAAAAATTGGGAGGAATAGGTTCTCAACCATCCGGGAGTGTTCCATTTTGAAACCATATTTATTTGATGGTCAAAATTCAATGAAATTTAAGTGTTTGTATGGTTTTGCTGCCATATGTTTGAATTCCATGAGCATCCCAGTAAATGGCTATATATATATACGCATATGTATACATATGTATATACATATATACACATAAATCTCAGTACTGTAACAAGTTGTTTTTCTTCAACGTCCATGACTCTGCTCCTGCGCCATGTCTCCGCCGCGCCAAAAAGGTGTCAGTCCATGGCTGTTGCGCGCGATCGACCAACTCAATGACGAGGCCAGACTTTATGGATATACCCCGAATGGAACCCTGTGATTTATTGGAGCAACGCCAACATGGTGACTAATACAGCTGTTATTTCTAGAGGAAACCGTCAACTGAATGATTCTGCATCCAGAAAACCTGATTGTTTTAGGAAAGTTAGACCCTCACTGGTGGAGCTCACTGTAAATGTATGTGAATGCTATAGCTGCTATAAGTTAATGGGATTATCTCCAAATTCTCTGCAAGTTCCTAGTTCTTGCAATGATTCTGATTCGACCTGATGGGTTGCAGTTCGAAGCAACAGAATTTCATGGTGGCTTAAGCGGTGGGACACCAGCTGCATTGGTTAAATCCCCATGGATGGTCGGGTCAAATCCATTTCTTTATTTGTTGCTTAACTTAGATCCCTATATTGGTTGAGTATGGCTCCCTATATGTGTTGCATCCGTATCTTATGTACTTTCGTGGTTTTCCTATTCAACATTCGAGAACAAGGAAGGAAAAAATGGTCGAGACGAAGTCATGTTGGACCTTGTACTTTATATATCTTTATATACATTCCTAGATCAATCGACTAAGATCATCGGGAGAATGGGGCATCAATTCAACGCAAATTGGGACATCATGGGGATATCGATGAGTCTATAACCAACAATACAACCGACTGCATGGGTACTTTGATACTTAGCGATATATATATAAATAAATAAGTAAATAAATGTATATATATATATATATATATGTGCATATTATATTTACGAAGCAGCGGAACAAAAAGTGCAGGATATCTAAGACTTGCCATGGTGAATTTCCATGTCGTGCTGCCGAAAGGATCCCAAAAAGTTCTTAGGCCCTTGGGCCCTGAGACAGTTCTCAGGATATGATGATGTAAATTGTCACAGAATTTTCTTGATTGATGATAATTCAACCAGCATTTTTTTTAGATTTCTGGGCTAAAGATCATGATCAACTATCAACCACTTAAGAAGCCTTTGAAAACTTTGGGATAGCCTCTGGTAAACTAACATAACTATGGAAAATCACCATTTTCAATGGGTAAATCCACTATAAATGGCCATTTTCAATAGCTATGTTAGTTTACCGGAGGGTAACACTGTCCGTGTTACATGCCGTTTTTGCTGTGATGGTGAGATGGCCATGGTTCAGAAAAAATCCCTATGCTCCAAAACAGAACTCCCATCCCCTGAACATACGGATAACACAAATTAGATACTACCCTCTGGTTATGTCAAAATAGCTATTGAAAATGGCCATAGAAATAGTGGATTTTCCGAAATTTAAAATGGTGATTTTCCATAGTTATGTTAGTTTACCAGAGGGTAACCACTTGTTTTTCCTAAGAGTATCTAAGAGTGACCACTTCGCCACAACCAGGCAATGAGCCATGGGGCCAAAGAGGTTCTGTTGGTCGGGTGTGGGGGGAATTAAGATGCTTTAAGGGGGGTTAATTGGTGTTTTTGATGGGGTATTTAGGTTTGTTTGATTTGCCTGAAAGCATGGAATTTAACCCTAATGTCCCCTTATACCATCATGGCCCCATTGTGTTGTGTAAATAATGGGATGCGCGCTGGTATGTAACTCACTTCACCAGCCAACATTGGAATCATCAACCATCTAAAAAAGGAATTTATAGGACATTAGTGATGATATTAGCCGGGATACATATTAATATATATATACATACAGTATATATACATATACAATATATATACATACATATATATACATATATATATATATTACCAACCAATTGATACTATACCAACCATGGTGGTTATGAACACCTGCGATGGCGTACGGCCATTGTTTGGCCTTCAATGGCACTCATCGACGGTGGATCCAATGGGAATCCATGGGGCCCTCGTCGGGCCATGGCGCAGATTCACCGCTCAAGCTGAACTGGCTGAAGTGAGGGCGAAAATTTTTGAATTGTGCGACCTGCCAGTGATTAATAGTGGATAATAGTGGTTAATGATGGTTAATAGTGGTCAATCATGGTTAATCATGGTCAATGGTTAACAAATTTTTGATCATCCCAGTGAGTTCCCGTTTTTAAGACTTAAGGTGATTTTCCTAGTGATCGATTTCCAGTATGAAAAATGGGACTGTCCAACACTCTTCAGAGTATCCCATGGGACAGTTGCTGCTATGATCCTCCAAGCAGGTCAGAGGTGGTTGATAGCCTCGTAGCATCTCGTAGCTGTTGCGCCTCAGAACATGACATCACTGGAATCATGGGAAGAAAAAAATCCCCAGCCGCATGATGTTTCAGCCATTTTTTTTTTACTTAGTGGATGATGATAATTCAGCCAGAATGATGTTTTATGTTCCATCTGAAAGGAGGGGATTCATGTTCCGAACTGACTGACTGGCATGTTTTGTTGAGGTTGAAACGACCAGTGATTTCAGTGCTTGGCAGTGCCAGAATTTAAAATCAGGAAGCTGTGCAGATGATTTCAGTCTCCAGCTGGCCAAGGATGCCCGTTGGATATTTTTTTAGGGGAGCCATGCTATGAAGACCGCAGGGATCCTATTGATATACGACTATAATCCTTGACTATTTGATCTTTTGGTTGGTATCCATAGGCTTCAGGGTTATGATCATGGGACTAATTTGACTAGAATATATTTACGGTATATGATTAAACCTATATATATATATACACACCCTCTGGTTATTTAACATAGCCATGGAAAAATTGCCTATTGATAGATGGTTTACCGTTCTTAAAAATGGTGGATCTTTCCATGGCTATGTTAGTCATAACCAGATGGTATATATATATATATCCATTGATATTTAAAGTACGTGGCTTATGTAACCCATTTGCTGAAAGCCCAATGAATTGGTTACCCGGGGTATGACCCAACCCTACCAGTGTACCTCTTGCTGTTGAAGAGATACGTATGTTTTTGCCCAATTCCCACCGACTCCCAATTGTTTAGAATTTCAATAGGATCAATATCAATATATATATAGTATAATATACTATATTATAATATAATATAATATACTAGTATATATATATAATATAATGTAAATCTATCTAGTGAATCCCCATTCAAGTCTCCCAAATTTGTTTCAATCACGTGGGGATTCATATGGAATTCCATTCATCCCTGTGTCATCGCTTCGACAAAATGGGTCGGCTGGAGCAACATCCACTCCCTGTTGGCATTTCCGATTGGACAGGTCTCAGCACAGATTTTTGGAGAGATAAAGAATCCCCAGGGTTTGATTCGGTTTGATGTTTGATACCCCCTGGATCCCTGGTAAATTAACTTGTTGACCCTGAAAATCACCAATTGGTAGTGGAAACTAGTCTTCCAACGCCGATGACTGCCAGGGTCTATGTTATTTTACTGGAGGGTAATTAGTGATAATTGGATAATTTGATAATTGGTGATAATTGGATTGATAATTGGATCGTTGATTAATAATCACTGGTTGTTGATAATCATAGATGTCCTTTTCCCATTGGTTGGTTGACTAATAGAGGGGTTTGTTTACCCCTTTAACAACAGGAAAATGATGATAGATGGTATACCAAACCGGCCCCTCTATTTTTACCAAAAGGACATTATTGTTGATAATTGGATTTGATGAAGAACAATTATCTATGGTTTGTTCATGTTTGTTCATAAGAGGCAAGTATTGATTCAGAATATGGCTTTATTCTTCCAAAATTCCTTACATCGGTTGATGTTCCCTTGGGGATTATCTGTTTCCTTGTGGATAATCTCAATGTTTTTTTTTTTTCGGGATGAGTTTTTCGATGAGCATGGGGAAGACGTCAGAGTCTTATGAGACCTGTGACAATGGCTTGATGAATGGTTGAATTTTCCTTTCACGTCCCGGTCCGACAGCGGCGAGTGAGTTATAGTGAGTTCCTTTGTATGTACAAATATACACGTAGATATGTAACGTCTATGTTGATAGAATTGTTGCGGTTATATGTATATGTATATATGTATATATATATATATGTATATGTATATGTATATACATATGTATATGTATATGTATATGTATATATATATACATACTCATATATATATACATATGAGCCACCGCAAAAAACTCGGCAATACTAAATGCCCTTTCCGTGAACCTAGGGTTTTCGAGATTGCGCATATATACATATATATATAGAGAGACAAATGCAACACACACACACATATGTATAGATATAGATAGATAGATATAGATAGATATAGATAGATGGATCGATGGAAGGATAGATAGATAGATAGATAGATAGAGAGAGAGATAGATAGATAGATAGAAAGAATAGATAGAATAGATAGAATATAATGAATAGATATAATAGATAGAATAGATAGAATAGAATGAATAGATATAATAGATAGAATAGATAGCATAGATAGGATAGAATAGAACACAATAGAACAGAATAGTATATAATATAGAATAGATAGATAGATAGATAGATAGATAAATAGATAGATAGATAGATACATATATATATATATATACACATTGCATATTCATACGTCTATAGAATGACCTTGGACGACCTCACGGTACTTCCAGGTAGACTGTGTCACTTGGCCGCCAAAGGGATGGTACCCTCTGGTAAACTAACATAGCTATGGAAAATGGCCCATTTATAGATGGTTTACCTATTAAAAATTGTGATTTTCTATAGCTATGTTAAATTACCAGAGGGTATGTTCTTCCTTGTTTGGTGGATATTAGATAACAATTAGATAATCGTCGATTAAGAACGTGGATTTTTTCAGGGTACCATATGAAACACGGTAAGACCCATGGATGTCGTTTTTTTCAAGTGAACCAAATCCCAGATCCAGAGAAAAGAGATGACGTCGTTTGCAAAACTCGTCAGAGCCGCCGGTCCGGGCGTGAGAGATAAGTCCAAGGTTGGCGTAGTATAGTCGAACATTCCACGACACGTTTGTCGGTGACCAAAATGTGGCAACTGAAAAAGTGATCCCAAAAAAAGTCTTTAAGGGAACATTCAAAAGACCCCCTTAAATGGTGCAAAACGGCAAGGTCTAGGATTGTTTTCACCGGTTTGATCACATTAGCAATCAAACATGTGGAACGATGTTAGAATCGTGAGATGTTTTCAGTGAGTGCTTGGCATTCGTCATGTAGCTTCTGAAACGGGTATAGTGAAGTTTGTTTTTCCTCCAGAAATCCTTCTTTTAGCATTGGATTTGCTTGATTTACTGTAATGTGGGTAAAACAATGTCATAAACCATCCCCTAGTCATCACCATTTTTATAGGTGGTATAAATAAACCATTCCCAGGAAAATGGGTGGTAAAAATGGCATTGTTTTACCCATTAGAATGGGATAAGAATGGGATTATATTGGGATATCATTGGAATAGTATATATATACTATATATATAATGGAATATTATCCCAATTATTTTCCCATAACAAAAATCCAGGGATTCCAGTGATTCACCGAATCTGGGGAGCAAAAGAACCATATGAAATCTCTGGATCCTGTTAAAGGTATCTCTACAGAATCATGGTCTGTGAAATCGATATGATAAAATATAAAAAGATAATAATAATAAGATAATAATAATATAATAATATAATAATAATAATTATATATATATGTATATATTATCAGATGTTATCTCAAGATTCGCACGCCATTTTCCCCAAAAACCTATGCGGTTTCCAGGTCTCCATCTGCTGAAATTGGATAACACATTAATTACTACAATTAGCCTTGAGATTGTCATGATATTCATGTTATTTATCCCATATGCGAACCATGGTGCTGGTATATTTACCAACAAAACTTGATGATTTTTTGGGGAAATGTTGGTAAATATTCCAGCACCATGGAGCATTTGGGATGATCGAATAGATGGATCTAGATAAATTATAACGACCGAACCCTGCGACGGAAACCTGGAATCATGGTTGACAAGGGGAATCATCCCAAAATGGCCTTATTTCAGGTTAGTGAATTACTATAATTTGCCCAGAATGGATGGACTGATGGATGGACGGATAGATAGAAGGATAACTCCCAAGTTGATGTGAAACTAAAAGTGATGATCTTTGGATATCAAAGAGGCAGCGGGAAATTCGTTTTGTGTTGCTTGGAATGTCGGAAAACCAGCGACAGCCGGACGGTGTTCCAAACTCTCTGATGGAGGGTTGACCTGGTTGCAAACGCCAAGGGCCATGCATAGCCAAGCATTTTTCATAGGCAGATCAGTTCTCACTATAGAGATGGCCATCTATACCATCTCTATGTCACAAATCACGAGAGGGTATAGATGGCCATTGAGATAACTCAAACATCATTTACCAAGCGTACCATGGCAAAACATGGATCATGTTCATTTCTTTTCCCACATTGGGGGATGCTCATGAATCCATTTTCATAGGGATAACCGATTAACCCATGATCTTCGAAGTTGCATGGCGCGGGATGACCTCCATTGGTAGTCTGAGGATTTCTCTTCAGCCGCGTTTGATGATTCTGGAGGGTATCACCATTACATTGAAATATCTCGTGAATCACCATTGTGATCACCATTATTCAGCACTATGAATCATTATTGAGGATGATGTTCAATCCATTAAATGATTGATGGTTAGAATATATACCCATGATATTCCCATTATATACCCACTAAATCCTCCATTTATAGGGGATGTCCAATATTTCCCTATGTTTTTCCTTTGATTTTCCCATTCAATCATCCATTGTTCCTATGGATTTCCGCATCAAAATCCCCTGGCCGTTTGCTGACAACTTTAACCCGGAGACGGGCGGAGACGGGCGGAGACGGACTTCCCAAAAATGATTGGGCTTGCTCCAATCCATAGCTAGTTTTTATTCCAATAAAGGGGAAATTGGTCCTATATATATAATACTAATATAATGATAATAATAATGATGATAATGATAATAATAACAACAATAATAATAATAAATGTTAGCTCAAGATTCGCACGCCATTTCCCCCCAAAAACCTCTGGGGCTTCCAGGTCTCCATCTGCTGAAATTGGATGAAACATTACTATAATGACCCTTGAGATTGCCATGGTAATTATATACTTTAATAGCAATCTATGACAATATTTATTAATATCCATGGTAATTATATATAATTGCACATGATAGATATTCAGATATTCATTTTATTTATATTTATGTATTCCAGAATTAATGATATAATGATATTCCCATGGTTTCAAACGGCTGACTTGGATCGTTTATTGGATGATGGTTGTCTGAATCAGCAAATGAATCATCCTGCAGCCTCCGTTGGACCCTCCGTTGGATGGCAATCGTTTGAAAGATATCGCCTTTAAGGCCGCACTGTTTGGCCAAACGGGGCCCTGGAGATCCCTGGAAGTTACAGAATGACTTGACAGACTTGGGCGACTTAGCATGTTGAACTTTTCGACTTGATAGAATATTTCAACCACCACAGATGAGATCATGTTTTTTTTTTCGGATTTATGTAAGATGTATAAGACTGATGAGGACCGAAAACTTGTTATATTTTACGGTTTTGGGTCTCTCCAAAATGGTGGACTGACCTTCCAAAATGGCCAACTTTCCGAGAAACCCCTGGAGTTCGGGCCAAATGTTCACCTCATAGGAGGGGAAACTTAAATGGGATTCATTGGGATTAGGATACCCTCTGGTTATGACTAACATAGCCATGGAAAATCCCTTATAAATGGAGGTTTTAATGGGAAAATCATCTATAAATGGGCCATGTTCCATGGCTATGTTAAATAACCAGAGTGTAAGTATGATTAGTATGTTACTAGTATGACTATTTCTATCCCAAGATCATGAGATATACATAAACTAACTACCAGTAAAACTTAAGTGCTTCAATGGAAACCATTGATGATTCAGTGCTTTTGGATCATCCTGCGAGATCATCATTTTGGGGGCGCCAACCACCCAATGCGATCAATGAGGACAGAATCTATCAAAATAACCATCATAACTCCAATAGCAAGAACCATCACGGGCTATCTGAGTAACTCTTCTTTCGACAATCGAGAACATACTAGTCACTGGCGTACTAGAAGTCCATTTGAGGGAATCTTGACAATTGGTTGGAAGACATTCATAATGAGCAATAATAACATAATGAGCAGGATCGTACAATAATAGCAAATGAGGATAATTACAATGATATACAATTATAATTGTACATGATCCTCATAATTATTGGCTAATAGTATTACAATAGTATGTACAATTATAATTGTAACTATACTATAATACTATATATAGTAATGTTTCAAAGCCCATGACGTTCCCTGGTCACCCAGGGCCCCGAGGACAACACCGGCGATGCACAGAACCCCAAAGCATAGCCCGGGGAAGCAGAATAAGTTGTTCAAAGTTTTGCAGAAGATGGGTAGATGAACTGTGAAGCCTTTTTTTTTGACATGGTAGCTGGATACCACAACTTTTTCTATGTTCTTCACATAGGGGATCCCCAAAACATCTCAAAACCATGATTGATTGGACAATATTGATAATTTTGGTAGGGCTTGAAATCGCCAAAATGCGATTCGGACCCCAAGGGAACAAGGCTGCAAAAGTCGTTGTAAATCTTATCATCCAGAATCCCAAGTTGTACAAGTTACACATTACATTATTTACTTGGGTATTATCGCATTGTTCAAAGCATGAGATTACATCCCCACCATGCCCCACACGACAAGTATGTTCTTACTTTAGTTGGTTGGGAGTTTCTCACATGCCTGTCTCCATCTTTACCTGTTCATTTGTTAGAGAGGTTTAAACAGTTTAATACAGTTTATATAAACATACAAAACGCCAATGAGGTCTCCTTCTTCTCAGTTCTACCAGGGAAAAAAACACTGAACATTTTGATGCACATGGTTTACCTAAGTCAAGGACTGCAACTTGGCTACCAATTTGAGTATGGGACACAGCTAGCCTGTTGGATTCCTGAATTTATATCGCCAGGAAAATGCCGCAGATCAGTGTGAAACAAGCCCCTGTTGGTTGATGATTAGTTTGGGGATTATACTACCCTTGATACATTATAATCATCCAAGAACGGGATATTCTCCGTTCTGAACCAAGCAGTACATATAACGGAATGACATGTTCAGATATTGTTCAGGATTTTGAACACATGCTCATTTCGGTTTCATATAGTGATCAAACAAATCGAATCTAATGAAGATCTTATGACAGAACATGCCGGCCATTCTGCTTCAGATATTTCCGGACCCGGAACAGATGGGAGTCGCTAGGATTTACAGAATATTCAGCAGCCACAAATCGAATTGATAATTAGCCACTTCGTTGAGAATCTGGATTAGACATTGAGGATTATCCCATTTTTTTTTCGAAGGTTTGCCATGACATGACCCACACTGATGTTCGGATGGTGATTTTATTGCGTTTTATTGCCACATTGAATTGGGTTACCCTCTGGCTATTTAACATAGCCATGGAAAATGGCCCATTTATAGATGGTTTACCTATTAACAATGGTGGATCTTTCCATGGCTATGTTAAATAACCAGATGGTATATCATGTTATATCTCCAGCCTAGTATTCTAATGTTTGCCGATTCAGACCCGTTGGGATCGTGTGCATTTTCTGTCAACAACCCGCCAAGCGCCGTGGCGCCCTGTTCCTTAGCGCCCAGTGATCACTGTTTCCCCAGGACCGCGTTAGGTGTGTACCCTGGCAGTTGGCGAACTTTCCTGTGGATCGCTGGCAGTGGGTAGTTTATGGTAGTTTCCTGCCGAAATCTGGGAGTTGAACTATGAACCATGCGGAAACTTGGGATGGGATGGGTAGACCTTGGATGGTTACAGTAGTTGGTAGTTCAGTACTTGGGGACCCGGGGATGTATTCAAAAAATGTTGGGATAATTAGTCCAGATATTCGTCCAGATGGGGATTCACTCACTGAGATTGAGACAATGTCCTCAGTCCTCACAATCTTTTGCAACCGAAAAGAACAAACAATCATTGGGAAAACGAAGAATTTAGTTGCATCGAACTAGCCCTGGGACTGATTGTAGACTACCCAGAATGAAATGTCGGGGGTGATTCCAAATCTACTCTATAGTGAATGGGACAAAAAAGAGCTCAACTGGGACTCGCTTGCGACTGAAAAGAAGCTTTCCCAAATGCTCCATGGTGCTGGAATATTTACCAACATTTCCCCGAAAAATCATCCAGTTTGGTTGGTAAATATACCAGCACCATGGTTCGCAGATGGGTTTCAAGATGGGCAACAGAAATACGTGTTCTTTGCAGCACCTCGTTGTGGTCGCAGTGTCAGCAACCATGGGATTCCGGCGAGACGACAGCCGCGACATACAGCGACTTGCCCTTTAGGCGAGCGCACTGGGGGATGAAGAGATCGAAGCAGGCCAAGTCCATGTGTTTTTGATGAAGATTACACAATCTAAAACCCAATGTCAATCAGAATCAATCAGATTTATTGTGTAATATGATGATATTGATGAACAACTCAATATTACAGGTGATTTTCCCAGCTAGAAAGCTCCATTTATTTCATGGATTTTCCAGTTCGCTATGTTAAATCACCAGATAGTAGCATCTGGTTATGACATTCACAGTTTGCCATGGAAAGATCCACAATTTTTCATAGGTACCCTCTGGTAAACTAACATAGCTATGGAAAATCACCATTTTCAATGGGAAAATCCACTATAAATGGCAATTTTCAATAGCTATGTTAAATTACCAGAGGGTAAACCTCCATTTTCCTATGGTTTTCCTATGGTTTTCCTGGAAAATCACCATTTTTAATAGGTAAACCCAGGTAAACCATCTATAAATGGCCCATTGTCAATAGCTCTTCTCAATCGTCCCCTTGCGACGTCCCTGCGGCGAAGCCAAGCCTGGCCCCGGTACCTGCGGTAACCGTGGGCGCATCCGGACTGCGGGCCATGTGGGCCATGTGGAATGGCCAGGGGAAACCTTGGAAATGTGGGTAGATATGGTATAGATGTATACCAAAATCTTGGAGTTGAACTATGAAATCATATGAAATCTATGAAACATATCCTCCTTGCCATTTCCTCTACAGAATGGGGGGGGTTGGGGTGCCTATTTTCGACCATTTTATGGGAATTGGTGGCCTTAAATGGGGTCGGACATACCATTTTGTAGTAATTTGTGGGTTTT
>Ga0126342_10007529_pt1 | contig 19459 bp, 8 predicted proteins | sample Cyp1metagenome_FD_92528 | JGI IMG/M metagenome (GOLD analysis project Ga0126342, IMG submission 92528) | Coral microbial communities from Lord Howe Island, Old Settlement Bay, Australia - Cyphastrea 1 metagenome | ecosystem: Host-associated > Invertebrates > Cnidaria > Coral ... | reverse complement strand
TCAATCACCTTTCGCTCCATCAGTGGCTTCGCTCTGCCATCCCTGATTCACAACAACCAACCTCTCCTATAGGTTTCCTATTTTTGAAACTTCCGCCACCGCCTTGTGCGGTACTACTGGTATGATCAGTGTCCATGTTCCCAAGGATATGGTCATAATTGCAACATGATCATTTTCGTGGCCAAAAACTAAAACATCACTTTTTTCGTGTATGAATATGTATATATATACATACATATAATATATATATACATATATATAATGTATATGTATATATATATATATACATATCTATATATATATATATCTATATATCTATATATACATATCTATATATCTATCTATATATATATATATATGTTCCCATTTTTGGGGTAAAATTCTTGGGGCATCCCCGGCCGCTTTGGGGCATGGTGCTGTAGATCCTCCGGGACCAGGCCCAAGCGGCGACAGGCCTGGAGAAGTTGCGAAGGCGAACTGGAAGCCATGGAGCATTTACAGATGATATCATGGATGAATAATGATCCATTAATGAATATAATGATCAACCAGATGAATAATGTGGATTAATAATGTGGATTAATAATGAATATATAATGGTCTAATTTGGATTGATGATATGATATAATATGGACGACTGTGGATGAATATGTATGATTATGGATTAATGATTCTGATGATTATGGATATATTATGATGATTAATTTTTTGGGGATTATAATTTCTGATATGGAAAGGATATGGATCAATGATTATGATGATTATGGATATTCTGGATCAATAATATGGATTAATAATGAAAAATATATGGATTAATAAAATGAATATATAATGATCTATTTGGGATTGATGATATGATATAATATGGACTGATATGATATAATGAATAGTGATATAAAGGTATTGGCTCAAACTGCCCTTAGTTTAGAGTAAGTTTTGCCCTTTACCTTAGCGGGGTTGGTGCCGGCGGCTTCCCCGCGGGTTTTCAATTGCCATCGCGTCCTTGCCTGGCTTTTTGACTACCTTGAGGTGTCCGGCTTGTGGTTTCGGGTCATCCTTTAAACCCGTTGACATTTCTTCCTTTTCCCATCTGCATTAGCTGTCGTGTTTATCTGACCTCTTGCATTTGCGGAACAATTCAATTTCATCAATTTCATTTTACTGGCACTGCAGGGGCCGACTACTGATATTGTGCTTGGTGATTTTCCCAAGCTCTCTTTACAGTGGGAAGACTGCAGTTTTCCGTGGAATTTGGGTTACAATTTTCATTTGTTTTATTTCGGTGTCCGCATTAGCTGTCATTGACCTCTTGCACTCACTGGTTTACAATTTCAGATTCAATACATTTACTGGCACTGCGGGGGCCGACCACCGGTTTAGTGTACATTGAATTTCTGTGCACTTTGGGTTGGAGGCTGCTTGTTTCAGTATTTCATTTGCTTTGATCATAAGGTTCGTGGATGTGCTCTTTCTTACTCCTGTTCCTCATTTTGGTCATTACATTTTCTCATTTTCAAGATTTCGCTCACGCAGCAGACTGGCACTTGGAGGCGAAGAGACCGGCGGCAGAGAGCGTCGGCAAGGCGACAGTGGTACTCGCACAAAACCGGCAAAATTTCTTTGACATTGGGGTCATTGATACGTGTCCGGAACATTTTCTCCAAGCACCACTCCAGAGATTCGGCGTTTCTGAACAGGATCTCTTGCCAAATCCAAGAAAAAATGTCAGCGGAAGAAGCATACCCGTGGGTCTGTCCGTGTGGCAGACTCAACAAGAAGAGTGCCAACCAGTGTGCCCTTTGCTGGGGCCACTGGTCCAAAGGCACAAAGCACGATGTGACTCCAAAGGTGGAGTCCTATGGAGCCAATGCTCAATGGGACAGATGGGATGGTTGGAATCAAGATTGGGGAGGATGGGAGAAAGACTGGGACGACACGGAAAGTGTTGGTCATTCCTCAACCTCTTCAAGAGGACGTCAGGTGCATCAGACAGAATATTCCCCAAGGGGTCGGCACAAGGGGAAAGGAAAGGTCAAAGGCAAAGGCAAAAGCAAATCGAAGAGCGAGCAAACCGCCAGTCCCTTCGGTGCGGGAAAAGGTGGGCCCGCGCCATTGCCTGCCTGGCCCTCTTGGACCAATCCAGAGGTGAGCGCATCGCCTTTTCAAAATGCCCAATCCAGCAAAAGCAGCACCATGCAGGAGATGGCGGTACATCTGCGAGCGGCGTACAAAGACTCGGAAGCCCCGGCAGATGTCCAAGCTTTTCTGGACAAAGCAGACAAGGAGTACAGCCGCAACAATATCAAATCTCTGCAGGCTGCAACGAAGAATCTCGATCATGCTCAGAAAGCCCTCAGAGACGCGGTCAATGCAAAGAAAGACCATCGTCTCCAATGGACAAAACACGTGGGCGAAGGCATCAAGATATGGGAGGCACAGCTGGAAAGTTACAGAGTCCATCAGGCGACCCTCTCAGAACATGCCGCAAGAGCACGATCAGAAATAGAGACTTCGAGGAGGATCTTGAAGGAAGTCAGCGAGAACTCAGTCAAGGAAGGGCACCTTGCCATCCCACAGCCTATCCAGGAAGAGACGGAGGATGCGACCACAGACACTGTGGTGGATGTGGAAGAGCAGAAATTACGAGATCATCTCCAAGGGGTCCTCAATGCATGTGCAGGATCACTTGGACTCCAGGTTGCCTCGACGGAGCAACAGGTGCAAGAGGTATCAGACGACGACAAGGAGCAGGGTCCGCACAACAAGCGACCACGTTCTGTCGAACCAGCGAAGACTGGCACGGCAGGTCACAAACAGTGACATGCGGCCGTGAACATGCAGTTTATTCAAATGATGTTCACGAGGCCAGACCGCATATGTTTCCAACTTGCCATTCGGTGACAGGGGAAAGGACCTATTTGAGTCCGTTGGCTGCCGTTTGGGATGCTTGGAAGCTTCGAGGAGAAGTGATTTCTCACAGTTTTGATGATTGTCATGACTACACCAGTCGGCATCCAAAGGTTTTTCAATCTCAGACTGCTTCAGTCAGGTCAGTTCTTCGCATTTCTCAGGAACCTCAGAATGTTCGTCGTTTGAAACGTGTTCATTTTGATGATTGTATTGAAGTTGCGATGTGTATGGACACTGAATGCAGGTTGTACAGCACTTTTGTTAAGCTTGATGCTTTGTACGAGTGGTCAGACAAGCCTTGGTACTATTTTCCAACACCTCCTAGTCGTCGTTTCTCTTGGAGAAAGCTCACAGATCTCAAGTACCCATTTTGCATATTTGAAGAAAAACATTCCAGTGCCGACAGTAGCAATGTGGTAAGTGCAAGCCTTCTGCGTTGTCACAGATCCAACAGCACGAACTCCGCTGAGGAAGGTGTTTGTACCGATAGTGGAAGTTTTGATGTGCTTTCTGATATTACCAATACATGCTCCAATGCTAGAAAATCACTTCAAAGTTTGCTTGATGCTCCTATGTCACTTTCGTCAGTGTTGAGCACGCAAAAAAGATGTGGTTCACAGCAACTCGTTCGATTGATCAAGCCTGATTTCATTTCCATGGATCTAAATCAGGACAAAGAAAACCAGGACGTGATGTCGGCTGTACAGATTGGCCAGCCTTCTCCACACAATTTCAAAAATTCGCCTATGGACTTGCAGCAAGCTTTCCAGATGCAGGCCTTCCACGAAGGTCATGTGCAACATGAGGATGGCAATGATGAGATCTTTGGCGAAGGAGTGGAGGATTCAGACGGTTATTCTCCTGGTGACACCTCAGGACCTTCTGACGGGCAGTCTCCAATCCCTGCAGGAGACAGACAGGATGTCATTCTTTATCATCTTGATGACAATCCAATTCGAGCTTTTATCAATTGGAACAGTTACGAGGAGATGATTACAGAGATGGCTCATCACTATGGTCTGCGAAGGGAAGATGTGGAAGACGCCTATGAGGTGACGGTCTCGCCGCCAGACATTGGCAATGAAGTTGTTCCAACGATTGTGCATGCATTCGGTGACATTCCGCCTGAGAGCACCGACAGGCTGGTTTTGATCGATATTGAGTATCATGCCCACAGGATAGAACATAACTTCAGGAGTGGTCCACAAGTTCAACGATGTGTGAGGTCCATTCCTCTGACAGCATCAAGAAATGAGGTACTGTACAGGGTCAATGTTGACAGGTACTGCAGGTCAGAAGGCGGAAGATGCTTAGTTTTCATCAATTCAAGAAGATGGCCAGATTACGATCTTGACAGAAAGGTCATTGCGCATGGTGACTACATCAGGATTGCTCTGCCTCCCTCAGAGAGATTTGCATGTCCAACTGTTGAGATAACTCACATGACTCAGCATGGCTTTACAGACCAACAAATTCTAGATGAGATTTACAACGATGACGCAGCATCAGGTTTTTCTCCGAGCTTGTTGGGCGAGGAAGATGTGCGTGGCTTGGCCCGAGATCGCCTTGTTGAGGCTGATGAGGCTACCATGATGCAAACACATCCTCTGGAAGGTAGCGATGCAGAGCATCCAGATGAAGCAAGGCTTTCTCAGAGCTCAGACTCTGACAATGCAGTTCAGGATTGGTTTGTGGACTTGCAAAGGATTGTTGAGGTGTACTTTCAGCAATGTGATGAAGCGTTGCAAAACGATTTTATGTTCTCGGTTTACACCTGGTTCATCGACCAGGAAACTTCCAAGCTATGTCGTGAACCCAAGATTGCAATACTTGGGGACGACCCCCTGGAATGGAAAGATGACCTTATGTTACTGTGGCAATATCATTTGGTCCCCGGGAACTCTGTGCTCATTGATTTGGTGCAACCGTTTGCTCAAAGATCACGGCTAGAAGAACACATTGCACACATTATCCTCACGCAAAGACCTGTAAATTTGAATTCAGTCCTCTTTTCCATGGAATTTGTCGATGAGGTTCAGCCCAATGTTGTGGTGACATTTGCAGCAGCTGTTCCTCATGTCTGCAGTGCACGCGACCTTGCAGATCATATCCCTCTATTCGATGCATTTTTCTTGAACAATCGAAACTGGGTTTATCCTGAGGTCAACAATGATGAGCAGACGATTGCAACTAAATTTGGACTTGGAATCAAAGTGCAGATTTTTGCCGATGCACGTGATGATGCAGAGGAAATGTCTGACAACAGTATTCTGGTTCAAAAATTCTCTTCTGCCCTCTCTGCCAATGGTGGCTCCTCCTCCTCCGGTATGGAAGGACAAGATGATCATGGTGGTTTGAAGACTATTGGAAAGGACTGTCAAGTACCGATCTTTGTGAATTTCAGCTTGACTGAGGAGTTCATCAGGTATATTCAAGCAGTTGGAGCACAAGCTGTGCCAGCTGATGTGCCCCCTATACTACCCGAAGGCATGAGTGAGCAGCCGACGTGGGTCCAAGATTTGTGGGAAAAATGGGTTGAGACAATTGCCCAGAATGGAGCTGACCCTCAATCTGGCCCTCGTCTTGAAACATGGTTTACAAATCCAAGGAGATGGACACGATGTGACCATTCAAGAGTTGTCGTGCTGTCTACCAATTTTCATCAATGGGAACGAGAATTGCTTAATGTGTGGTATGATAGAGCCGAACAGGCTCTGCCAACGCAGTTTGCGATCGTTTTTCCAACTCCTGATGACATTGATCGAACAGTACAAGAACAAATTGTCATAGAACAGCAATCGGAGCCATTCTCCAGGACTGTGGTGGTCACGGTTTGTGACACACATAGAAGCAATGGACGTCATGGGTCTATCGCTCTGGTGGTTTCTGATCAGCTGCACATTCGCTCATTGATTACCCTCCTGGGATATGCTGAAGTTTGCCCGCCTGAACGTGAGGACAATGAATGTTTACTCTGGATGGGAAACATTGCAATCAGGCCTGATCAAACACTGCATGTCCGCACAGGTAATGCTCTCAGGTTTCTAGTCCGGAGAGGCATTCGTGTTAGTATTCCTGAGTTGCTTTCCATGTCAGATCTGCAGTTTCGTCAGGAGTTGCGAGCCGCAATTGGAGGGGCGGTGTTTCGTAGGCCTAATGTTGTAGGATTTCCAGCAGATCCGCATTCGGCAAACAATCCCGTCTCGGCCTCTAACCCAGCCAGCTCACGAGATGACGAGCATCCACCGGATTGGTTTAATCAGTTGCAGGAAGTGTTTGACAGAAGTGCGTTTGTTGAACACTCTGAAGAAGGGCCTGTGCTGTATGTCTTAGTTTGGTTTGTGCAAGGTTCTCACATCCATACTAACGATAATCCAAGGGTTGTTCGCATTGACGCTGACAGTCAGTGGTGGCGGAGTGAACTCATCTTCCCATGGAGAGATCAGGTTGCTAGAGCCGAGCCTATTGACCTGCACTTTGTAGATCCAATGCCACCGTCACACCCATGGCAGTCCCATGCTGCACATATCATTATCACACAAGCCTTGCCCGAGGAGCACGTAGGGGTGTTGGCCACTGTTGTTGTGCATGGTAATCCGAATTGTCCTGTTTCCCAGACTGCGCTGATTGTTCACAGTTTTTCAGGCGTAAGAGATTTTGTCAACAGAGTCGGAAACCTTGGTTCTTCAGGTTCAGTTGTCCGTGTCAGACGTGGAAGGCTAGCTTTTCCTCCGGAACACACAGTGCGTGTAGGGTCTGGTGATGGAATTGTGATTGAAGTGCCTCCGACTGCACCGTCTTCAGATGTCGCTTCTGATACGCAGATGATTAGTTTTCAGGCAGACAGTGACGCGTTGGAACATCCTGGGTCATATGAAGAGACATTAGGCAGTACGGAGGTTGTGCATGATGAGGATGAAGGTGATTCGACTCTCTTGTTGCAATGTCTCAAGATGGTAGAGAGCAATATCGATAGCTGTGATTCTGATGGCGATGTTGGAAAAGGATCAGATCAACAGGCAACTCTGAGGAATCATGAAGCCAGTGATGTAGCAAGCACAAGTCATGTTGACGTGAGCAAAAGCAGTGATTCATCAGTGAAGTGGATTAGTGATACATGCCCAGACTTGGACGCATCCTACCTCTTCAGAAAGATTGCTGCTGCGAATGAGGATGCACTTGGAATCGGTGCCGATTCTCAGCAAGAGAACGATCTATTTGCATTCAACCCCAATGCGCGGGAATTTCAGCCCCAAGGTGCTGCCTTGCCTGAATGGGCTCAAGTGCTGGAAGACATCTACCATGTTTGGGATGTGCACGCGGCTACATGGCAAGGTGAGTCAAGATCTGCTCATTTCATGACATGGTATTTGGCGCCCAACACTGGTCAAATGCAATGCCTTTATGGAAGGAAAATTGTGTTTTTCGTTGATTTTTGGAATTGGAGAGAACAGCTACGAAGAAAGTGGGTGGATGTAATCGATCCAGGAGTTGATTTCCAACTTGTGCTGGTATCTCCATCTCCTACTCAAATGGAGGCAGGCATATCGGGACATATTATCATCATTCAACACAATTCACCTGAATGGTCCCCCTTCATTCTGTCGACATTTGACCCCGCTGTCAATGGAGGTCACCCATTTCACATGGCTCTTTCGTTTCATGAACAGCTGCTTTTCCAAGAGGTTCTCGACAGGGTTGGTTATACAATTGAGTGTATGTACCATGCTCAATGTGCTTTTCGCCTTCGATCACAGATGTTTGGGCTGGTTGACCGTGTCCGAGTCAGTGACGGTGATGCTATTGACTTGATTGTCAATCGCCAGTTTGTGCCTCAGAATTGGAACCCTCCTTTCATTCCTCATGCTCCGGGGGCTGAAGGGCTGGCATTGCTGCAGAAGCAAGCGAAGGTCATTAGACATCGAAACACAGATGATTTGGAGACATTCGATATCCATGGCTCGCAACCCCGCACAATTTCCATTCACGATGCATTGGGAAGCGATGATGAGGATGTCGAAGGCATGCCCTTCACACTCGCTGTGCTTATCAATCAACAGCAAGCACAGCAGAAGGATCTGGCAATATGTGTGTGGGAAATGCATGATGGCAGTGATCATTTTGAGATGCATCCAAGAGGACGATTTGATGCTGGAAAGGTTAGTCAGTCATTTCGTGAGAAGCACAATTTGATCCAAAAATGTTCCGAGCTGTATTGCGTGAATTTCACAAGAAAATCATGGCATTTTACACCTAATTGCTGGTATATTGGATCCACGACGCCAGTTATGACCGGCAAGGCGCTTGTTGCCTGCGTGATTTATCACAAGGGTTGTGCCTCCGTCAGGGTTCTCACTTTGCCTCAGAATGTTAGGACAGACCTGCTTAGAGATGTTCTTAACATTGTCCATGGTACTTTCGTCAGGGTCAATGGTGTCATCCAAGGTGTTGTCGTTGCTCTGAGGAATGGAGATGTCCTTGAATACCATAGTGCCGAGTTTAAAGCTGGTTTTCTCCTTGACAAGAGCTCTACCAAAGTGCAAATATGTCTCGATGCGACAATCACCTCTCACAGGCCTGTGTTTGACGATGATGGTGATGCATTTGAGGTGTTGCCATTTCCAAATGTGCGTCAGTCCCTGTCACATGGAGATGATTGGAGCTTCTGCATGATTCCTGAAGGGACGGATTTGCACAAGGAAACGTTTGAGGCGCTCCATCTCCAGCAAGAAGTCTATGAGGGCTCCATTTTGGCCCATGAGCTCTATGTGGACGGGGCTACGTGCGGAGACTGGTCGGCATGGGCTGTCATCGCAGTAGCGGTTACAGAAAAAGGTCGATTTTTCAAGGGTTGCCTTGGAGATGTCACAGAAACTGAGAGGCATTCCCCAAAGTGGATCGGAGCCATAGGACATTCAAATGTCGATGCGGAGTTATCAGCAATGGCAGTGGCTTCAGCATTCGCGTCCTTTGGCTCAGCTGACACATATTTCGTCATTAGGCCGGACTTGGCATTAAGCAAACGGTTCCTTGACATTGATTCAACCAGCAGACAGGCCAGCACTCTAGCAAGGGTTGTACATGTCTTGGGCCAGTCAAAGCCAGACAATGTCCAGGTAACGGAAGTCAGAGCCCACTGCGGAGACCCGTGGAATGAAATAGCTGATGCAGTTGCAAAATGGGTTGCCAAGAGAAAGATTGCTGTTGGGTCCACGGATTGGAAGATTTTGCATCAAATTGCTGAAACACCGTCGACTCAAAAATGGGAATGGCTTCGTTGGCAAAATGCAGCGTTTGCTAAGACGATGCCAAAGCTCCATGGAGATGCAGTTTGGCAGCCGACAGCTTCGTCAAAAAAGATTGGGGCCAGCGTTGCATCATTGCAACAATGTCCCAATACCAAGCAATTTTCTCTGAGTGTAGCCACGTACAAGGGCTTGGCCCTGGATGAAAATGAGGTATCATCAGTTACCACGGGCGCACGCTCCCTGAGGCTTGATTCGCAGTTTCATGGGCGACAGATTGCCGTCATTGGGATCCAGGAATCACGCACTGCAGCAGGAATCCGATGCACAGATCATTACAAGATCTTCTCCTCTGGCTATCAGCAGTGTGGACGTTCCAAGCATTTTGGATGCGAGCTGTGGGTCAACAAGTTTCTCCCGATTGCACGAAAAGATGATGGGAGTCCGATCAGGCTATGTGACTGCAAGGTGACAATACTGTCGGCAGATCCCAGATTGTTGGTTGCGCAACTTGAAGGTCCCATCCAAATACGCCTCATTGTAGCTCATGCACCGTGTGTTTCTGCCGAACGACCGTTTGAGCAGGTCAAAAATTGGTGGCATGAACTTACAGGAAAGATAGCAATCATGAGAGAGATGAACGTGGTCATGCTTATTGATGCAAATGCACCCCTGGCGGAGCATGAAACCCTCTTTTTTGGTATGCACCACCATGAAGACATGAACCCACAGGGTTATGAATTCCAAGAGTTCTTGATTGCAAATGAGCTATACGTGCCCTCGACGTTTGCAGGTCATGTGGGGCCCTCTGCCACCTGGCATCACCCAAGAGGAGGTCAGCTGCGCAGAGATTACGTTCTGCTCAGCAAGTCAATGTATACTATGTGCGTGAAATCCCAGATCTGGAGGGACTTCGATGGAGGGTTTGGCCATCTTGATCACTGTCCAGCAATATGTCATTTGGAAGGAGTTTTGCTTTTTCAGTCGCAATTGAGGAAACTCAAATGGGACTATGACAAGCTTCACGACCCAGCTGCACAGAAAGAGTTTGCGGAAGCCCTCAAGACACTGCCATTGCCTTCATGGGAAGTCTCTGTTGACGATCACTCTACCATATTGGAATCGAATATTTTGCAGCTTGCCACACAACACTTTGGATCCTCCAAACGTGAGCGGGTCCGACCTACATTGAGTGGAAGTACGATTGCTGGTATTCAGTTGAAGCGACAGGCTCTGGACATGGCCAGGTCGCAAGGTTTCCAGGATGAGAGCCTTGTCGCCGAGCTCAAGTGTCTAGAAAAAGTGGTGAGGTCAATGGTATTGGCTGATCAGAAAAAGTGGTACGCTGACTGGCTGGACTCAATCAACGATGACTGGGCTCAACATGATGTTGCTCTGGTCTATAAGAAACTGCAACGCTTGGGACGTAGGAAAAAGGACTTGAGCAAAGGCCCCAGACCTTTACCTAGGTTGAAAACTTCTGAACAGGGTTTTGCCACCACCTTTGAGGAGTGTCAGCAAGTCTGGAAAAAGCAATTTGCAGTTATTGAGGCCGGTATTGATGCGACAGAGTTGCAGTTGGCACAGTTGCATGAGGGTGGGCACTTTGATGCTCGACCCGACCCTATTAGCTGCCCAGATCCTTGCCAGATCTTGGCTCTGATTCGCAAGTTCAAGAATGGAAAAGTACCAGGACCGGGACTGCTCCCGGTTGATGTAATCAAAAGTGGGGGTTATGAGATGGCCCAAATCCTTACACCTCTTCTCACAAAGGCTGTTTGGCATATGAGGGAGCCACTCAGCTGGAAGGGTGGTCTCCTTGTACCATTGTTCAAGGGCAAGGGATCGCCAGCAGTGCCCTCTGCATACAGGTCTATCTTCCTCTCTGACATCTGCGCCAAGATTCACCATGGGGATGTGAGACAAAGGTTAGCAGAGGTCTGGAACAAAGATGCGTCGCTGATTCAGCTTGGGGGCAGAAAAGGGTGTTCTACGGATGTCGCTCATCATCTGTTGCACGCACACCTGGCTTGGGCACGGGCAGCAAACATTTCATGTGCAATTTTGTTTGTTGACCTTCAATCAGCGTTTTATTCTGTCTTGCGGTCCTCTTTCTTTCAAGGTGAATTCCATGATGATGCAATCTGCTATGCAATGAAGCAGTTGGGGATTACTCCAGATGAGTGGCAGGAGATCAGATCAGCAGTTGCCTCTGATGATGCAACAAAGGGTCTGGGACCGCATCAGGTTGGAATTCTGAAAGACATGTTTTCAGCCACACACTTCTCAATGCAGGGGCTTGAGGGACGCACGGCTACAATGCGTGGAACGAGACCAGGTGACCCTGTGGCAGATATCCTGTTCAACATGGTTTTCAGGTTGGTTGTACTGGATGCCAGGACCAAGATTGAGGCATCCACACAAATGAGTTGCTTTGGTTCACCCAAACAAGCTGTTGATGTCTCAGAGCAGTCACCGGTCCCAGAGCGAGGCTTTGCAGAGGTGACATTTGTGGATGACATTGCTTATGCACTGCACTCGGCATCACCTGATGATGTGATTAGCTCCCTACAACTGGTTGCTTCTCGCCTACATGATTCAGCGGCTTCTCGTGGTCTCACAATCAACTATAGTGTTGGCAAAACTGAAGCTCTTATCAAGTTGGCAGGACCGGGGTCAAGGTCCACGAGGCACAAGATGTGGCACACGCATGGAGGTAAATTGCCAATAGTTACTGAACATGGTGTCCACTCTCTCCAGTTAGTGCACTCATATAAGCACCTTGGGTCGTACATGCAGGATCATGCGGTAGTCCAGAAAGACATTTGTTACCGCACTGCCCAGGCCCGGAAAGCCTTTGGCCAGCTGCATAGGCAGTTTTATGGGAAGAGAAATGTTCATGACCGTACCAAGAGTGTAGTGTTTGCAGCGCTGGTGATGTCACGCCACACCTACAATGCACACACGTGGGCGTGGGTGACGGAGAAGGACATAGCTCATTGGGAGAATGGCATTAGATCGCAGGTAGCAGCTCTTGCCAAGAATACCCTTCGTTCTGTTCCTTCATTTCACTTTTCCACGTCTGAAATATGTGCGTTGATTGGACTCAACGGGCCAAAAGAACTGCTGCATGCCAACCGATTGAGATATGTGAAAAGAGCCATTCAATCTGCGCCTGCGGCACTCTGGGCACTTTTACATGCCAACAATCATGAAAATTCCTGGCTGGTATGGCTGAAGAATTCATTTTGCTGGCTACGTGAACATTTGCCCCGTACAGTGCTTCCTGAGTTTTGTGATGTAGGTGAAATGCTCACGTTCATCGCTATTGATGAGAAATGGAAAGGAAAAGTCAAAGCAGCGCTCAAGTCATGTTTGCGTGTTACGGCTGCAAATGCTGAAGGCAAGTTGTGGACCTACAGAATGCAGACACGTGTTTCTCAATTTGCCAAGTTGCCGGACATCCGTCCACCTGCAGATGAGGGTCAATGGAAATGCAACCTTTGCGCGGCCAGCTTTGGCTCCAAAAAGGCCCTGGCAGTACATGCCAGGCACAAACATCAGTACAGAACCATGCTAAAGTACTATGTCCTAGGGGATGAGTGCCTGGCATGCGGAAAGAAGTTTTTCAGTCGGGTTCGGCTACTGGCGCATGTTGGAGCTTCACAGACTTGCAAAGATGCGTATTATGCTTGTTTTGTGCCGGCTGCGGAGGAGGTAGTTGAAAAGATTGAAGATGATGAAAGAGAACAAGCAAGGGCCCTCCGTGCCCAAGGATGGAAGGCCTCCAAGGCATTTCTCCCAGTTACGCGCATCAGTGGACCTCTCCTTCCCGGAAGTGGAACGGAGGGTGCAGCCAGCATGAAAGCGCGCTGGAGCGTGAGAGTTTCAGAAACTGGTCGAGCGTTCTATGGCTTGGATGGTTATTGTGAGCAACCGCTGGAGCCTTCGAACCAAGGCGCCGAAATTTTGCCGTTCCTCCTCCAGACAAATGGGGGAAAAGTGTCAGGTGAGGCGAGGATTTATGAGCAGTTTGGCTTAGCGGCAGAAGCTGCCAAGCTGCATATCACTTGTTTCATTTTTGTGCACTTTTTCAGCGGGTACAGGAGGAAAGGCGATTTGCAACACTGCATTGAAAGTCATGAGATCGTAGGCACTCAACAGATCTTCTGTATATCAGTTGACCTATGTTTGGCGAAACAGTTCTCAGACCTTACTGATGCAGACACGAAGGAGTTTTGGATCAAGAAAATGCGACAAGGGCAAATTCTGGGAGTTGGCGGCGGACCAAGCTGCGAAACTTGGTCAGCAGCACGCCATATGCCGGATGGGCCATCTCCGTTGAGATCCTATGACTCCCCGTGGGGAATAGCAGGGCTCACGCGAAAGCAATGGGATCAAGTATATACTGGCACGAAGTTGATCCAGTTCTTGATCGACCTCTTGGTGATTGCGTCACAACTTGGACTATGTGGCTTCTTCGAGCATCCACAATTTCCAGTTTGGTTGATGAAGATCAGACCGGCATCAGTTTGGACGCTGCAAGCAATGAGAACGCTGGCTCGGTTGGAATGTGTGCAGATATGTTCCTTCGATCAGTGCGTATATGGATTGGACGCTACCAAGCCGACAACCTTGTTGCTGCTGAGACTTTCCACTTTCAAGGATGTGACCTTCACCAGGGGACTCAGAGGACGTTGCCCACATAGGCATCAGCATGTGCCTTTGCAAGGAATTCGTCAGGATGGCTCTTTTTCTACGGCCCGTGCCAAAGTGTATCCAGAGGCAATGAATCGAGCCATCGCAGTTGCCATTTCCTGGTTTTTGACTGAGAGACAACTCAGCAGTAGTTTGTCCATGTTACCAATGGATTTGCAACAGTTAAATTCGACCGAATTCACCGATGAATCCATTGTGCAGCCGGATTACCATCGCTGAATGCTTGCAAGTGCCAAGCGTTGAATGACGCAGCATCCGCAAAGTGACAAAGAATAGTGATATATTCATATATATATATTTATTTATATTTATAATGTTCATGGTAATTCTCCAGTTCGCAATCTCTTAGTCAAAACCGGGTAGAAAAAGTTCATGAAACACGGGGCAGGAGATGCAGCCCGCCTCACGAGTTCTGGGCGTATCTAAGGGTTTCTGTTGATCAGCTTTGAACCTGAGCTGTTGGACACCAACGAGTCCAACGAGTTGCCCCTGGATTGGGTCGGAGATGGTCGGAGACACGGAAAAACTCCCAGCTGCTTTTCGGGTGACGAATTGGCTCGAAGTGAAAACAAGAAGATCAGTTGATGTGAAAAATGGAAGTTCGGGGTGTAACTCCACGTCTAGGTGGGAAAAATACTGTAGGGGTGTTTCGATCTTGTATTCAAAGAAATTGGGGGTCATCCAACTATCTCAGGGGGTTGGCCTCCCAGTTCAAAATCGCACACCCTTTTTGAAACAAGGACAAACGCAAATGTCCGGTCCAACTACATCCAGCCTTCCTAGTGACATCTCCAGCCCATTTCTTGTAGGTTTCCCCCCCCTCAGCACATGTCGTCCAGCACGTTTTACGCAACGCCAAAGGCACTGCCTCTCTTGTTTGTTCCCTTCGGCCACAGCCAACTCCTGAAGAACACACAAAAAAATCAAAAATATACACCCTCTGGTAATAGAAACGTAGCTATGGAAAATCACCACCTTTCATAGGTAAATCATCATAAATCATCTATATTTTTGGGCCAATGTTCATAGCTATGTTAAATAACCAGGGCGTAGAAAAAAACAACTGAGGTCTTCAAAAGATCCAATGCTTTTGGGTGTCCAAATCAATGTATCAAAGATTATTGCAATCATTGTTGTTTAAATGATCTGAGGTTTGTTTTATGTTATTTTATGATGTTTTATCATGTTTTATGATGTGTTATGATGTGTTATTATGTTTTATGATGTTTTATGATGTGCGATGATGTGCTATGTTGTTTTATAATGTTTTCTGATGTACTTTGATGTTTTATGTTGTTAGTTTTATGATGTTTTATGATGTTTCATGATGTTTTATGATGTGTTATGTTGTTTTATGATGTTTTATGATGTTTTATGATGTGTTATGATGTTTTATGCTGTTTTATCATGCTCTATGATGTGTTATGATGGTTTATGATGTTTTATGATGTGCTATCATGTGTTATGTTGTTTTATGATGTTTTTATCATGTTTTATCATGTTTTATGATGTTTGATGATGTTTCATGATAGTTTATGATCTGTTATGATGTGTTATGTTATTTTATGGTGTTTTATCATGTTTTATCAGGTTTGTGATGTTTGATGATGTTTCATGATGTTTTATGGTGTTCTATGATGTGTTATGTTGTTTTATGATGTTTTATCATGGTTCATCATGTTTTATGATGTGCTATGATGCGTTATGTTGTTTTATGATGTTTTATCATGTGTTATGATGTTCTATGATGTTTTATGATGTTTTATTATGTTTTATGTTGTTTTGTGATGTTTTATGATGTTTTATAACGGTTTATGCTGTTTTATGATGTTTTATGTTTTTGTTTAACAATGTGTTATGCTGTTTTATGATGATTTATGCTGTTTTATGATGTCTTATGTTGTGTTATAATGTTTTATGTTGGTTTATGTTGTTTTATGCTGGTTTATGCTGTTTTATGCTGTTTTATGATGTTTTATGATGTTTTATGATGTGTTATAATGGTTTATGATGCTTTATGATGTTTTATGATGTTTTATGAACCAATTGGTCTTCTGGTTTCTCAAACGTGGGAAATATCACAAGATCTCATATTTTATTATCATGTTCGAGATATGTTGTTTGACCATGTTTGCCATGTTTGCCATGTAAACTTAACATCAACAAACTTGGGAAATATCACTAACATCATCATCTTTAACATGTTCCTGACCATGTTTGCCATGTTTGCCATGTTTGCCATGTTTGCCATGTTTGCCATGTTTGCCATGTTTGCCTAACTGTTGCGGACTTTGCCAGCACTAAAACATGGTATGGAAGTGACGGGAGAACTGAACATAGGGCCCCCAAGCCTCTAACGGGTGTCACAAACATCAACGATCATACTTTCTTTCCAAAGTAACCCTCTACAGTTTCCAGGGTCATGTACGGATGTTTTTGTTTGTCTTAATATGTATTGTAGTTGCAGCGAAACTTGCTAGTTTAGCATCGTTTTCAACCAAAAAATGACCATTTGGCGAAGATACCCATTTCTACACCCATATCAGGCATCTCTGCACCTTGCCAGTCTCCGCCATGGTGAAACTTGCAAAAGGTGGAGCTAAGACATCCACGTCTCTCAATCCTTTGATGACTTGTCTTTCAAGACTCAAAAACTGACTTTGGTCTTTTTAGGTCATCACTTGTTCGTCAGCTTGACTTTGTGTGGAAATCTGAAGTTGGCACAGTTGTGGAATCTGCATAAGAACACACTTGCGAGACATCAACAGAAACTCTATGTTTTGATGCCGTTTGGGGGGCAACCTGCTCGCGTGATTTGCGCACTGCCCCCCAAAGGCAATGGAGCCGAAACCTGAAGGTACCCATGCGGAACGCAGTTGACCGATGTGAATCAAGTCTCACGGGATTCTTCATGGACATCAATGGACTGGTTGGTGGTGCAATAACCATCTTGAAAAATATGAGTTCGTCAATGGGAAGGATGACATCCCATATATCATGGAAAAATAATCCAGTCATGTTCCAAACCACCAACCAGATGGAAGTTGATGGAGGTGTACCCAACCACGGGGATATCATGGGGATATATTTTTTCGAGGATACAATAAGATGGAATAGGAATGAATAGGATATATCTAAGCCAAACTATGAAATTTTGCTGTGTCTGAGGGGTGTTTACCCATCAAATGCCAGTTCTTCATGTGGAATCCAAAAAGGTGGATGGCTCTGAAAAAAGTTGAAATCTTCCCCTTTTTTTATTCCCCAAATGGAAAATGTCCCGATTTTTGTAGAAACAACCCCCAAGCCCAACCACTTCCTCACTCTTGCTACTTATTGATCTCGGCGGACTTATTGGTTCATTTTGTGATGTCAAACAGCTTCAAAATATCTCCAAACTGCTCCCCGAATGTGCGCCACCAGCTTATTTGGTTGGGTAGCTGTGGCTCAGATATAGGAATTACGGTATGAACCACCAACAAAATTCGTCACGTTCAGCATGTACCAATCACATTTCTTGGGTTAGTCATGTTGAGCCATAGGGTGTGACTGAAATTGGGGTCCGCCGGTATACCTCAAACATCGTGATTCTAATTAAGGAAAAAAAACAGTTTAAATAAGAAAAACTATTCTAGTGTTTTCCCAATACCTTCAGACAAACCCATCCCCAAGTCATATTTGCTCGCAACACCCCAGATACAAGGGTTGAAAATTGATGGATACAGGAGGTTATATATGATTGTCATTCTTTCCTATCATTTAACTATAGTGGCTTGGAGCAACGCTGGTTAGAATGGGGAATTATGGTATATTCTGGGAATATGGCAAAAGTGTACGAACAAACTGGTTTCAAAGATGATATTTGCCTATATGTGCCATGGTCAAAAAATGGATCAAAAAGCACCCATATTGGGGGGATGGTCGGGATGGTCATCAATCCATGTTCATCTGGGAAGTGTAGTTCCAGCTATCAGTGGCCAGTTGTAAGTGGATAGGGGTTGTATCCCAACTTATGGATACTTGTGGCACTGTGGGGGTTTAGTTCACCACGGTACCCATGTTTTTCACCTCAACTGCACCCCTTCAAAGTAGGGATTTAAACATCCATTGTATCTCCTGACATCCCCATTTACTGTAATATCCCCATTTCATCCCCCAAGATGGTGGAGTAAATATTTCTTTTAAAAAAAAAACATCCCCCGTTCATATTCAACACCCCCAAACGAACCCATGGTGGATGTAGGGAATGAAACCACATCATTGGGACCATTAAAATCATCAAAGGGGTGATTGATATAAACGGGGGATGGGATTATGATTCCAACTGAAGCCGCACCGTGGCTTTCCATTTTTTATACCCACAGTCGAAGAGTTGCTGGAGTGCTGCGGCACCTGAGTGATGCGGCGGGTGAGACCGCGGTTTCGGGCTTTCGCCATGTATGGAAATCTGGGATCAAGGGGGAATATAAAATATCATTATGGAAATTCATATGGAAATATTATGAAATATTATATTATTGTGCTATTATGATATTCAATAGATTGGTCTTAGGGAAAATCTTACAGTAACTGGAAACTATGTATTTTACCCGTTTGACACCAAATACGTTCTCGATACTTGGGAATAATACTACGGCAGCACCTGGGACTGTATATTCGGCAGACACACAAAGCATCACGAAATCACTATTTCTGATGAAATATCAGCGGGATCCCGTTCGGACGAATTATTAGGGGCAAATCTCCACGCCAAAAGTCATCCTCGAACTCGCTTTTCCATCCGCAACAAGTAGAATCTCGGCTACGCAAAAGCGAGTTGGTCTTTGACTGCAGAGCTATCGCCGCCAGAGTCTGACCGACCCCATGTAAGAACTGAGTCATCTGCCAAGATCGCTGCAAATGCGCCCTCGGTTGCCTGAATTTGTAGAATCGGGAACTGTTTGTACTGTTATTGTACTTTTTGTCATTGTTTGCCGAATGAAATCATCCAAAAAAATGCCAAACCTAAAACCACAAATCTGCGATATTGGAAATGGTCGTGCAGAAAGCCTCCGGCGCTGAATCCTGTCCATCCCCAGAAAATCAATGAAAACATGTGAAAATCATCTGCGTGTGATGTGATGGGCGTTTCTATTCATCAAATGCCGACAGGCTGAAGTTCCGCTGAAGCCGCTGAAGCACCTTTTGTTGACACGCCACACCGTCCTACAGTACACGACTCACGACAGTGCTTCACCATTGAAAGCGGGAAGAAGGGGGCTCAAGCATTCTAAAGCCATCAGCAGTTGTCATCCCCTGGGACATCGCCCAGGAGTTGCAACGCTGCCACTACATTGCACGTTCTTGAGTCGGTCTTGAACTGAGGAGCTGTCACCACCACAAGCTGCCTTGCCCCAGGTGACCACAGATCTGTCTCCCAGGATGGCAGCAAAGGCACGCTCCGTGGCATGGATTTAATAATGAAGAATAATAATGAAGTTGTCACAGCTGCCGCCCTTGGTACGCGAGCAGCTGGAAAAGTGACCTCAGAGTCCTTAGAATCCCAGGTCCTTGGAACAACAGGTTACATTCCTATGCAGCTTCGTGTG
>Ga0126342_10007528_pt1 | contig 19460 bp, 19 predicted proteins | sample Cyp1metagenome_FD_92528 | JGI IMG/M metagenome (GOLD analysis project Ga0126342, IMG submission 92528) | Coral microbial communities from Lord Howe Island, Old Settlement Bay, Australia - Cyphastrea 1 metagenome | ecosystem: Host-associated > Invertebrates > Cnidaria > Coral ... | reverse complement strand
TATAATTAATTATTTAAATAATATATTAATTAAATTAATATATATATATAATTTAAATAATATAATATATAATTATAATTATAATTCAAATATTTTATCGAAAAAAAAAAATTATAATATAAAAATATATATATACCAATAATTTATAGATATATAATTCTTTATAATTTTTTTAATTTATAATTAATTTAAATCAATATAATTATATATATAAAGAAAAATATAAATATATATATATATATTTAAAATTATTTTTTTGATTTTATATTGGTTCGTATATTATATATGATTAAGAAAATAATTTTGATGGTTTTAATAATTAATAATGTTATTGTATACATATTGTATTAAAATATTAATATAATAAAAAAAGTATTCAAATAGAAATTAATATTAATAGATAGTTTTTAGATATAATATTTATATATATATATATATTATAAGATATTATTATAGTAATATGGAATTATAGAATGGATCAAAAAAAATCAAAGGAATATATTTTCTAGATATTTTCAGGATAACAATATTTGTGATTAATATTTAGCAGGAAGTCCGGTCGATGAATCTAAGTGATATTTATCAAATCTAAGAATATATTGGTTATTTTTTATAGATTATATATAATCATAGATGTTCTCAGATTTGGCGCACACACACATATATATATATATATATATATATAGATATGATGATAATACAAATTGTTTTTTGGGTCTGCTCAATTTGAAAGAAATCTATCTGCAAGAATCAAATATATGTGAGATTCTTTCGGCTACTTATGTACAAAGCAGTGCGAACCATTTTGGTGCACAGATAATCTAATCAAACGCAGGAATGGTCGCAGGGATGCCAGTAAATGTTGTCTTCCCATCACCTGCAACATCAATAAAGCTGCAAGAGCCTCATGTGGCACAATGGAATACGCCAAACGTGTTTCAAATTCTACAATGTCTGGGCTAAACTTGCACGATAAAGGGCTTTTAAGCATGGCTTTCCCGAACCGATGCCCTTTCCACCATTGGCGTTTCATTTACTAAAAGCCTTCAACACTTGGCTCAAAAATACCATGGTGACATTCATGAAACACCTTCAGCACTTGTACATACTTGTACCTCATGGCATTTCTTTGACTGTTGGCTTATCATGGCTTATCAACAATTTCGGTTGCATCGGCGGCCTCCGTCAAGTCGCGGGACTTTGCTGGGTCGTTCAAGATTTTGTTCGGAGCCATCGATCTTTTGGCCTGGAGAATGTGGTCATCGCAGTGAAAACCCATGGAATTGATATGATTTAATAGGTATTTAATGGGAGTTAATGGGGCTTATATAATGATTATAATGGGTATATGGGGGATTTATGGATAGGATTGGAACTTAGAATGAAGGATTAATGGGGCTTATAGAAATATATTTATATACTGTATATACTGTACATAATTATATATTTAACGGGTATTGAATGGGATACCGAGATACAATGGGATATAGAATCAGTGATGTTATATTGGGAGTCCAAGATAGTCCAAGTAAAGGGGATTCAAAAAAGCCAATCAATTGCAATCTTGGCACTGAAAATGATGATCGACCATCCGTTTAGCCAGCGAGACCCTCTGAGACGGACACTGCAGAGAAGCATGTAGAAATCATCAAACTCAAAGTAGTCCGTGCCATCCTCAGCCATCAGCGACTCTTGGAAAGGGACTCATGAAAGGTATCGATATCAGTGATGCAAACAAGAACCCCATTGATGCCGCCGAAAATCATCCACAGGCTTTGCTTGCTGCACCATGCGGCGGCACCTCCGGCCACATTAGAATCAGCGGCTATCAGCACGCGCAGGATGATTCAGAAGCCGCACAGCACCTCTCCCAGTCGAAGTGGCAAACCTGACAATTTTGGGATTGCAGCTGGGTTCGGATGTGGTTGGATGCCAAAAACCAAAGTCAAGCACAATGTGATGAGGGCCCCTGCTGCTTGTAGGTCTTCCGCTGCCAACCTGCCTTTTCCCTCCTGCCAGGCCAGTTTTTCCGCACCTTCACATGCTTCCTATCTTGAAAGGTATCGCATCACTTCAGAGCCTGGATCCACTTTCTTCGTGGTTAATGATTCTGTGTTAAAGTCAAACCCTTGGCGGGCAAACCGTTCTGTCAACCCAATCAAACCCGAAAAAATACCAAACAATTAAACAAATTCAAGAGTTTATCACTGACATGCGACTGAAATATGGTGAAATACATCATCCATATATATCCATATATCCATTGTTCTGCAGCTTTGTGTGTCCTGGTCCAGTAGGTTAAAGGCCTGGCAAATGGTCCACCAGGGGATAGTTGGAAGAGGTTCACTGCAAGTTTCAAAAAATATCCAAATGGATCAAAATTGTATCGAAATATCTGGGCACATTCTAAAATCTTCCAAATGAATTATATAGTTGCCTCTGCTCTTTTGATGAATCTATTTGGGATATCGTTGGACATGCCGGGACTGGAACCGCAGCAACGCACCTCGTGGCACAACCGCTCATCTATGAGGCTATCGGGCCTGGGCAATTCGTGCTGGACCATTGCTGCAATTCATCTCGACGTGACTTGAGGTGGGGACATCATGCACGCCAAGAATTCCACAAAATGGAGCCTGGCTGCACCCATCCCAGCAGAATTGCATGGAATCTGTGGCAGAATTAGAACGCTCCCCAAATGAAGAGGCGCACTTGCCCTCGCGATGAGCACCTGAAACAGCAGTGATGTCTGGTGACATGTTGCCGCTTCGGATATGTCGAAAAGATCAGAGATGGTTTTCAGAGATACCCAATAAATCCCAATAATAGATGACAATCTACCCAGGTGACATGTAATGAACCATTCCCTACAGTGGCAATGACCTGTTCAGCATTGCACAGCTCCAGTTCCAAGCAGCTAACAGCAGCCATCAAAGATCTCCTGCAAATCGCTTGGTGCAGCAATGCCGGCAGCTGCAAGGCCAGCCTGGTCGGCTACAGCTCCCAGATCCCAGCGGAAAACCAGCAGGTGAACCAGCTGAGGGTCTGAACTTTGATCCACGCATCAGCATCATCGGCCAGGTGAAGGTGCAGTTTAACCATGTTTAAGGTGAAGGTGCATCAGCCTGGAGCTCCTCGCGGGAGATTTCGCCACCACCGTTCCGGTCCAGCGTGCGAAAATGGTGCCGTGCCGCCTCGGCGGGCCCTCCAGTTGTATCGGCTGTCGGTTGGTCACTGGGCTGAACTAGCTCAAGGTTTAAACATGTTAAACACACTATTCACTATTTGAAAGTAGCTTAGTCACACGACATGTTGATGAAGTTTTTCTGTCTAACACGTGTCTAAGCGGGCGAGATATGGCGGGCCCCAAGTGCCGAGCTAGCAATTCGGCTTCGTGCTCTGCCAGGTGGGCCATGAAAAGCTGAGCAACCTGCAGAAAAAATGATTCTTCCATATTCTTCCGTGAGCGATGCCCTTCCCCAAATCATCCAAGGATCATTGACGGCATATTTGACAGCACTTAGCCACAACATTATCAACAAACTGGAGGAAACTATGCCATATGTTACATGAACGGCTAAGGATCCAGTAGAGTCACACGGGCCTTCTTCAGCCTTGGTGCTTTGGCAAAACGCCTGCCAAAGTGCCCGGAGTTCATAGAGAAATGCCCTTTCAATCCCTTTGGCACATGCAAATTAAGCCTAACTGTCATCATATTCATGCATACGAGCAGAGCATACACACACACGTATACATTAAAAAATCACTAGTATATATCAAAAGACATATATACATACGCACATATACATGCTCCAATACAGTGTGTATGCACCAAATGCATGAGTTGGATACATTACGGAAAACACTGTTCACCTGTGCAGTTCCAGTGTTCTTGGCCTCAACTTTTCAATGATGGTTTCATCCAGCTGCGTCTCTGCTTCGACCGCGCCACCCAGATATTCGTGGCAGTGTTCTGGCGCGCCATCAATCTATGGGATGAAAACCTTCAACGATGAAACAGTGGATCAAAACTCAAACTACGCTTTGGTTATTTAACGTAGCCAGGGAAAATCACAATTTTTGACAGGTAAAGCACCGTAAACCATCTATATATGGGCCATTTTCCATAATTAGCCATGCTAAATCACCAAAGGCTAAATCTCAGAGTTGCGATCAAGGCGCTCAAAATGAAGGGATGGGACCTGGGTGCCGCAGTCGCTTGCAGTCTTCTCAGCAAATCTGATGGGCTCGAGAATCAGTGCCAGTAGCTTGGGGCAGAAACAAAGCTTCCGAGGCGGAAATGCGTTCTGCTGGTTCATACTTCAACCTGAGGTCAGCAAGTACGGCATTCATCCCAAAAAAGGTGCAGCCACCAGGGGTTGCCCATCAAACCGAGTGCCCTGCATCATCCCTAATAGATTCCGCGCCTACACACGTCAAAATCACAAGTGAGTTGCATCTCAGCCCAAAATCCCTAAGGATAATTGAGCTATATTGAGCTGATAGCGCCTGTTCAGAGCAATCCCGCTTTTGCAACTGGGTGCACTTCTCTAGTTTCCTCTCCACATATGCCTGGACGAGGCTTGCGCGTTACTGAGAGCACGTGGCGCAACCCATGCATTGGGATGATGCTATGCGTATATTTTATATACATAAATGGTTGCACTGTAGCGTACGCAGTGGCCTCAGACCAAAAATTGAGTACAGTAAGTAGTATGGTCTGCCCCAAAACTAATCGTAATATAATATATCGTAATAAGTTATATAGATAGTGAATGATCATAGTCATCAGTCCTATCAAATTGATACGCCTTTTCTATGTTTGAAGTAAGCAAAGGTCAAGATGCATCCAGGATGTTCCAAGCCGATCGAGATGCAACGCTTGTGCAACATGTGCGTGTCCTTCTTGCCGAGCAAGTGCTTTTTTCTGTCATCATCCTTTGGCAAAAGCATCAACCTCAGCATACCACATACCACAGTTGCCGCGGCAGAAAAGCGGATGTGGCATGATGTGGCTATGCCAAGGGGCCCAGTCAAGCACACGTAAAGGAGAACACCTGGCAACTGAAACTGGAATCAGTTCAACCATGTTCAACCTGGAAGAAAAATAATACATGAAAAATGGAAACGCAGCGGGTGAATGAAGTCCGCAGCATCTGCAGCATCTGAAGTTTGGCCAAGTCAAGGTTACAGCGGGCTGAAAGAGGTGTGAAAAGGATGCAGGGAGCACCCAGGGACCACATGTCCACGGCTGGGCCTGGTGGCGCGATATTTTAAGGATTTTGAAGTGTTCCCGTGGTTGAAACATAACAGTTCTGCATGGATTTGTTCATGAAGCAAACCTCTGAATAATCTCAGGATTAGTGATTCCTAGACTCCTAGACCAAACAAAATGCTCACATCCCCCATTCCTCACATCTTCTCATTCTTGGTATTTCAGCTGCAGACTGTACTTGCCGCTGATCATCATTTCCGGCGCCATGTAGTGGGACGTACCTGGCCCAAAATGTCGGAAGCCACAAGGATCCAATGTCAACCCAGGCAAACAAAACCCCAACTTACTAATATGGGGGTCTCATTTTCATTCTGTATTATCATATATGATCACATTTTGGGAGGTAACCCCCTCGAACAGGGTTTACTATTCTGGGGTTGGCATTGCAAATGGAGATCTTCCAGTTCTCTTCCATGAATGAGGTGATCTACACCGGAACTATGGCCACTTTTAATGGGGAAAATGATGTTTTTCAACCAGTGGATTTTGCGAATATCATGAGAAGATTAATTCATCAGTAGATTTGGACAGATTTGGGGTAGATCATGGTAGACCCATTTAAAATACCCATGGGATACCTTTCTTTTCGCATCAACGCACAGTTTCACCCGTTCCCCACGGCACCAACGATCTCAATGTATTGATCCTGGGGAAGGTATCCATAGAAGCGTGTAGCCAGGCCGAAGTCAATCAGCTTCACCGTCCTCGCCGCATGAAAAAAGATAGATCACCATAGATCAGCCCAAAAATAACATGATATATCGTGTGAATCATGTATGGATATGTATGTATATATATTTATATATACATACATGTATGATATATGTATGCATGTGTGTTTACATATAAAATACAGCAATTAGAGAGAGAGGACAGAAATATATCTGGATACCTCATATGATGTGGCTCTACCAGGATTTACCGACAGTCGCTATCTCCTGTCATCACCGGTGATCATGAAGTTCTTGGCATTCAAATCTCGGTGGACCTTGGGACAACCATCATGGTGGATATGGCAGGTGCCTGGTGCTGACTTCGGCTGACTTCGGCTGAGGTGAGGGCAAATCCATGCGCATGACAACAAAGAACCGACTTCAAACACTGCCTCCAGGAGACTGGATCATACATGATCATACTGGATTGCTTGCTTCAAGTTGCAGGTGCCGCCCACTGGTGCTGTCAAGGTGACGCTGTTGCAGACATGAAAAACAAATGCTGGGAGGCAGCCACCCAACTTTGCTCTTTTGCTGACAATGCTGATCTATGCGGCTCGCTGCACTTTGGCCAGGTGAAATCAACACACGAGTATGTCGCACTTGGAGGTTTCCAAAGTCATGGGGGTACCCCCAAATCATCCAACTTAGACAATTTTGGTATTGAAACCCATGGTTTTTGGGATCCACCATTTCAGGAAAGCTCCACTTAAGCTTTGGTGCGCATCTTTTTGAAAATCTATGCCACGCAGGTCCTGCTATGGCCAGTTCCAGTGGCACAACCGCGACAACCTAAGCAACGTGATCCAACATGGGCAACAACATCAGTTGCGGATATGACATGATATCTCCGTGAGGTTGACCATTTTGAAGCTGCTAGACAGCTCAAACGATGATGATGATGATGATGATGATGATGATGACGACGATGACAACTACAAGTAATACTGTAGCAGGGGGCTCATATTGTTCCCATTGCTTGCCCATAACAAATTGCCACCCGCGATTCCGCCAAGATGCAAGTATCGAAGCGCCTCCCATCTTTTGCTTTCGCCACCGCTCGGCCACACCTGCAGGTGTTCACAAGCCTTGAGTCGTGATCTCCACCAAGGACCCACCCATCAGCCCAGGATGACGAAAAAGAACTGGCTTCTCAATGGCAGGGCCATCTTGAAATTCTTCATAACATCTATATATAATTTATATGAATATGACATATAATTCATGATTTTAGGGGTATTTTGCCTGAGATGTTTGAGATAACCCATGATAGCCCTCAACCAGGATTTATTCTTCCAGGATTCACCTGGCCTCATCTTGCACAAGCCAGGCTTCACGGGTTCTTCGCTGAGATCCTCGGCCTCACAGGATGCTGTAGATGATGCTTTCCACCAAAAAAACTTCCAGGTGTGCAACTTTTCTATCATTTCTATCTACTTGGGGATTGCCAAAATATAGTATATATATATATAATATACAGTATAAATATGAAAAAATATCTATCTGATTCTATCTGTACAATCTCCGTGCTGCAAAAACTGGGTACTTTTACGCTCACATTTACCATCCTGTGACATCCTGTGACAGTTGCCCCCACCAATGGCCTCCCCACAGGTGGCGTCATGGTGTCCGGAACTGCAGCCGCGGCAGCAGGTGTCGTAGCTGCGGCCCGAAGGGTGTCGTCCCGGGTTCACGGGACGGCCCCAACCGTGCCTGGATGATGTGGATCCGTTGGCCTTGTGAACCTTGAAAACACCACAAGAAAAACATGGTATCTTGGAATGCATCCAGAAATAGATCATTAAATATCCCATTTACGTCCCACTATGTATATATATATGTACATATATGTACGTATATCCCATTAGTATCATTAATATCCCATCAACGCACCATTATGTATTTATATATATACATATTATATATATATATATTGTATATATATATATATTGTATATATATATATTGTATATATATATTGTATATATATATATATATATATTGTATATATATATATATTGTATATATATATATATATTGTATATTTATATATATACGCCATTAAACCACCATTTGGATTGCTGACCCATCTCTGACCAAGGCCAGCACTTGCACTTGCCAGGCCCCAAGAGCGCTGGATCGATGTTGCCTCATCAACAGGTGACAAGTGGGGAAATACCCTATGTGCTAGTAATATGTCATACCATGCTGGTAAGATGATCTTAAAACAGTACAATTTTATTTCAATGCAATGATGGCAATATGATCTTGATCCAAAATCATTTATATAGCCTCAAAAATTATGGTTTGAGTATTAATGAAATTTTGCAAACCAGCAATTTTGCGTTTCAAGCTTAGATTACCAGAGGGATCCAGAGGACAGCAATCAAAACCAACAGATCGAAAAGAAAACTGGCAAGACCATCAAGACTCCCCTTCCACTTACGACAATCATGTCATCATCCATGCAATTGAACAATGCTAACTGTGCTAGGCTTGCCGCATGAATTCACACTAGGTAGCTGGAAGGATTCGTTGGATTCACTGACAGCGGGTGCAGGGTCATAGTGATGATGGAACAAAGAGTCAACGAAACGCGATCGGAAAGGAAGTGAACGGCTCAATCTGATGTTCTATAATAACTATAATATTCTATAAATATTCTCTGAAACTTCTGCTGCATGTCTTTGCTGCCGCCACATTCATTTTGGAGAAACTCTTGGTTGCTCCCTATTAATGGCACATCTGCTTTTACGTTCGGGTAACCAAACATGGCAATGCAAAATCCCATACTGTAATTATTCATAATTATATATATAGGCGATTTTCCCATTAACGCCTCCATTTAGAGGGGATGTCCCTGCCAAGTGGCCACATGTCATGTCGTGGCCAAAGCCCATGACACAGCCACGGCAGCAGGTGTCAAAAGGCTTGCCCCTCTTGGTGGTTCCCGGAGCCACTTGGCGGCCGCAGCCCTGCAAAGCCATGGATGACTGGGACCATCAGTTTGGGGGATGGGATGATTTCCAAATCTGCCACAAATGAATATGAAGCAAATCATGAATCAATGAATCATGAATCACTAATAAGGGTGGATTGCTGTGGGTTTTCCATTGCCACTTCATGTTGGTTTACCACAGGATCCCCCTTCATGCTGTATGGCAGTCCTTCTTGCAATATCCAGGCTGAACACCCGGTGCGTCTGGAATCCCCTTCTCCATCAGCGCCTTAGCAGAGCCATAACTCAGCGATACTGAAAATGGGACTCTTTCACAAAGGCAAGTGCAAGCAAGCAAATGTTGTGTTCATACTTGGGGTGCAGTTCCAGTGAACTAAGTGGATATATGTCTCACACTTGTAGTCAGCATGGTCATACGCATAAACATCACCCCAGAATTGCACCCCAGCGTTGTGCCTTCCGGCATCCTGAGGCATGCAGCTCGTGACATCCTGAAGCGTCCTGAGGCTTCCACTGCAAGCCGCTCCTCCCATGCGCCCGCACCAAGCTTGGCTCGCTCTTCTTTCTGCATCCGTTCCCGTTCCTTCCGCTGCGCCGTTTGAAACTTGGTATAGTGACTGTTCGCTGGATTGGCGGTTTAATGGAAAATCTACTGCTGGAAATCATCCGGACCTGCAACTGAGTCATATTATCTGCTCATCGTGCTGGAACTTGAATGCACATCAGTTGCGTCAACACACAAAATTGTGGGGCACTTTGTGCTGATTACGCAGAAACGTGGGGCACACAGACCTCTCCTCTGTGCGCCGTTCTTTACGCGCACGGTTCCATATTACAGTATCTTATCTAAATTGCATGCATGCAGGTTCAAGACGTCTTTATTCATATGCAATGCATACTATGTAGTTTTTTTCCAGCATCGCCTCGCTTGCGTTTTTAAATAAGCCTCTTGTGGGCCATTCATGTTCCGTGCTGTTGTGGACATGCTCAGGTCATTGTCCCAAATTAAATGGACTACTGTTCTCACATTAAACCGGTCTCCACCAGCAAGAGGGACATACCGGTCAGAGAGAAAGAAGACATTGAAGCTGTTGCCTTCAAAACTGAAAGGAGCCCTGTCACGGCATCACAGACCATCCACAAGCAAAGCTGATGCCACAAAGCATGGCAGAAAATGTGCCACTTTTTCCATATCAGCTATGGCCCGGACTTGTCATGCAATATATGCAATCCAATCTCACAAGAACAAGGCCTTTGTGGCTCCAGTGACATCTCCCCGGCACATTGGACACTGCCGAAATTGGCGAGATCCCTGGCACTGCTGGCACACAACGTGTCCACATGGTGTGAGGGCCACGATGGGCCGATTTTCGAAGCAAACTGGACAGGTGCTGCTGGTGCCCTGCTGTCCTTTTTCCGTTTTTTCGGGCTCTGGAGATTTCATTGTCCACTTGGCTCTGATGTTAAAGCAGTTTTTGGCGTAGGTTGGCTGCACCTCCCAGGACTCAAAGCCCATTTCATCCAGTTTTCGCTTCACATCCAGAATTATAATTTGATCATCAAGACACTTTGGTTTCTCAAACCCAACCTCACAGGAGAAACACCCCTGAGCAGCAACGGCTCTACATTCCTTCATGAACCTCGTAATGGTCTCTGCGACAAACTTCTCGTGGGCGACCTTCGCGGTCCTTCCCAGCTCTGCGAAGGACATTGGACCAACGACCGGAAAGGCAAGGCGAGGCGCTTCTGGATGTTGGCCACGGCTTGAGCGCACTGTGTCTGCATACACCCACACACGCACACGCACACACACACATAAATATATATATACTAATACACATATATCATATATCTTATTATTTGCACTATACACCTTTGCTTTCTTCTGAGTGTGGTACTGCCATGGGTCTTCTCCTTTTCCCCGTTTTTTGCCGTAGGCCTTGTCCACCCAGGACAGCTTCCAGTTGAACTTCTTCGCCACGGCTTCGAGGCGACTTTGATCCGCTTTGGATTCGCGGTGGCGCTGGTGCGCCACGAGGCGTTCCACGTGTTTGGCGAAGCAGATCTCCCCATGGATTTGGGTCTCCTGATGGTCACTGGTGGCCACATCTGGGAAAAAGAATGGAAAAATGGGTGATTAACCTTGAAAAATCATGACTTCACTAAATTTAACCATCAATTGAGGTTCATATATAGGGGAGTTCGCCAACAAAAATTGATAAACATGGAATTTCCTGGGGGATCAAGTTCTAGGCTTCATCCACTTTGCCAGCTGACAGCTCAGAGACCCCAAGTCATGCGAAACTTAAGTAGGGAATGGCAGCCTCAAGATCTGAAAGCTGGTGCCTTGTACTTCATCTTTCCAACACTTTCTGAATTGCCCAGCAGGGCTGCATCGGAGGATTTTGCAACCTGAATCCTGAGTGAGACAAATAAACATGCCAAACTGCCAACATCTGCCAACTGCAACCTTGACTTGAGCATATTTAAGCATGTGCATCATGGGCCAAAACTGCTGCAGCAAACAGCCTTGACTGCTTTGAAACACTCCAAGGCGTTCACGTCTCTTTGAGTTCTGCATCGCTGTATTCCGCAAGCCTGGACCACTGGACATGGGAGCCTCCAGCAATCCACTTTTAGGAGGGGGCCACCACCCCAGCCCGGGTTGATCCATGTCCTAAGCTTCGCGCACGTGGCCATAGAAGTCCAAGACAGCCAGTCCTCAGAGCGTCCAGAAAACTTGGCGCAGCAGTTTGTGATGAGAGAATTCGACTGTTCAAAAATGATACATATACATATACATATATATATATACATATATACACATCTTATGATAATTCACTCTTTTGAACGATGCAAAATTTGTAGTTTACACAAATTATATACGAATGTTGCTCTATGTCATGTGGAAGCTCTTTGTCTATTAATAGGCAAATTGCACACGCAATGTTACGCCTGCTGGCGGGTGGTTTCAAACCATCCCAAAAATACTTTTGAACAAATAGCCGTTGGGGATCCCATTTCTATGATTGAAAACAACTAAACAACATATGCTGGTTGATTAAGAGGTACAGTATCCCGTTAATTTTGGAGTAGTTCATAATGTTCAATAAACCGGGTAGGTTAAATCTGTGTCTTCTGGGGGGTGTTTACTATGAACGGGGAGGGGATTCTTGATCATATTATATAATCATTATTTCATCCCATGATAATCCCATTAAACCGGCATCTTGGTAAGTGGGAAGGGATTAATGTCCCATGTCCCAACACTAATTCATATCATATCGCATTAGTGTCATTAATATCCCATTGGATTATCCCAATCAACAGGGGACAACAGGGATAATCTAATTAAATAATCTGATCCCTGTTATCCCATTGGATAATCCCCTAATAACAGGGATAACTGGTGATGGTGATTGGATAATACCAATCAACAGTGCCACATCACCGCACCAAAAAAAGGCCTGGCGCAGCCTCAGCTCCGCGCGTTCTGCTTTGAGGTTGGCAGAGTCTTCGGGCGAAAAGGTGCACCTCAAACGCCTCAGTGCGAAGCAAAGAAAGATAAGACTGTTCCATATATTGGTACACCTATCAAAAAACAACAACATCTGTATGCATGTGCATATGCATATATATATATATGTGTGTGTGTGCGTGAAGTATGGTATTTGCACAGTGTAAAAGAAGAAATGATATATGATGATATATGCCTATGTATATTATATATATAGTGTATATCCATCGCCATCTCAAGCAGTTCAGCAAAAACGCACTGATTATCATGCTGTAGGCATGGGTTTGTATATATACATTATTATATATAGTCTTCTCAGTCTCCTCCATTGGGTCCCAATATCCAATAACATTGCTGCTATTTGCTACTTAATGCTACTTACCACTAAGAGGCACATACAGATGCAGAGTCTACCAAACAGTTTGCCAAAGAATTATGTGGACCTCCTGTGCGCCTCAAAGAATTGAGGCATAATACATATTAATTATTAATACCATCTAGTTATTTAACATAGCCATGGTGGAAAATCACCATTTTTAATAGGTAAACCATCTATAAATGGGTCATTTCCCATGGCTACGTTAAATAACCAGATAGTATATCTATATTGAATCCTATTAGGTCATCGCCCCCCTCCATCCCTCTCTGCCAATGGGCACGTCTTTCAGCACGAGGTAACTGTCCCCATACTGGGCGCATTTCACCACTCCACGGTGGTCATTCATGGCATTCAGCACTCCATACTTGCAGCGATCGTGGCCCTGAGAGATGGCGGATGATGCTGCGACGACAACGGAGACGTAAAAGGCCATTCCGAAAAAAAGAAACGGGCACTTTGACAGACCACCTGAAAATCATCTAAAAAAAAACCGGGACTATTAGATAAAAGAGAGACAACATGAGACAACTGTTCTTTATGTTCTTTGCCCCCCAACCTCTTAGTCCAGAAATACAGGTGGGAGATGGTCAATGGATAATATGGATTCCATATGGATAATAAACGTCAACATATCTGACACATCCAGAGATCCAGAGATCCTGCCCATCAGAAGGCCTTGGCTCCATCGTAGCAGCCACCGAAGAGATCTCGTTCCCATTTCTCCCGCGTCGCGGGTTTCAGCAGGCCTGGTCCGCCGATGTGGGTACAGGGATAGTACGGGTATTGGTTCTAGATATGCATATCATATCCAATATTTATAGCATATCATATCCAATGTGCCAAATAAAACGGTGGTGAATATCATTGAATGTCCATATCTATAATTACACAGCATGATGTTGCCAGAACAGATAAGCCCATGAGCATCACAAATGATGTGCTTTCCCCTGCAGGGACTCATCCACACTGCTGTCGCAGCACCTCCTGAAGTCGCAGTTTCGAACCTCACAGCCAAGGCTGGAAACCGTGGGGAAACCATGGGAAACTATCCCCGACATGCCCAATTTTGTCATTTGGGGTGGTATTATTAAGGCTGTACCCAAGGCTTATTCCATCGGAGTTTACATTAGGTGCACCTTTCCATTGCGATCTGGGACTTGCATATCTACAGTAGCTACATGTTATATCATAAACCAAGCGGAATGAAGCACCACACTTGGGGGATCTTAGAGGGTGCAGTTCCAGTAAACTAAGTGGATATGAAACCATGGCTATATGATGTTACAGGGGCTTATGTATCCCAACATGTTCACAACTTATCGAGGTTGTCACCATGCTACCATCTTGTAGCCGTGAACTAACCACGACCAGCAGCTGATTGCGGTAGTGAGTATCTTCCTCCATGAACTTCAACATCTTGGACAAGTCCACGTGCACGATGATGGGCGCCATCTCACGTATCCAGGCCAGCCTGGGAGGTAGCGGTTGCTGCGCGGGAGTTGGGGGCCCACGGTCACTGGGAAATTTTCGCTGGAGTTGTTGGTGAAAAACTGCCCTAGAGTTGAAAGTATATATATATATATCAATGGACTCAATGGACAAAGATGGATGAAGTAGGGAAGCTGCGAGAAAGATGGTGACACCCATTGCCGAGCGGCGTCATCCAAAGATCTTTGTCCTGGAAGCCCAACTTCCTGACGATCCGCTGCTGCAGCTCTGGCAAGGCTTTGTCGTGATTCTGCTTCGCCAACGTGCGGATGTGTGAGACCTCAGTGGCGGTGGCCAAGACTGGTCAGACCCCACTGGTGTTGGGTTTCACCACTTCCTGGGATGTGAACCGCTCCTAACATCCTACCACCATGTTGCGAAAAAATGGGATCATCCAGGTGGAGATGAAAGTTAAAGCTAAATGTTCCGAACCACCATCCCCCCAATGAACATAGACCCCAACTATACCCCAACTACTACAATCAGAAAAAAAAATAGCTCGGACAGTGCATCATGCGTCTTCCAACCCCAAAGGCCCATGGATACTGGGTCGTCATGTTGGATGGTAACCTCATCAAATTTGGTTTCAGGGAAAATCTGCAGGATTCCAGTAAAAAAGCTATGGTTTCCTGCACCCTCTGGGAATCTAACATATCTAACATATAGCTAAAGAAAATAACCCATTTATGGATGATTTACCTCTTGAAATCGTGATAGTTTCGATATGGCCCATGTTGGCTTCGAGGGTAGACGGTTTTCCCTTTAATCAATCCGAAAACCCTACAAGTAGAAAACCCTAGAAATCCTGGTAAAAGCGCCATCGTTTCCGGTGAAGTTGTTCCCAACCAATCCATTGGTTCAACCTGAGCGGTTGCAGCACTCAGCTTCCGACGGCCCGCTTCTGACAATTCGCCAAGCGAGCTGCCTCTGTGAACTCGCTGGGAGGCACCACCAAGCGCCAGTAAGCCTCGCTGTGGCTATGGGATGTTGCAAACGCAACGGGTATCGATAGCCTCCAGGAAATTAACATGAACACCCTACCAGATACAATAGGGAAGATGAGTGTCCATTAAAAATTGGTCATTTTCAGGGTCTATGTTAATTTACCAGGGTATCGTGGTAAAACCCGACAAGAAATCATCACCCATATTTTCCACAAATGGTTGAAAAATAATATCCCTTATTATTGGGTTTACCGCATGGATGTCACAAGAAAACTGTGAAGAATGAATAAGAATGAGATCTTGAAACTGCAAAGAAGGATGAAGAATGAGATGTTGACCAATTTCAATATAGAATACTCTAGATATCAATAGTGAATTTGGCCCCCTGCATCTTCATGATGTCCATCCTTGCACTTTACTGGTGGGTCCCATGGGCTTAAAAGGTGCGATTACCAGACTTGCACCATGCCTGCGCATCATCCCTGATGCCAGCCTGCCAGGTGTGATCGTTTCTGGTTGATGTAATTCAAGCAATTGTCTAGTTTCTGTTGGACCTGAATATTTGGCAGTCTCTAAAGTTTTAAAGTCAAAAAGTGCCAACAGGTCTGTCCGTGTGTGTATATATGTATATGCCTATGTGCAGCGAGTGCAATGGAGTGCATGTACAATCTATGTGTATATATTATATACATATGTATGTGTGTGTGCGTGTATATGTATATATTCATTTCAAAAAGATGTTTTCTAGAGGAGTGCAACATAGATAACTTAATCGATACATATGTATATCGTACATATATATATACATGTATACTGTATGCTGGAATAATAGAATGACTGATATGTGTATTATTCATGTGTGTAGCCAACCTCTAGCAGGCTCATCCTCAGGGCTGCTGGATCTACTGCTTCACCGCCATGCCTTGGTTCACTTGGTTCAGCAGGGCTTGATCAATGCATGGGACAGGGACCATCTCCACGAAATCATTGGGAAATCCATGACCAGCAGAATTGATAGGGACACTAAGTGGATTTTCCCTCATCCTTGGCCGAAAAAAACACTTCTTGGATTGTAGAAAACTGCGAAATCCAGAAATGATGAATCCATCTGAACCAGCTGAACTACCTGACAATTGCAACAATGACTAGACTCGACCAAACTGAATAAATGACCAGTCCTACAGCAACGAGACTTCCATGGGACCAGCTGTCTCCTCAACAGCTTTCAAACCAAGGATTTTAGGGGTTCCAAACCCCAAAGATTGGTCCCTGTGTACCTGTTTGAAATAGGAAGTTGGAGGATGATGGAAGGGGGGCATTGAATTCCATCTAAAATATGTTTTTGAAATGGAATTAAAGCTATGTTTTTCATCTTTGCTCCAAAAATTATCAAAAAAGAAGTGGTTTAAGTTCTTGATTTCACCCCTTTCTCACCGCGTCCCATCTGAGTTTTGCGCCCATGCCCGTGTTTGGCTTCCATCTGCTGTCTGCGTACCTTCGGGAATTCTTTGCTTTTCATCAAGGTTCCGGGCCAAGTTTAACCGTTTAACCACCAACAACCACTAACAAGATCCAAAAAGGCTCTTTTTGACCATCTATTCTTGGGAGGTCATCTTTGGGTTGGTTGAATATCCATGAAAATTGCCTTCTTGAAGTCCTCTGCCATATGCAAAATATTGAAAGATTATTCGAGGACTGAAGTCTTCCTTTTTTTATAATTTTTTACCCAACCCAAACCGATTGTCATACCTTAGTGTACCTCAAGATTGTTGGGCGACTGATCCTCTGGAAGCTTATCACTTGCGTCTGATCTATGGTGGTCTGGCTTGACATGCTCAACAAGTCAACAAGTCCCTGTCCTACCCGACCGGTCTCATGACGTCCCCACAAGCCATGGTGTGGCATGCTGCACCACCAGCATATCATCGACATGGTCCTGACCCCCAAATGTCAATTCTTATTATTCTTACTAACTATATCTCAGTATCATCACATGTCATGACATGTCCTTCCAGATATTTCAAAATCTTTCAAGAACTCCCGTGTCTTTCTTCTGGCAAACACCCGCCCAAAGCATCGTCCAGTCAAAACGATTCCCACTGTGACAGCACACCATCCAACACCATCGCGATAATGGAATCTCAAATCTAGAACCAGCCTAGGATGCCTAGGAGCATCTATTAGATTCCAACAGTACATTCAGTACATTAAGATGGTTTCAGCTGTTTCTATCTGTTTCGCAACGACCACCTCCACCTCGCCTCTCCCATCCCGTGGCCTCAAATAGCCTGAGGCTGCCTCCCATTCGACCCACATAGAGCTGAAACTCGTTCAAACTCATGCGGCGATCCTCGGTCGCCATGTGCGACCAAAAAGTGCCAACAAAAAATCGCCCAACATCACCCATCTAATACCTAATTGAATCTATAATGTAATCTGATTAATCATCAAATCATAATCATTAATTATAGTTGAATCCTACCTCTGCCTCCCTCTCGCTCCAACGTGACCATGATAACCTGAGTCCTTTGTAATATCTGTTTGATCTGGCCATCGGGCAAACCGTTGTTTTGGCAACTTGGCGAGCGACGCCGTCAGTGTCAACTGCCTTTAGGATCTTTTCGACATCCTCATTTTCCTGGACAGTGGTGATCCAACAGCCTGAGATCCAAGTTGTTCCACGGACTTCCAAGTGCCTGGTGAAAGAGTTTCGATATGTTTCGATTTCCGTAATTTGGGGAAAATCGAGAAGATACCTCAGCTATTCTGAACATTTCTGCACTACTTACCGCTCAGATTCAGCTCGACATCCAAGACTGGTCCGTTGTAGCATGTCGAACGCACAGATTCCGCAGTCCTTAGGGAAGCCAAGGTAATCCAGCATCGTTCTGACCTGCTCAGGCCATCAGACAAGTGCCACTTGGGGGTGACAGAATGGGAAGGGACGTGGAAGCTCGTTGTCAGCTTGTTGTAACAAATAGGGCACCAGTGGACCCATTTACAATGTTGAGTGCTACACAAGCACGTAGATCAATATTTTGAGGCAGACCCACGCGAAGGAACCTCTGCTTCTGACAAGCTATCCGCTTTGGGCTTCTTGAAGAGGTTGAAAGCCGCTGTCAGAGTCGTGATCTGCAGGTACTGTGCAGAAAACACACAAAGGTTTGATGGAAAAAGTCTGGAGAGCAACAAGGTCGGGCGTCAAAGCCCAAAGTTCCAAAATACTGCTGCAGGCTAGGCTACGAACGGGGCAACTTTCGGTTAGCTCTTGCAGTTCTCCGTTGCATGTTGGCACCCCGCTCTGAACTTTTGGGTTGAATACCCACAACAACTCAGCAGCCCAAGCAGCCCGCAGCACAAGCCTCCAACTCAACCTCCTGTTCAAGTCGCACCAAGATATCGTTAGCTCTTTCTTCTTCACCATCACAAATGGCGTCTTCACAGTCCTGTGCTGAGGATTCTCTCAGTCTAAAAAATGGTGGAATCTGTGTGTCTGAGTAAAACGCAGGTGATTTCAACCCATCCGAAAGACTGTGACTATGGTATGAAATCACCAGTGATCTCCCAAAAACTAGATCTGAGTACAAACATGGCACTATTCAATGCAGATCAGACCATGATATCAAGTAGTACCAGTAGTACAGTATGGAAAAGAGTTTGAAGCCACCGGCGGGAACATCATGAGATGATTCCAAGTCATCAATCACCCGCAGCCGCCCTTCAGCATTTCGGCATGGCACTGTCCTTCACAATGCCGTACAAACTGTGCATTGGCAAGGCCAAAAAAGGATACCTTCTCTGCATCTCTTTGAGAGCTTTGCCAGTCTTGCTATCCTCAGCCAGAAGCAGCATCTTGATCTTCCCAAATGGATTGGATGATTTTAGGGGCGAGTTTTACAGTTGAAACCACCATGTTCCCTATATACACGCATGCATATACATACATTGTGTATATATATATATATTTAATTATATATTATAAATTATAATCATCAATATTTACCAGTAGTGCCGCACAAGGCGGTGGCGGAAGTTTCAAAAATAGGAAACCTATATATAGGAGAGAGATTGGTTGTTGTGAATCACGGATGGCAGAGCGAATCCACTGATGGACCGAAAGGTGGTTGGAGCTGTGTTTTTTGGAGTGGTTGCAATGGTTGCAGTGGTCACCTGGTCGGTCACCTC
>Ga0126342_10007527_pt1 | contig 19461 bp, 13 predicted proteins | sample Cyp1metagenome_FD_92528 | JGI IMG/M metagenome (GOLD analysis project Ga0126342, IMG submission 92528) | Coral microbial communities from Lord Howe Island, Old Settlement Bay, Australia - Cyphastrea 1 metagenome | ecosystem: Host-associated > Invertebrates > Cnidaria > Coral ... | reverse complement strand
GACCAACTCATTCTGAATTGGTCCTGCCAAGGCCAATTCACTTTCAAGTGGTCCTGGCAGGACCACTTCACTCTGAGATAGTCTTGCCAAGACAAACTCACTCTGAAGTGGTTCTGGCAAGGCCACTTCACTCTGGGATGCTACTGTTTCAACTAAGTTTTATCTATCAATGAATTCAATGTAATTCCGGGTAAAGAACACCCCTTCTTACCTGGAGATGTTGAAAGTCCCATGGCCAGAATTACATTGAACACGTTGTTTTGTTCAATGTAATTCCGGGTAAAGAACACCCTTCTTACCTGGAGATGTTGAAAATCCCATGGCCAGAATTACATTGAACATTCTTATTTGTTCAATGTAATTCCTGGCAAAGTACACCCTTCTTACCTCGAGATGTTGAAAGTCCCATGGCCAGAATTACATTGAACATTTTGATTTTTTGTCAATGTAATTCCGGGTAAAGTACACCCTTCTTACCTGGAGATGTTGAAAGTCACATGGCCAGAATTACATTGAACATGTTGTTTTTTCAATGTAATTCCGGGTAAACACCCTTCTTACCTGGAGATGTTGAAAGTCCCATGGCCCTTTACCATATATCTCTCCACCACCCCTCTGATTTGTTGGATCTGCAAACTGCAGTGATTTGCGTCATTAGGTGTCCCAAAACACATAAACTACTGAGGGCACACTTGTGCACACTTATTTTTTCTTATTTTTCTGAAAGTTGCAGGTTCTTCACTCACGAAAGTTAATAGGGCAACCCCATAATAAACCTACCGATTTTGGGGATAGTTCATTATCGGGTTTACCTCATTACCCTAGAAAAACAGGTTATGAAACGAACGCACTGATGAAAATGGTGCGTTCAGCAACATCAAAAGAGCATCAAAGGCCATAAAATGGGCTTACCCTCTGGTAAACTAACGTAACTATGAAAATCACAATTTTTAATGGGAAAACCACTATAAATGGCAATTTCAATAGCTATGTTAGTTTACCAGAGGGTATCCCTATTGGTTTAGTGGAACTCAAACCTATGAGGGAACATCCCCAAGTTCCAAGGAGGATGGTCTTGACAGGGATTCCCAGTTTGATTCGTTTGATTCATGGATCATGCTGGGGCCCCAACAATTAAAAGGATACTATATGTGGTGCGCCCCAGTTATAATTTGGGTTATAAACACAATGAACTAATGAACTATAATTAACCCATATGCTCCATGTATGGAATTTTTACCTACATTTGGGCCATTTTGGGGGGAAATGTAGGTAAATATTCCATACATGGAGCATATGGGTAACTATCAATATATCTGCCGTAAACCCTAGTCAATCTACTTATAATTCAACTTGGCTTAACTACGGGGCACCACCTCGTAGTATAACCCTGATCACAAATTGACCACCCTTGTGAAAATCATTTACCTATATATATATATATATAAATAAGGTCTGAGCAACCCTGTACGTGTTTGTGTCTATCTTAAAGCAGAGAACCCACTTACCATCCATGCTCCAACTGAAAACATCAGATTCCGGCTGGATCCATTGATGGTTCGTGGGCTGAAAAAAAATATACAATAGAAACATGGGGGACATTACTCATCTGGTTGGTGGTTTTTCAACCCCTCTGAAAAATGTGAAAGTCAGTTGGGATTATTATTCCCAATATATGGAAAAGTAAAACCAAACCATCAATGGGAATTTCAGGATCCTAAAATGGAGGTACCTACCATATATAAGGCCTATATAAGGCCTATGTAAGTGAATATCACCATATCACCACAAAATATGGCCTGAAATATGGTACTAACGTACCTCCATTTTAGGATCCTGGAGACCTCCCATTGAAACCACCAACCAGTCAACCAGTCATCAAACATGGGAATAGAACGAAGAATTCCACTTCATCAATTCCCAGCATTTGCTGGATGGCAGCAGACTGACAGCCTGCTCTCCGCTGAACTATAACTTCATATAACACCCACTCTGAGCTGTTTAATTGCAGGGGTGCAATCTTAGTACCCATGACGGATCCATGGTGCTGGTAGAAAAATGCTAACATGAATGGGGTATATTGATGGGATCCATGGCACACCATATATAGCAGCACCATGGATCCGTCATGGGGTATAGCAAAATGAGATCACTTGTCTGGTCTAACCCCCAGAGGTTTACTCAGGGTTTATTGTTTGACTCAGGCTCCCTAGGATTGAGGCTCCAAAATAACTAGACCCAAAAGAATACTACAGCAACCCCCAAAATAGAAGTTCACACCTACTTAAATAATGGTAAGTTACGGTGTCTATCGTTTTGCGGTTACTATACCACATTCTAATACATATTGACATATTGAACCAGTTTTGAGTTCAGCGGGCTCGCATAGCTGGAATCAAATATGGCAGGGGAACTGATCACTAGATACAAAAGGATGGAACTAGTATGATCTAATTGGGGTAGTTATATGAAAATGACTGATCAAATATGATGTTATCAAATGCCCGATGTTATCTAATCATAGACTACATCTGCAAATGACTTTCTATGAAGACAGAGTTTCCCGATATCATCTAATTCGTGGTTTCAACCAACCCCCCTGAAAAATATTAGTCGGATTGGATCATGTGGATCATCATCCCAGGAAGGGGAAAATAATCCATTCATGTTCCAAACCACCAACCGGTCATCATGGTTCATCATGTTTCCCCATCAAAAATGGTGCAAAATGGCCATACATGTTCGAAGAAACCTGGCTGGAAATCGTGTGATTTTCCAGCATGTCAGGTTAGATCCAGCCGGGCTATGCAGAACATATTCTGACCCTCTGACCTTATCCTGGCTTGTCACGGCTTCTCCTTCTACAAAGCCATTTTCTCATGAATTTCTCACATCCATTCCTTCCAGTCAATAGCCATATATAAGGCCTGTATAAGGCCTATGTAAGGGAATATCCCTAGAAAATATGCCCTTATATAGTACAGTACCTGCATTTTAGGATCCTGACATTGCTATTGATCCAGTGGAAATTTCACCGTTCGAATCAAAGCAAGGAACACGGAGCCGAAGGTCAAGAATTGAAGAGAATCTGGCAGCACAACATCCTCCAGACTCTGGTTGAAAGCGTCACCCAGAGACAAACTCCGTAGACTGCTTGGCAAAGTCACAGGCTGGATACTTTGGTTGAAGTCTTCGCCAAAAGTCAAGCTTTGAAGGCTACTAGGCAAGTTCACAAACTCCAAACTCATGTTGTACCTGGCAGGGGTCAACCCAACAGCTTTATGTCATCATTCTATCATAAACTTTAAATCATACATGGTCGTGCCCCATATTTAGTTAACTAAGCTAGTTTAAAAGTGAGCTAACTGGGATTAACGGCAGATATATCTGTAGTCAATGGGGTTTATAAACCAACTTGTGGGGTACCAGCTTGTATAGTCTGTCACCCCTGCATTGATACACCCTTTATGTATTATATGGGGATGGGTCAAAACCCTGGTACCTGGTGAACATCAAAATAGCTGGTAAATGGATGTTCATCCCACTAAAAATGGTATTAATAGGTATTGATCCATACCCATATGGTGTTTACCTTGAAAAGAAACGCTCCTGGTCGAAACATTCCTGTGGATCTGGTCAGGTTTGTTCATTGGCTTCAGCAACCATAGTTAGTGTTTTAATATCTTGCAATTACCCTCTGGTAAACTAACCTAGCTATTAAAAAATTGCCATTTATAGTGAGTTTTCCCATTAAAATGGTGATTTTCCATAGTTAGGTTAGTTTACCAGAGGGTAGAACACCAATTGCGCTAAAATGACTTTGTCTTTCATATGTTCATGCTCTCCATGGGGCCCCGCCCCCCAAAAAACATGCCAGCAATTTCCGTCCTCCCACCGAAGGTCAGGTCTTGCAGAGACGAAGGCAAGTGAACCCCCTGAAGGCTCCAACTGAACTCGTAGCCGAACGTCAAACTTTGAAGCTTGGGAGGCAACGTCACATGCTCCAGGCTCTGGTTGAATCGGTCACCAAAGGTCAAGTGTTCGAGTTCTTGCGGCCATGAAATCTGATCCAAGCTCTGATTAAATCCATCGCCAAAAGTCAAGCTGCGAAGATTCTTCGGCAGAATCACCTGGGTCAATCTCTCTCCACCCTGACACACACACACACATATCTGGTTGTGGTTTTAACCATCTTGAAAAATATTAGTCAATGGGAAGGACAATCCCATATATTATGGAAAATAAAAAATGTATAAAAATGTTTGAAACCTCCAACCAGTATTGTATTGCACGTACATATTATCGTCAACTGGATTCAGTGTTCCGCATCGCGGGCAAAACTGATGGAACACATATGTGAAGCAGCATCCAGTTGGTATCAGGTTGTAGCCTTGCAGTGGCTCAAACTGTGGCTTTGCATGGCCAATCTTAGATGCCCTGCAAAAATATGTGAATAGCTGACAATAGTTGGTTAGGTGGATAATGGTGGATATATCTCCAGCTACAAACCGATGAAGTTGTATTGAACTATCCTTTCAGTTGGTTTCCCCAGTTCTATCAGCTATATCCCAATTTTTGTATGAAATTTCCCATGTTGCTGACATGAAACCCCCCATGTTTTGTAGGCTCACTTTACGGCCCGTCATCGCCTGGCGTCCGCCAAGTCACGCCTTCCAGCGAAGAGTTGAAGCGACCAGCCAAGGTCAAACTTTCGAGACTCAATGGCAAGTTCTCCAGTTGCTCCAGTTTTGTCAGACCTTTCCTGCTTGAGACATCAATATTCATCAATGCCGTCCCACAACTATTGGTGTTTATTGGTTTATTTTTAGCAAACTATTGTGGATGGAAGAAATCCTGCACCAGTCAATAGGTGGATTATCCCATTATTTATAGGGTTTCAACCAGCCAACTAGTTCGATATATCTTCCGGAAACCACAGGAGTCCAAGTGATAAAACAACAACTTACCCATCTTTGGGGGGCCCACAGAAAGTGGTGCGTATCTGTCAGGAGAGGACCCACTAAAGAAGAGTAACTTAAGCATGAAATAACTAGGTTATGACTAACACTCGGAGCTATGATGGATACCATCTGGTTATTTAACATAGCCATGGAAAATCCCCATTTTTAATAGGTAAACCATCTATAAATGGGCCATTTTCCATGGCTATGTTAAATAACCAGAGGGTATATCATAAGATCCTGTTATAACTTAGAACCTCTTGGTTTCCAAACCATCAACCCACACCACCAGTGGTCACCAGGTAATCATTGGCTGTAGGCTTTAAAGAAAAAAACGACCAAAGCTCTACCCAGTTTCAAGTGAGTCACTCCGTCCTGGTCGGGCAGGGCAGCGTCAATACAATGACCCTGCAAGAAGGAATCAACTGTTTATGATAGATACATAACAGCCTAACTAGTATCTTATATATCATAATACTATACACACTATAAAATACATTGTTTAGCAGCCGAGCTATATTATATTATATATATACATAACGAGTATATATATAATAGATTATATTAATATCGAAACTAAATTCCCAGTTTATTGAACACGATTCATACTGTTTGGTTCAAAACGGGATTCCCAGTTCATGAATGATGTGACAGACTTAGTTGAAGGAGATTGTGTCGTCACTGATATCTTGGATAACATAATATCCTCTAACTAATTAAGCATCAACAGCAACAATCATGTATCAGTTATTGTATATCATCATGTTTGATGGTTAACAACCTGATGAATTATGGTTACAGTAGTTCAATCACCATTTTCTACAACCAATTCTCACCTCAACCCTATAAATACTCCTTAAATCACAATTCTCTACAACTATCTCCATATTTTGATGATTAAAACCTCTATGAATGCTGCTTAATCATCAACCTCATTACAAATTTTTGGCCAAGCATCGAGTGCAGCTTCCTCAGAGGACGAGCCCTGCAAGAAACTCCATGCCTGAAACGATGGTCTGGATCGACTTGGTGTACCCTCTGGTAAACTAACCTAACTATGGAAAATCACCATTTTTAATGGGTAAATCCACTATAAATGGCCATTTTCAATAGCTATGCTAGTATACCAGAGGGTATCTGCCATAGTCAAACGATGGTACCCTCTGGTAAACCAAGAAAAAACGGAAAAATCACCAGTTTAATAGGAACAACAACAGCAAAAGGTCCATTTTCCATAGCTATGTTACAGTAGTGTCCCAGAAGGTATACATGGGTGGATGGAAGAAATCCTGTATCAGTTGATAGGTGGTTTATTCCGTTATTTATAGGGTTTCAACCATCCAGGTGGTGCAGGAATTCTTCCACCGCATTATGATAACGGGAATATAGTCGATATATAGTCAACTTAAACTGATCACAGATATATGTCACACGATTATATTTTCGATGCTCCTGCATTGGTGAATCTGTGTCAATAACCACACTAAAGATATAAAGTCAAACTTGTAGACATCTGGAAACAAACCAACAATCACATATAGTTGTTTAATGTTGATTATATATCCAATTATATCCCGATATGAAATATTCCCATTTAGATACCATTATTACAGTTCACCCATCATGAACCAGAAAAAAAAAAAAACAATGAACGTGACAACCCTCCGTAAATGAAACCATTAACAATGAGCGTCAACCATTAACAATAAACCCATATGATATATCCCATTATATTCCAATATGATGTCACCCTCCATTAATGAAACTGGCAATTGAACATGGCCGATTTAGTTCGATGATTTTCCCAGCCATAGACCTCCGTTTAGTTCCAGGATTTTGACAGCAAAGTGTGGCGAAATCACCAAGATGCAGCAGACACGTCGGTCGCTGTGTATGTGCAGGTCAAGGTAGTTTCTTCTCCAGGATCATTCTGCAGTCCTTTTGGGCATTGGGGTCCTTGGCTCCCTATAGCCTTTACCTTCCGGTGTCATCAAACGTGGCTGCACAATGCCCAAACTAGCCATGGAAGCTTTAATAGCTGGGAAAATCAACGAACTATGAATAGGGAATTTTCCAGCTAGCCATGTGTGAGTAGCCATGTGTGAGTAATTACCAGGTATATTCCAGTTATTATCCCAATTATACCTCAATAAAATTCTGACAAGATCCTGTAAATCAAAGATGTCTGGTTGGTGGTTGAGCCACCCATCTGAAAAATGATGGAGTTCGTCATTTTTGGGATAATTATTCCATATTATTCCCAATATAAACTGATGTTATGGAACATTATTCCCATATTATTCCATGTCTGGTTGGAACATTTCCCAACTGAATGGAAAAATAAAACATGTTCCAGTCACCACCGGCCCCAGATGGATACTCGTTTCCAAGATTTGGTCTTCTTTTTTTTTGTCGATGTTTGGATTCCCATAGATATCATGGATGGTCGATGTGGTCTTTTGGATGTTCCCAATATATGTACATAACCATATTATATTATATATATATTGGGAATATATAACCATATACACCAATATGGTTATGAATATATATATATATATAACCATCCATGGTTATTAACCATCAAAAATGGTTGATGTACATTGAAAAAAACTCACCATCAACCATATAAAAAATTACCATCTGGCTATGACATTCACAGTTTGCCATGGAAAGATCCACCCGTGCTATTAAGAACGGTAAACCATCTATTTCGATTAGGGCCATCTATTCCATGGCTATGTTAAATAATCAGAGGGTATATACAACCATTTTTCATGGTTAATAAGCTGATGCATGATGGTTAAATCAACCAAATGGGATTCTCGAAGCTCCTCAAATGGTGCTTTGTCAAGAACTTGGTGCTACCCCGTTCCCCAGTGAATTTCAAGATACCCGACGGAAAAGGAAATTAGTTGCAGGAAGGATGTCAATTTGGTAGCTAACAAAACATACAACCACTAGTCAAATTCGTTGCGATAACTAGTCAATTGGAACCGAACTGGTCAATTTCCTAACAACCATAATGTAGTATAACATTATATATAATATTTAGTATTACATAATATGCCTAACAACCATTTTCCTAACTAGTCAGTTGAATAGTTAGTAGTTACGTGAACCATAATTTTGGCCCTGATTTCCACTGATTCCAGGTCCTTGTTGTCGCAAAGTTTTGTGTAACACCAGTTTGTCATCCTGCAGGCTGGCACGCATGGGCGCTTGCCAACCAAAGACACACATACACATATATATATATATATATATATATATTTATATATACATGTATATATATATATATATAGATATGTATATATATACATATATGTATATATATACATAAACATATGTATATAAACATATGTATATGTAAATATACATATACTATATAGAATACATATGTATAATTTGTATCTAGGAAAATCTTGGGCAACCACGAAAAAAATAGAACAATTATTTTGTCATGTTGGTGGTGTCATATTTTGTCGTTTCTCTGCCATGTTGCTGTCATAAAGTTATGACTCCTGGTGTGGGAAAAATGACTCCCAGTCTGGGATGATGCATTTTTTTTCAATCAAAAAATGACAAAAACAGTCTGGGAAATGACAAAAAAAACAAATGGGGATGGGTCAGAACCTTGTACCCCTGGTGAACATCAAAATAGCTGGTAAATAGATGTTCATCCCACTAAAAGTGGTATGTACATATATATAGGTATTGATCCATACCCAAATGACCGAAAAAAGAAAACAACAGAAAAACGCGGGTGACAGGGGGTGTCATTAGGAATGGCAAAAGGATGACAAAAAGATCGGCTCCGGATCCAGATGGCCGCAAGCAAGCTCAATTGGAATTGACTGGATCTGGGTGCTGAAATGACTTTGTCCACTAAGACCCTCAACTCAAATCACCAAGTGGTTTGACAAGATGGTCTCCTACTGACCTACTGCAAAGACCCGCAGAGGTCAGCACAAATTGCCACTGAAAAGAGCGACTACTTCTGAATGTCGAGAAAAATCCAACTGACTATCAATCCCATGTGCTCCATGTATGGGATTGGAGCATATGGGATTGGAAGAACTTCCAGGAAAATGCGGAGGACGTCAAAGAATAGCTCGAATATCATGACATGAAGAAGCGGTTTCATCTACAATAGCTCATTTTATCTCTGCGTGTGCATTTTAAAGATAGTGCACATTAAAGAAAAAAATGTGTCATCGAGTACCTATTTCCTCCTTGACATATCATTGGTATTGGTTGGCACAATGCATTGACATTCAACCACTTGCTGAAACGACAAGAACATTACAAACAAAAATGACAACACATGAATCAAGAAACATGACAAAACAATGACGACAAAATGACAACACACACAAAAGACATACACATGACAACAAAATAACAACAACAATACAAAACATGAACACCACAAAACAGGAATGAGAAATGACAAAACCGAATGACAATAAAATTGCAAAACAATGACAGACAATATTCAACAACCCTTAGAGTTTGCTGGTAAGATGTTCATTGATGTATATATATATATAACTATCTATATATCTATGCACCACATAGCACATATACATATACATATATATAACATGTATAATATGTATATATCAAACTGTAAATATCTTTGGGATGATGACCAACACTTCCTCTGTACACTTTTAGTAAACGTCTAATCACATGCAAAATTGTAACGTATCACGGGACATCACATTGGGGATACAATGGGGATTCAGAGTGGGATATCAATAGCCAGCCAGATCTACACATGGTGAAATTTGGGGGATTCTATTCGAATTCTCATGACCTGGAATTAGCCTCTGGTTATGTCAACATAGCTATTGAAAATGGCCAATATTTATAGTTGATTTAGCCATATTTAGCCATAAAACATGGGGATTTTCCATAGTTGTTTGTACGTAGAAATCAGGCCGGGTACGTTCATTCCACCAGCCTGGATCTATATCTTTGGTTTCTGTTGAACTGTTTTCAAATCTAGATGCGATTCCACAGATCTTCAAACTTCGATCCCCTCTAATTCACCAGGGTTCCATACTCCGTCTGAGGTTGGAGTAAGGTTCCCCAAATACAATGGGGGGAAGTGGTAGATAGCCCCAATGGTCATTTACTTATGATGAGGTTTGGAGCAACCCTGATCAATCTGGATGCATTTAATGAATCTCAACGGACTTCTTCTTCCTCCAACCTACTTCTATTACCCTCTGGTTATGACTAACAGTTCGCCATGGTATAGATGGCCCATAGAAATAGATGGTTTACCTGGCTTTACCTATTAAAAATGGTGGATCTTTCCATGGCCAACTGTTAGTCATAACCAGATGGTACAATCCATTGTAAACCAATGCGAACTTAGCTATCTCTCGAGCACCACCAACCGTACTAACCATCACCATTCTGCCAGAGATCTCATTGTTAAGGCTTAAAAACATATTAAACCTCCTACAATGTGGGGCCTCCCTATGTTTGTTGCTTCATAAGCCCCATGAACTATAGTTATAACATGTTATAAACTCATAAATCATACTTCTTGGAGTTATAAAACCAAGTTAACTATCGTTTGGGGGTCCCACATTGTATAAATCATATGTTTATAAAAGAAATACTCCAAGTATAGATCCCTAAAACCAATATCCTAGTTCCCTATCAACCACTAGATTCGTATCTTGCCGACCTCAGCTTTCACCGCCATCTCCTGGTGCACCAGCGATAGCTGCACCCCAGCTTTCACGGCAAGCCGCTCACAAACCATTCGCTGCACATCACGGCCCAGCGAGCTGGCTGGAAGCATCAAGGTGAATCCTCGACGTGAGCAGATCACTTCCCATATGCTCCATGTATGGAATGAATACCTACATTTGGGCCATTTTGGGGGGAAATGTAGGTAAATATTCCATACATGGAGCAATATGAGTTAAAGTTACCCTCAGATAATCACATGTGGCAATGGAAAATCCCTTGTACGTGAAGGTTTTAATGGGAACATTGTCTATAAGTAGGGAGTTTTCCATTGCCACGTGAAAAATTGCCGGAGGGTCGAGAATATCATGAGAATATCGTGGTGAAAGAAACATGAAATACCATGAGGATACAATGGGGATATGTCATGGGAATCATGGAAAAAAAAGCACCTCCTGGTTGGTGGTATACTACCTACCCCTCTGAAAAATATGAGTTCGCCAGTTGGGGTTATTATTCCCAATATATGGAAAAATAAAAGCCATGTTCCAAACTACCAACCAGTATCCATACATATACATATATGTTTCCATTTCCATTGATAATCCATGAAAATGCTATCCCCCTGTTTTCAGACAAACCATCGGAAAAAATGCTCCAAACTACCAACCAGCCTCCATAGTGTTGGCATTTATTGGTTGATCCAGGTACCTACATGTACTGAGCTACGCTGGTTTCATCCCAGGTAGAATGGAGAATAAACCAACCCTTTCTTATGAAAAATAGAGGGGCCGGTTTGGCATATCATTTACAGATTTCTTATCATCTACTTATTGCTTGTTGAATGGAAACATATGGAAACTATTGCCCCCGGAAACCATGCTGTAGTAAGGAAACCTCACACATATTAGAAACATTTTGGGACGGGGGCGTGACAATAAAAGTGCTGATTTATCCTTGATATGTCCTTTGTTTCCCTTGCCATGTCCTCCTCGTTATGGAGCTTTTGTTCACCTCGGTTTTGTTCATCATCGGTGGCTAAATTGGCCATTTCATACAAGGTGGTGCCCCCCAGTTATAAGTTGGTTTATAAACCCCATTAACTATAGTTATAAGTACCATAAACCATAGTTATTGGAGTTATGTTCACCAACTTAGCTAACGAACTGGGGCACCACCTTGTAGGGAAAGCATATGGGACAATCAGACCCTGGGATTTTCGGAATTTTCCCCAAGATTTTCGGATTTTTTCATCAAAAAATGATCGTTGGACCAAAAGAAAAACGATAAAAATTACCATCAAAAATAAGTGGTAAAAAAGCCAACTGAAGATGTCAGCCCAACATAAATATGTGGTTTGAGATGCTTTAAGATGATTCTGATTTAACCATAGAATCAATATACAACATGGCGGGATCATGTCAATTCCAGATTAGCAAGCCTTGGCTCATTCATTGTTGGGTCACTCCCAAGCAAATGATACTCTGGCGAACAAACGCTACCCCAAATTGAGCCAAGCAGGGATTAGTCTTCTCGTGTTAACACAGGATTATTTTTGTGGGGAAAACACAGGCCTTGTTCAGCATGACAATTCAACCCGGTCCTTCACCGCTCAGAAAGAGAATGTGAAGATGCAGCATGTCGTCGTCATCAGCTTTTCTCATGGTGAAGTCCATTAAAAAAACACAAGGCAGCTGAGCTGGATCAAAAGGGGAATACACACCGGGAAAGGGAAAATCCTGCATGATTCAAGCATGACTGAATTGTGTAAAGTATCTATGTTGCTTCACCAACCTCAAGATTAGTATTTTGGCGACAAAACCAGGATGTACACCATTGGGAGTCCACAAAGTCAAGAATGGGTCGGTCATAGTACGAATGCTGCCTTGATTCACACACACAAACACATACACAAGATAATCCACAAAAGAAGTGGTGCAATCAAAGTAGATCCTGGATTCTAGCATAAATGGATACCAGTGGCACAAGCACGGCCTGATGTCACCCCCAAAACTAGGGCCACAATTATATACCTGACGCTTTTCAATCCCAAATATGACGAATATGCACATAATATGCATGCAATAGTGCAAGAAAAAACAATTCTCAGCTTCTTAGGCTTCTCTCTCCATCTCCTACCGAACCATACCAGAGGGTAATCATCCCATTAATCACCATTAAATCACCATTTATAGTGGTTAAATCACCATTAAATCACCATTGATTTACCCAAGAACTCACCTAGGTTCATGGCACATCTATTGAGCACTGCCTGTTATGCCAACAATCTGCACATCTGTTGGCTGAGCCAAACGCGACGACGATACTTACCTGGTTTGCCAAACTCAGCAAGTAGCTTATAGAATCTTGTAGAAGGGCTTTTAAGTTGGTTCAGAACTAAGCTAACGATGGTCTATGGCAAATAGATCTCTATATAATTTATACATATATATATATATAATTATATATGTCTATCATATCTACACTTAGATTTAGATGGATTCAGAGACCAACTAATCTATCTAGGGGGTGCCCACCGTGTTTTTTGGTAAATGCAATTGGGTCGCACCCCTGATGCATCTATCAACGGGGGGTCATCTTTGTTGGATGTTGGGGGGTTGGCAGAATTCCATGGAATTCCCAGATATGGTAGTTAAACCATGTTAAACCAATGTTGCTGTGCTGTTAACCAATGGTAGTGGTTCCAATGTTGGCTTTTCAGGTAGTTTACCCATGTGTTTTCTTGGCCCCTTCATATGTTTTCACCAGATGATGTCAGATGATGTCGAAAGAAACTGGTTTTTGACTTGGAAACCTATAATGTCAACCCCGGATTTTGCTAAACCATGGCTTATTAATTAGGGGGTATTCCCCCACTAGTCATAATCTGATACATTTTTATGGTATCCCCCAATTAAACAACCGTTTGGGGTTTATTAATCCAGGGTTGACATTACTTGTGATATGATATAACCTACAGTGAATGATACCTTTGAAAACCATTACATTCATGACGTCAAACATCGTCAAACCAGTACTCACTATCACATCTATCATTTCTGTTGGGGTTCGTTGAGGTCGCTATTCATCATCCAGATTCATGGTCAAATGCTTTATATTCTCTGTGGCATTCCAATTATTTTGGGTGAAGACAACATGGCCCCAAAAGACTCCAAAAGAATGCGGTGCCGTTATGTTTGTTGGTTTTATAAACACCATGAAAACCATAGTTATCTATAGTATTCTAAAGTTATATCTACCATACACCATAGTTAAGCATAGTTGAGCCACTTATAAACCAACTGAACGCTATCTGAAGGGGGCCCCATTCTGTATCCTTTTTTGACCGGACAGGGGCCCCACCATGGGGCGTTATCGCAAGAAAGATGGGGCGTGATGATGGCCATGGTTAGAGAGAAACTCTCTGCCGTCCCTTTACATAGGAAGTCCCATCATGGATCATGATCTAATTCTTCAATATATTGGGTATCGTCTAGTTAAATCTCATATAATCATCAACCAACAGGGGTTTTGAACACCGTTGATGTGGTACTTAGAATCATCTGAGAAATCATTGGTTCCGATTGGTACATTTGAATTCCTCCTCGCCTTTGAACATAAAACCTATAAATCCATATAAATATGTGTGTGCTGTTAACCCATCATTGGTAAACTACCTGAAAATCAAGCTAAAATTATGAAGTTACCCTCTGGTAAACTAACATAACTATATAGAAAATCACCATGTTCAATGGGAAAATCCACTATTTCGACTGGGTCATTTTCAATCGCTATGTTTGACATAACCAGAGGGTATGCATTGATTTCTGTCCCTTCAATCCCAGTGGCGATTTCGGCACCCTGGCCCAGCTGCCTTGAAAGCCAGCTCAAGCAACCGGCCTATGCTTCCACGGAAAGGATTTCGATGCACACCTGAGAGATGGGTGATGTATGCTGATTCAATGCTGATGTGTTGCTAAGGCTTTAAGGCACCAAGATATGGTATTAGTTTTTATACCTATTAGTAGAAGTTGAATAGGTTATCCCAGCATCCAAGAGATTGCATAATAAATGTATATATATATATATTTATATAGATATATACTAGTATATGGTATTTCTAGTATAAGCTCATATCTGATATGTATCCATGAAAGTGCGGGGGTACCAATGGATCCATAAATTGTAGCTATGTTTAATCGTAAAGCCATCCAAAGCCTTGGTGTCAATCGTCATTTCGGGAATGCTGCCATGCTCAGTTAGAGTCCTGAAAATGAGCGGGTCTCAATAGTCCACCATGGGCTATAAAAAACCCTGGTTACTCCATGGGGAGGTACACTGGAAATGACGAACCAATGAGTTTCCACTGGTGCCATGGTGCCCCCTGTATCATGACCAATCTCAGATAAATGCAAAAGATCAATTTCTGGATGTGTATTTAAAATTATTTAAATATCACCCATTTACGGGGAAAAATGAAGTACCTGGTTCTATCATGTTCTGTCACATATGAAACCAGTCATAAGAGGTCTAAACAATGTACATCCACTACATCCCTGTACTACGTTCTGGCATCATCTGGCATCAAAATTCATCCGGTTTTCCTGGGTTCGCATTGGCGGCAGCATGGCAGCCATGACGAGTTCCCATTGGGATTTTCTGCAGGTTTCATCCTTGAAATCAGATGAAGCAAGTTGATAAGTGGTTAGAAAAGCCATAGAAATAGATGGTTTACCCATGATTTTGCACTCAAAAAATGCCTTACTTGGGGATACATCCCAGTTGATAAATGGTTATTAACATTTATTAACCATTATACAATCGAGAACCAGCACTCCGCAGCAGGATAAGCAAGTGAATTAATACTGCTAGGTGCCCGGGCAGCGAAGGTGCGGGTCTTGGCATCGACGACCTCTTTGAAGTTCCAGATCTTCTTCACCTGGAGCAACATCACGATTTGTGGCCAAAACATGGGAAACATAGGAAAACTATAGGGAATCCATAGGAACACCCATAAGAAAACCTATCGGACCTATCGGGAAATGGTGATTTAACCAACAACCCAACAACCATGTGGATAACTACTGATATCTATGAATATTTATGGTTGATTTATGATGGCTGGGTTCAGAACTATGTTATATGGTAGATGCATCTATGGCTGGGTTTTTTAAAACAATTTACCCTCTGGTTATTTAACATAGCCATGGAAAATAGCCCATTTATAGATGATTTTCCTATTAACACCTCCATTTATAAGGGATTTTCCATGGCTATGTTAAATAACCAGAGGGTAAAGCTTGGATTCGTATTTGGCGGATATGAATGCATATGATGATCTGATGATATCTTCAACATCGAAAACTACGGAAAAGGATCAACAGAAAGAAGGAATCCAACCAGACAGAGTCTGGATTTTTTTCAACATGACTAATTCCCATAGAAAGATGCGGCCCTTCCATCCTGGTACACAAAACAAATCAGCTACTTGGAGTTACCTTTTTGCAGCAACTTGGTCATGATTTTTTTGGGGCACCAGCATTGCCACCAACATTGTGATCTGTCCCATGGAGACCTATCACAGGAGATAGTTTTTGGGGAACATCAAGTCACCAACTATTAGTATAAGATCCCATAGCCATATCTCGGATTCTTGGGCCATTTTGGGGTGGACAAAAACCACCTTTTAAACAATCGTAAGTTTCCACACGACGTCACTGATTGCAGTCCAAAAAAAACCTCCACATCTGTCGCGAGATTCGTGTATACATACCGAATGGTACATTGTTTGGTAAACTGTCACACAGCTATGGAAAATGTCTCATGAATATAGAGGATCTTTACGGATTTAATTTACCCATAAAAACTGGTGATCTTTCCTGTGGTATGTTAAATTACCAGCGGCTAATCCAACAGAAATTTGCGAAATGTCCTCCTGATGAATTCCAAGCCGTCTTCTCCAAGCCACCAGTCAGTTCAAACACACGTTGTACGCATGATTCTTTCTTTAAGGTAATTACCATCTGGTTATTTAACATAGCCATGGAACATCACCATTTTTAATAGGTAAACCATCTATAAATGGGCCATTTTCCATGGCTATGTTAAATAACCAGAGGGTACGTAGGTAATATCCACTTTCTTTGTTGATTGTCATTGACTAGCATTGCATGCACCCCATATGAACCCATATTGGACAAATCTGGCATACAAGCCCAATGGCCCGAGGGAAGACACATCTCAAACATACGTGTAATTGTATTGCCACCCTGTGAGATTTCCGAAGAAGGAACTTCCAATAAATACACAGCTCTCCAATAAATGTTGGTGGAATTTCAACAAGAACTATATATATATATATAGTTATACAGGTCCAAATTTATCATACATTCCCCTCATAACTAAATTTACCATCTGGTTATTTAACAGCGCCATGGAAAATCACAATTTTTCATAGGTAAACCATCTATAATTGGGTGATTTTCCATGGCTATGTTAAATAACCAGAGGGTAAATATCTTATCACAATATCACATAATTATCATGATAAACTCCTGATGACCTGGGATGGGTTTTCCCAGCACCAAAGGCCACCCTCCCACTGAATCGTTTCTGAAAGGGACCATTATAGCTTGGTGATAGTTTATTGCATATATCAGAACACTGTACTAGAAACATATCCCATATGTTCAAGGATGGTTGTATGCCTAGATTTGCAAATGATCGTTATTTGTTTGGGGTCCATGTTCAATCTCAAACACAGGGTTGAAACCTTTACTTTCTTGCACCTCAGAGTTTCTAACATATTCCCTCCAATCCAATTGCCCTTTGTCGATTCTTCCAGGAAGGGCAGCCATCCTCGTGAGAACGCTTAGATGCCCCGAGAATCACTTGACCTATGCTTGGGTCGTCAGGGGCCACAGTGCCAGCTATGGCGTAGATGCCCTGTTCTCCTTCAGCTTTTTCTTTGAGGCTGCTGTCATGTGCCAAACCCATAGTGCCTAAGCAGATTCCAGACAAGGCCTTAGGTGCCAGTCCTTCGTCCGCAAGTAAGCAATCAGCATTCCAGCAGCCCTCAATGTTCACTCCTGCTGACCTGAACACATCATAAGCCAGGCATCCCCTGCAGAACGAGGAAGTCAATTTCCATCCAAACCCCTGCAGCAACTGCAGCTCCCTTGCGACTGCTCACGAAGAGACGTTAAACCGCTTTGACAGTGAAATATCTGCAGAAGTGCAGTCCTGATGCTTTCGGGGCTGATTTGAAGACTCCTCTTTTTTCAGTATGACACGATTCCGCTTACTGACCCCTTGGGGTCTCAATGGATACTTGGACATCTTGCAGTTCCATGGATCCAGGCACCAAAAGTCAATCACGAACCGGTGCTTCCCAAAAAAAAACTCGTTGACTCGAAATATCTACCATAAACATCCATAAACCATACCTGAAATAGCATAGACCAACTTAGCTATCGTTTGGGCTCTCCACCTTGTACTCAACGGGTTTGCCGGTCCCATGAAATAGCATCAACTCACAACTGAATCATCGCTGTGTACTTGGGGCAAAGGTTCACCGATGTGGCTACAGCTCATTTGACCATGGTACGCTGGTTTTCACGCATTTTTTTGCTGTTAGAGCGGAAGTTTGGCCCCTAGACATTATTTGGTATCACCATAAATTGGATCATTTGCATTGGTGTCTGGATGAATTATAACTTATAACAGCTAACCAACCTTAAACAAAACACCAGTTTACAATCCCACCCATGATTTATTCAGATTGGTGAATGTCTCCCATATTCCAATACTAACCGGACAAATTGGATCATGATACTTCTAATGTGACTAAGAACTGGTGTATATATCGCAAATAATCACATATAATTATGATATATGTGCTTATTAATTATTTGATGTTATTTGTAATATTTTTTGGATCAGCTATCACACTATCAGTAAGGGGGACCACCAGCTATTTATATATCTCATTGCCAATCTTAGATATCCTGCATTTTTTTTGCTGGTGAACGTAGATATTCCCATTAATACCAAAAGACTAGTTAGGATTAATACGTATCCATGCAAGATTGACCTAGATATTATCACCCATAGGATCCATGGTGCTGGTATATATGCTAACATGAATGGGGTATATTGATGGGATCCATGTTACCATATATAGCAGCACCATGGATCCGTCATGGGTCATTATCAACCATTATCAACCATAACTCACCATTATTAACCATTATTAACCATTGTTATCCCATGATTACCTACTATATAGTTATATAAGTATAGTGAATCCCGATAGATAGTTGATGTATATTCAGGTCAACTGTAATGGATATGGGAATGTAATGGGCATATATATATATATATATAAATATATGATCATTATGATACCAAAAAAATACCAATTTCCCCCTCAGTCAAGGCCTCCTCGTCGTCGCACACGAGGCTCTTCTTGAAATCCCAGGTCACCACGTTGCGGGGACCATCCTGGGGGGTATTTCATGGTGATCCCCTAGGAAAACCATAGGAAAATGTTGTTTTTTTACGGAAAACCATGGTGATTTTTTGTGGTTTAACAATGGGTTAACAATGGTGAATTTCATGGGAAAATGGTGATTTAACCACTATAAATGGTGATTTAACCATAGGTAAATGGTGATTTAACAATTTTAAATTGTGATTTAATGGTTCACAATGGTGAATTTCATGGGAAAATGGTGATTTAACCACTATAAATGGTGATTTAACCATAGGAAAATGGTGATTTAACCAT
>Ga0126342_10007526_pt1 | contig 19462 bp, 23 predicted proteins | sample Cyp1metagenome_FD_92528 | JGI IMG/M metagenome (GOLD analysis project Ga0126342, IMG submission 92528) | Coral microbial communities from Lord Howe Island, Old Settlement Bay, Australia - Cyphastrea 1 metagenome | ecosystem: Host-associated > Invertebrates > Cnidaria > Coral ... | reverse complement strand
TGTACACACATGTAGACATATTTACTTGTGTATATAGTATATATGCATATAGAATGACGTTTGATTACGTTTGTGCGAGGAGGAACGAAATAGACCCCAAAGGTCCCTGCCACATATATATATGTGTGTGTAGACACATACACATTCTACAGACATTTAGAAATTATTACATATTAAATGCACATCAAACATACATCTCTATACAGTGTGTGAAGACAAGCAAAGCAAAAACATATTCTATCAGATATATTACCAATATGATGAATGATGTTGTACACCTATCAAAATTTGTGGGGTTCCATGGCTATGTTTGATTACCAAAGCGTACACGTCATGATACATCCAGGTACGTCTATACATCCATACATCTATAACCATCAATATAAACATCTACACATCTAAAATCATCTAAACAACTATATCATGTATCTATCTACCTATCGACAAAACGACCTATCTACCCCATGGTTGCCATCTATAATCAAGCCAGTCCTGTACTGCTCTTGCAACTCTGCCACGCGGGACGCCTCGACATGGGTTTGAAGCCATGAAGTCACAAGGAAATCATGATCAGTGGATGGGATTGAGATGGATTGAGTATCCGAATTTCAAACTCACCGATGTGTGTAAAAATGACATTTTATAAGCAAACAACAGGGTTACGTCTGAATCTATTTTGCCTCATTCGAAGTGGAAAAAATACCAACTATGTTTATGATATGTTTTCAGGAGAATCACCAACATTAATATTGGGAAAACACAACAGCAACACTATATCCACTGGGCAGATTTAAGGGACGTGATGAGCATCAGAAACAGGGGCTTAAGCCAGAAACTGTACCACTGGGTGATGAGTATTGTGAGGAAGTAACGCCGGTGCTCCAGCGTTGTAAGTCACCAGCCTTGTTCGGTCCTTTCACAGTAGACCTGACGTTGGTCGCACCAACAGTCTTTTAATCCGTTTTGAAAGATCAAATCAAATGAAATAGGGATCATATTGGCAATTACTGGGAATATATGGGAATGATAGCTTCATAACTTATCCAATTTCAATCGCGCACCAAAACTATCAACCTGCCTGCAGACAATGAGTCCGAAACACTTGATAGAGGCATTGAATCAGCGTTCAATTGATGTCAAAAATTTGGTCCACTAAATATTGGGATATATTTCAACAATTTTCAACATATGGACATATGGAGGTTTCCTCAAAATCATCCGTTTTCATAGGATGTTCCATTACAAATTATAAACCAACCATTTTTGGGATTCCCCCAATTTATCACTAATGTTCAATGAAACCCTATGGGGGATGATGATTTCTTCACCATTTTTTGTCCAGCGCCAGAAACCCCGGAACCCACCGTAACAAAGGTGGAACGCTAGCCTCTCTGCCAATCGCCGCTCCACCTATGGGAAGGTTGACCAACAAAACTAGGGATGCATATGATGGGATTGTGTCTATGATATCGTGGAAAATCTATGGAAAATCTATGGTATAGATAAGCAAGTTAAAAGGAATTAAACAACCAACATCAACCAATATGGTTGTGTCCAACAATGGGGATTCGCCCCCAACTGATTGTATTTCAATGTATTTCAACTAGGGAAAAATTTTCACTAAACTGTAGGATTTACAAGGCTTCCGAGATGTCCCGAGCATGAGACAATGCCATATGTGCCATATGGGCCATATGGGCCATATGGGCCATATGCAACCTGCAAAGAATCATCCATGGACTGGAAACGACTGAAACATCTTGAAACCATCCTTTAAAATGCTGACCTGCTGACGTAAGCAACATGAAAAAACACAACGCGAGTAAAAGTTACCCTCTGGTAATGACTAACATAGCTATGGAAAATCACCATTTTTAATGGGAAAACTCACTATAAATGGCCATTTTCAATAGCTTTTTGTATGTTTGCCAGAGGGTATCAGAAGACCCAAGCGGGTCTAAGGTGAGGTTACCAGTCTCCAGGGATCTGGGCCGACCTGTTGCTTGTGCTCGGAAAATTCCGCCTGGTTGTGAAAGCTGGGCGTCTGCCGATGTCTGCCGATGTCTGGTCCATGTGTAAATGGAAACCCATCATCTGGTGACTAAGACCCAAGAATTGGCGCAGAGTGTCTGACAATAAATGCTTGTCATTGCCTTTCAATCTTTTGTAACCCAATGGCCCAGTAAACAGTTTTCCAGAGGCGCAACAGCTTCCGAATGACCCAACTCAAAGTTAAAATAGAGAAACTGGTCATCATGTCATAACATGTCATAACTAGTCACTGCATTGGTAAAAGACTTTCTACATGCTTGATCATTTTTCTACAGTCGTGTACAAACCAGTCCCAGTCCATGTGAGCGCTCCGAAATGTTCATCCTCAATGATCAAAGTCATAGGGTCCCTATGGTCCTATTGACGCGGCTTGCTGCGTCCTTACCATTCGAGTAAACGAAAGCGTCGTTATGTGGAGCCCTTCATTTTTGGATCAACAAAATACGGACCTACACCAAAGCCCAAAAAAAAAGACGAAACATCTGTCCATCAAGAGGTGGAATCAGAAATTTCCATGTCACGATCGTTCTCCAATTGATATTATCTGGCTAACTTATTCAATTCTTCACCAAATCTGAAATACTGTTATTTGGGATGACTCCCCTCATATACTATAGCCATAACTTCGGTGACGTCGCCGTCCCTTTCTAGATCCACCTGCCGCTCCAAATCCGATGCACAACTCCGGTGGGACAAGTCGCCACGCTGCTCCTGTGGAACGGAATGGTTGAAAATGGATTGAAATTGGAGGATCATTGGGGTCATTTGAGGTCTGAAAATGATACCATGTGATACCCAATCTTTATACCATTTCATGCCATTTGGATGGTTGAAACATGTTGAAACTGATGATAAGGAATCGAATATCATCAAATTTTGGTGCTTTTCTTGGCAAACCCATGCCAGTTGTGGAGGCTTAATGGGGTACGCATTGTCACTTGACGAGCCACCTTAATATATCTCAGGTTGACAATGCTCCGCAGAATTGGGGACTCAGATTGTATTGCAACTCGGAGGAACTCGCTTAATTTCACAGGTTGTCATGAATGCTGAGCCAAGTCCAGCATTGATTGAGTCAGATGCATGTACCAGGAACCTGTGCCATGACCCCAAAAGCTGGGATAGTGAAATTTCATAGAACCCAGGGCCTGATTCCATCGAACCTGACCAACTTGACCCAAATTCTTTGCGTCGTCTGGTCATATTTAAGTCATGTTCTACACCTTCCAACCCTGGCAGTCCTCCACCAGCGTTTTGGGCATGTCTCGGTTTTCCATCACAAAGGTCAATTCCCTGAGCTCATCATTCTCCACCTGGATGATGGAGGCCCAGTCCCAATCTCTGAGGATTTTTCTTGGCCGCCGCCTCAGAATACCCGATTTACAGTGTGCCATCATGGCTTCACTTGCCTTGTCCCCTGAAGACATCAATCATCAGCATCCCAAACTACCAACAGTTACCAGGACGCCGGATCCAGGACTCACCAGGCCGGGCCCCGGCCCCGGCCTTTTCACAAACACAGTCCAGGAGGTTGTCTTCTGGAATTGGAAGTTGAATCGGAAGCCGACCATTGGCACCTTGACTGCACCAACTACCGCCCTTTGAGAAAACCATGACAAAAGCTCTCGCGATCAACCAGCCATTGGAGTTTACCTCAGAATGTACCAAGGTTGGCTCAAAAAAAACAGCAATGTACAGTGTTACAGTGCCCCAAACACCGGCGGCAAATGCCCAACTGCCCAACTGCCCAACTGCCATGGTCGCTGGGCGTCCCAAGCACTTTGAAAACAGCTCCGACGACCTCAACGACCCCCGGGGCAAGAGGTTTTCGAACCACCCGGTAGGGGGGATCACTACGATACTAGCCATCAATGGTGAAATCTTTGAAATCCCAAAGAAAATTGATCAAACATTGGGACATTTCCATGCGTTTGCCTACTGCAAAAGGTTTCTACATCACTCCAGGGGTCTTGATTAGATGAAATTGGATGTTTGGGCGGAAAATCAAACCTCTTGGACTTTGGCATGTTCAGGGAGGATATGTTTTTTGGTCACTTCTGGAGATGGCTTGAGTCAGTGTCAGTCGCACTGTTCGTTTCATGTATATAGATGTTCTTGGCCTCTTTCATTTATCCGACTGTGCCGGCTGTCATCCCGCAACAAAATCGATAAGCGGTACGGATTTCTACAATAGCAAGGGGAAGTACCCAATTTTTGATCTACATATGTATATATATATATAGATAATATTAGATAATTATAGAGGTTGTCCGACACTCAGGAATACCCAACATTGCTGAAGAATTTACAGAATTTACCAGGACATTGCATGATGGTGACCCATCTGATGGTGCATTGGTATCTTGGGGTAGCCATGGGTAGCCTATCTTCAAATCTGCTGGGTCGTCTGACTGGGACTGGCAAGTGGCCGTCACCTCCTCGACCCTGCAACTCCGGTAACTCCGGCTCCGGCAGAGAAGTGGGATATCAATTAAGAGTACAGTAACTCCCGTTTAGAAAACAGAAAAGTAGCCTCTGGTAATGACTAACATAGCTATTGAAAATGACCATTTATAGTGGATTTTCCCATCAATATCACTGTTTTAGCGGGATTTCATTTTTCTATCTTCTTGGGGTATGAAAAATGCCAAGCACTTGATGGGGATGTGGGTGTCTCACAAGTCATTGGGGTCTCCCAAAGCCATTGCTTTCCTTTCTAAAATGAGCAATACATAGCAATACATAACTTGAACAATGTTGGGTGCCCCATTTTAGGTGACAGTCATTTGTGACTGTTTATGTATAATATATATATATATGAATATATACATATCCGATTACCTGACTCAGAGGGTTGGAATGATATTGGGTTCAAATTCGCAACAGAAGCAAGACTCAGAAAAGTTCAATGAAGGGACTTATGCCTAAAAAGGGATGGCTTACCCAAATGCTCATCTGGTCTGCCCAAAAACTGATTGGTGATTCTGACCCATCCCAAGAATATCGAATATGTATATATATATATATTATACTCAATGTATATACACCCATATTATTCATGCTCCATAGCAGGGAAAGGTTAGAACAGGCCAAACAGGATTGAAACTCAGAAAGGTCTTGAAAGCCACCAGAAAACCTTCTTGTCCAAATGCAATCATCCACACTCCTGGCACCCCGCGCCTGTATCTCGCTGCCTCTCCACAGGCTTTTGCGCCCATCCGACCATAGGAGACCAAATTACAATCTAATGTAGCAGCTGCCAAATGTGGGTTATGCTATTGTCATCGCACTTTGTCTTAGTGATCTTAATAGCATTGCCCAAACATGCCCAAACTCAATGTGTGTAACCGTATAAATAATTACTTAGTCAAGTGGTTGATGGTTGAAGCACCCATCCCAAGAATGTGTAAGAATGAAATGCTTACCCTCTGGTAATTTAACATAACTATGGAAAATCACCATTTTTTATGGGAAAACTCACTATAAATGGTGATTTTCAATAGCTATGTTAAATTACCAGAGGGTAATTCAGATCATCATACCAGGCAAGATTTGAAGAAAGAAAATACGGATGAACCACCATCACCGACCCATTTGAGATACTCACAACTTTGTGTAGTTCCTCGCAGCTGCAGCGGTGACATGTTCTTGTCAAGAAACGTACAAAAATTGAGGTCAATATCCGCCGACCCCGGCCGACGGCAAGGGGGAGTGCGTCAGGGCAGAGAGTTTTTTTGAAGCCAGCAGCAGTAGTATATATATATATATATATATGCACGATAGACTTGCGTACTTGTACATCTAGCCCAAGTACGGCACAGTTCGTCATATCACATCATAGAAAACACACCTCTCTTACGATGGAAAATCTGGTGGAATTGGAGGTGCCCTCCAAACCCCATCTGCTGGTTTTTTTCGTCATTTTCCCCGAGTCCAATCGCCATAAATTATGGTAAATTCCTCTTGTCCAGTTGGCAAAAACTAAAGTACTTTCATGTACATACAAGTATTGTTGGTTAATACCTGTATATCATTGTATATCCATTAACCGATTGACCCATAGAATGGTTGGCTTATGTTGGATTCATCCCCATTCGATCCTCCATTGCCAGACAAACAAACCAACCTTTTTCTTTCATCACTAGTGAAACTCCTCTGAGTGCTTTGCACGCATTCGACTGGAAGTACCCGCAGAGACATCGCAAGAACGCGCAAAAATCCAGTCCTACAAGGATACTGTAAGATACTGCAAGTGTCATGGTCGTAGTCCCAACATATTTTGATGGACGTAGGCATGATAAGAACTGAATAAGAGGCATTCTGGGATTTTTAGGTTCGCAATACAGCGCTCCAAAAGATGAAGAAATGCAAAAGATCCACCTAATATACTTCAGGATCATAACAAATCCATGGTCTGCCAGAGCAGGTTCATACACTGTACCTACTACCAAGCATTCCCATCATCACTGTACCAAGGAAGCAGGCCTGACATGAAAGAGACCATCTCAAATATCAGAAAGCCTATGTTTTTCGACAGCATGGGACAAACATGGTCAAACAGTATGGACAGCCTGGCTACCACATCTTGTGGACATTTTAGTATTAAACCAATTGGATTGGAGTTGTTGCTTTTTGGGGCCAAGAGATTTGATCCCTGGCCATATCATGTGACAATTTTTACCATGGTCAAACCATGGTATATGTGGTATATGTCGTATGGTCATCATCAATCCCATCATTGGGATCCTTATTTTGACCATCTTGACCATTGTAAATCCCTATGAATGGATTGATGACCATTCTCCAATGTGAGCAATTTAACCTAGATTTGACGGATAAAAATGTGAAAATCCAACCTTTGACACTACCCATTTGCGCGCTTGCTCTCCACAGGAACAACCGTGCCCGCTGCCGCCCTGGCCGGTATGTTGGCAACGGGCGGTCGGGTCCCGCGTCCATTCTGGAGATCGAGTTCAACACTCAGGAGCTTGCTTCGTTCCATTGATCATGGGGTTAACAAATGTTAACAGGGTATGGTCATCGCACCATCATCCACCATCATGGATTCTTCAAAAACTTGGTGGGATATGAAGCCCTGAGGGATGACATGGGATGACCATGCCCAAATGGGGGCTAGATAGATAGCAGTCTCTTCTCAGCAACCAAATGGACATGGGGTGAAATTCAACATGGACGTGCTGGGCATGTGGTCGGCTACATGGCCAGAGTCTTCACCAACAGCGTCTGAAAACAGTTTTTCTGCGATCATCATCCCAAACTAGAAAATTGATTTGATATGTTATGTAAGATAAACTAACTCTTAGACTGAAACCACCGACCTCAGGACCAACCTCTTGTTTTTCGATGTTTTTCGGCAATTCCAAGGGACCACATGCCCTGCGTGCGACGCGCCGGACGTGCAGCAGGTGGCAGTTTACCACCAACCGAGGGCCGAGCGCAGCACCTCATTCCGCTACGCGCTTGCGGAAGTCTCTCAGCTCCTCGCCGCAATCAACGTTGCTATCGGAAATGGACAACAAATGACAACAGTTTTTGGGGATGGATTCAGGGGTGGAAGATGATGCATGATTTTTGTTGTTCGGTGGCAAATGGTGACAAAAATATATAGGTCCATGTTAAAGTTAGAAGAGGAATCAATAATTTGAAGCCGCTGCTCCAAGCATCTCCAAGCTTGCCTTTGGCTCCACAAACAGCAGCTGCTTACTACACGCCTCTTGATGAATCATCAATCTGGAGGGCTCGAATCATGTTTCAATTGGATCTGGGATCATCATATTATGAAGTACCTTTGGGGGACTGCCATTGCAAGTTACCCTCTGGTGATGACTAACACTTCGCCATGGTATAGATAGCCCATAGAAATATGTAGATGGTTTACCTATGAAAAATGGGTGGATCTTTCCATGGCGAACTGTTAAATAACCAGATGGTAGTAGTTTTGACTTAATCCTGGGTGGACGTCAATTCATGAAACACGCCAAGCTCTTTTGTCAACAAGAATTGGTATCAACGCTTCATACAGTAAACGGTGAAACCGCGAGGTCTTTGCCAAATCAAGATGACGATTTTCGTGGATAACTCCCCCAAAGATAGAAAAGTAACTTACCACACTATTCAGTAGGATCTTAGGGAGTTACTGTGTTACTATAATATACTATAATGATCTATAATGCATATCATGATACATACATATATATATATATATATTATAATACATACATAACCATACATATTTACCGTTGGGTGTCCATCTCGACAATCCGACCATCCTTAAGATACGATGAAAAAATATCTTCAATGCACGACCAAACCCCAACCCCCTGGACCCAGTGGTCATCCTTGATGAGGGGAATCACATTTTTGCCCTCCGAAGAGTAGTCACGAATGACTTTCTGTGCGCGCTGCTGCGATATGATGCGATGGGACTTGATATGAGTTGACTGGGTCTGGTGAAGGGAAATTCACATGTTTCAAATAGTCTTACCATCTGGTTATTTAACATAGCCATGGAAAATCACCATTTTTAATAGGTAAACCATCTATAAATGGGTCATTTCCCATGGCTATGTTAAATAATCAGAGGGTAAATGATCTTTTGTGGATCATTTAAACACTCCGTGGACCGTGGATGTAAACCAAGATAACATGGAGGATATCCGTGACATCTATCAACAATATCACCACTGGCATCCTGACATGACTCCATTTCTAGCAAAGAGGGGAGAGCGGAGAGAAAATGGCCCAACTCCAACATCTGTGCCTCCGCGTAGGCGTGAAACTCCAGAGTATCTGCCTGACAGGCGTTGTGGCGTTGGGTGATCATAGTTGGGAGACCCAAAATGACCAGTCCATCTGTTCTCGGGCCTTTGGTTTCGTCCGTACTCAAAAGGATTAGTTGAAATCTCATTGTAAGACGTGTATCAATCACATGCATGATTTGCTGGTCATTCCGAATCATTCCGGTGGTTCCATCCATATTAAAACTTATCCAATGCTCCGCATGAGAAGAAGTGCGCCAAAAGGCCGCCAGGCCAGCCTCAATGACCTTCTTCGCATGAGCAGACACGGTCTTGTCACCATCCTTATCCTGATTGACTGCTGTACCAAACATCGATCGCGGGAGAACCAAATTTTTGGTCCCGCCGGTTTCATGGAGGCCTTGGAAATTCACCTTGCAAATCATGGAGTTTAAGAGTTTAGAGTGATCTACAAATTCAGTGTATATATATACATTTAAATATACGGACATTTAAATATACGTATTTTAGACATTTTTAGACTACCTCAGGGCAGGTTTTCCTTGGCCCGCCCCGGCCATTTAAACATACGGAATCCAATTAATTTAAGCATTCGGTAACTAAATTTAAATATACGAACTGGTATTTCATACTACCTCCGGCGCCTCGCGGTCTGGCCCGCCCTCCACATATTCAAATGTCTTTACCATATACATATATATACATATATACATATACGTATATCTATATATATGATTATTTATATATGTATACATGGTAAATTACTTCCATGTGCCATGTTTGTAAATCAAATGGAAACATTCCAGCTACGTTTCTGAATGCAAAATCAATCGCAAAATCGATCAAAGGTCGATCCCAGTTCAGCCTCATTCTTCTTTCTTCTCATCAGTTCAACCTCAAGCCAGGGGAGATCAGTTGACTATCAAATGTCTGGAGTTTTTAGATCGTCATCGAGAAAATTGGGGGATCCTTAAAGATGATTAAGAACCAACATTGATTCAAACTTGAATTATTGATATTTATTGATGCTGATCATTTATGTAAATTCGGATCATCAAGATACAAGTAATATCAAGTAATTACCAACAGCAATTGAAAATAATTGAAACCTGTTTGCTCGCTATCGTCATCCTTTCTGAAAGGGCAAAACCCTCCCCAACTCTTCCCGCGGTCCCGGTCCCACGGTCCCTCGGTCCCACGACCTGCTTCTTGTGCTCCTCGCAGGGCGGCTTGGGCGGCCATTTCAAGCCCCCGACCAACCGCTGACTGCAGACCTTTTATGAATGATCAGGTAGTTATTCATGGTACTGTAATAGCTGGTACTGTAATAGCTGGTACTGTAATAGCTGGTACTGTTAGTCATGGTCAGTTAATGTCAGCTATTAATCATTGATGGGCTGGAAAAAAAAACTTGTAAAAGCTGCTAATCAACCCTAAAAATATATATTGTCAGTAGCAAGATCAAGAATCACTAATATGGAGGTGTCCTAAGTCATGTGGGTACTCACAGTTGTCATCCATGTTCATAGGTTTTCTTCATCAAGCCATATATAAAAATCACCTAAAATCTGCGGCTGCAAGCAGAGAAGTGGCGTGACCCAATTCTTCAATCGTCCTCCGCCAGCTTTTTCGCGGCTTCGTCTTTGAGACGGTTCTCTTCTTGCTCCTACCACGCTGAAGAACTTCGACGAAGATGCAGATGAAGTGAAAATGGAGTATACCCTGATCGTGATCGCTCACCAACCATTAACCAATGATTAAACAATGGACAAATCCATTTGTTCTGGCGAAATTGCAGTATTTCACCCACTTGAAATGCTGGCCACTCTTGAGGATGACGCCCCTCATCATTCAGAGTGGGGTTCTTGTGAGGTCGTTGGGGTGGCCCAAGTCGAATTTGCAAAATACCTTCTGGTACCCTCTGGTAATTTAACATAGCTATTGAAAATGACCATAGAAATAGTGGATTTTCCCATTAAAAATGGTGGATCTTTCCATAGCTATGTTAGTCATTACCAGAGGGTAAACGTGGCAATGAAAATCCCCTAGAAATGAGGGTTTTTATGAGGAAAATCATCGGTCCATTGCCAGGTTTGATGGCTGGAAGGTACCCATCTGAATCCAATGTCATCCATGTTGTTTCAATTCGCATCGTGCGATTCCCGTGATCTCCCATCCCATCTTAGAACAACTATATATATATATATATATTAACTATGCAATATATATATATTATTTATATATGTGTAAGCGTGATGCATAGTGCAAACACCATGACATTTGAGCAAATCCGAAACATGTCAATGGTTTAAAGAGTCCTACAGTAATTGTCATTGGCATCACACTGGATGCTATACCAACTCGCGGAGGATTTCCCTAGACGTGTATCCCAAAGCCACATGAAAAATGGGTTTCTACACAGCTCATGAATCTTAGATCAACATTTTGGCGAAACCGTTGGTCTTTGTTGATTATTGGTCACATGAAAAATCACCATAACGGTCGTTTCATTGATTGAATGCCCATTTCTGTAACGGTCAGCCCCATAAAAAAAAAAAAAAAATCCACTAATTCCTAGCACGTCATAAATTCATGGCAGGTTGAATCCTCATCCATTATATGATATGGCTATGGATCAATACCTATACATACCATTTTTAGGGGGATGAACATCCATAAATCCCAGCTATTTTGATGTGAACAGAAGGGGGATAGGGTTTTGACCCATCCCCATATAACCATCAACCATCATTTATGAACTGACCATTACCAATCCCAGAAATTCTTTTTCAGTGGTTGGTATGGTTTTCTGATGATCATCGCAACGGATCCCATGCGGATCTGTAGGATCGCATGCACCCGGGCTGCCTGCTTATCCAAGACCTTGCACCACTCAGCCAGGAACTTGGCTGTCTCAGCATCTTCCGCCTTCTCCTACGTCGAAATTGTCATGGACTCAGCCATTCCATGGTTGCCATGGTTGCCATGATGGTTGCCCACGAATCAGCTGAAGAATTTTGTAACCATTCACCATCATTAACAATTAACCCATTCGCCAATCTCACTGATTCCTTTCAAAAAAAGAACATGTTTTGTCTACGGCAACCTCCAATAAAGATAGAACATGAGCCAAATGGGAGCAAAATAGGGGTCGATTTACTTTTTTGCTGCTCTTTCTGGGGGTACTGTACTATCCTATGGTTATTTTAAGTCGAACCCTATATCTGTCAAACAGAAATGGCTGCTGTTTGGTGAAGCCAGCTAATCCCTTGATTCATGGCGAAGCCGTTTTATTTGTTTGGGTTGACCCAATCACCCTAGCATTGAAAACCCAAAGACCTACAGTTGGTTTAGGACCTCTAGGATGATCATGACCTGTGGCCCAAAGCTGATCATCGACGACCCCAGATTTCGTGGCTCGATTTTGGATTGAACTCGTTTTTGATGAGGATGGTTGATGCTGTTGATGCTACTTGATGATGTATAAGAGATATATATATATATATACGTATATATATATATATATATATATATTATATGTTGTATATATGTTGTATATATATATGTGTTCATCCACACATTTTATATATATATACTTGATCAGCTAATCAATGCCTGACCGAATCACCCACCGCACCCTGGCGCGAGCATTCTGCTTGCGTTGGATCTGAGCCTGAAACCAAGGATTGGAATCCAACTCCCCCGGGTGTAGGGCTACGTAAGGGAATATATATATATATGTGTATTGTATTATATATATATATATGTTATATATATATATATATCCCTGGTTTTATATGGTACAGTAGCTCCAGTTTAGGGACCATTTCAATGGCCATTTTTCTAAGCAGCCGGGTGACAGTTGCGTACTGTCACCATGGCAATCCCAGTCCCAAAAATCATCTGAGCAAAGGGACAGTTGTGTCACCCAGCAGGGACGATGGCTACCAAAGGTTACTACATAGCTATGGAAAATCACCATGTTTAATGGGAAAACTCACTATAAATGGCCATTTTCAATAGCTATGTTGAATTACCCGATGAGTATGCCTTAGTACTGTTTTTTACCCAAAAAATGGGATGCTTCAAAACATGATCCATGCTGTGGGTCCATGAGCACCAAACATCTCCATTTGGGTGACCCTAAACCCAGCCCTTCCCTGGCGACGTGCACAGTGCACCTGGCGACTTTTCTGTATGTCCTCCTCCCACCTGGGTCATCCCATGCCATGGCGATTTTCTGTTACACCCCTCCTTTTTTGTGCCCCCAAGTCATGAATAAATCCGATACTACACAATGGTTCTTACGGGTGTATCTACTGGTCGGGGATGCCGGACTGGATACCCACTGGCATCACTGGCCCATTGTGAAAACTTCAGCCCATCAGCTTGGAAAGGGACAGCCTTTTCCAAAAACTGGCGCCTTTGCATCATCTCCAGCTTCGCAATGCGCTTCCGCTCATCGTTTTCCTGTGATTTTCGCTGAGCGAAACTTCAGTGTTTTGTGTATATGAAAATGGAGGATAAACCCCCAAATGGCAATCAGAGTAGGGAAAATGGTGATGAACAAATGGATTTAGGGCTGCTAAAAGGGGTACCCTAATTGTTTTCAGAAAAACCCACATGTATCAACCTCCCTCACAAACGGCTATCCTTGGATGATCGTGGAATCATCTTTCAAATCACCAACTTCAGTTTTCTCTTGAATCAAAACCAGCACATGTTATTGAAATTAAAGCCAAATTCATCACCAATTGCTAAATTCATACTCTTGCCTCTTACAGTAAATCCCCTTGTTTTTTCTTATAGCTTTTCAAGGGTTTCTCAGGTCAGCTTTCCTCAATTTTTTAAAAAAATCCACCCAAGCCAGGTCCGAAAAGGGGCCTCCTTCCTCTTCACCTCACCTTCTACTCGCGCTTCCTCATTGTTCTGCATCTCAGCGAGCCGCTTGGCCTGGCTAAACCACCGATGATTTCGCACAAAAACATCCCAGTCATCCCAGTCGGTGATGAATGTCCACCGATGTAAAAAATATGTCATCTATTGAAACAATGACACTAAAACTTGGATTCATTCATAGTGCCATAGTGGACTATCCTTTTTTTAATACATCCCAAAATCCTTTGTTAATCCACCCATCACCATTGAAATGACACTTTGTTAATACATCCCAATCCTTTGTTAATCCACCATAATCCACCAATACACTAAAAATTGGTGTATTTCGGGGTAAAAAAAAAACATATTTTGGGACATCTATTGGTAGAGCACCCATTGAACTGGCCGATTTCATCGCCGCCTGCGCATCGATCATCGCGTTGCGGGCCGCCTACGCGGTCGACGACTGTGAAAGAGGCGACATGCAAATTCCAACGAGATCTGCAAGAATGCATCCAAAATACCATAGAAATACCATAGAATACAGAAAAGGTTCCACCAGATCCACCATAAAACTCTAAAACTCCTTTTCTCTCTCGTGATGTTCCGCCTGTTTTGATTGAAAGACTTCCTCCTCCTTCTGCTTCCTCAGTTGCAGCATCTTCTCTTTACGCTTGGCGTATTCCTGGAGGGACTGACAAGGCAGCTCTGGAAACAGACTAGTGACTAGTGAAGTGTTCACCGGGATCATCATTGTTCCAGGATGGTCAGAAATGAACCCAGCAGTCAACAGACACTCTGGAGCGGGCAAAGCCCAAAGCCATCAGATCCATCAGGAAACGCACTGCTTCAGGGCTCTCAGCGATCCCCAGCGATCCCCAGTGACTCCTCAATCTTCTCTTCTTCTTGCTGCTGCCGAAGCATGTCCTCTGCCTGGCAATGCTGGGACTCTTTAGCCGTCACTCAGTGAGATCCTGGTGAACTGCAATAAAATAGCTGGGTTTTTATGGGTGTAAATGGGGTTTCATCCCCTCCAAAATATGAGACAATAGGTTTTGATCCATATCTATATCTATATATATTTATATTTATATTATATAAATATACCTCTGCAAAACAAGGTGCGAAAGAAGACCAAAAGAGCATGCCTCGCCTCACTTGTGCTACAAGTAAAGTATCAGTCGAGGCATTTCCCAACAAATCTTGGCAGGTGACTTTTGAAGTTCCATCAAACTAGCTAGCATGTACTCTCTGGTAATTTAACATAGCTATTGAACATTGCCATTTTATGGTTGATTTACCCATGAAAAATGGTGATTGTTCATAGCATCTACAGATATCTTCAGCCCATGGCACCTTGATCTGCTTCAGATACTCATTGGCTTTCTGAGTCTCTTTCTGCGCCTGCATAGCAATGACCAGCTTGCTAGTGGCTTCCCCAGTGAAGGACATCCCAGGGGCAATATACTTCAATAGCATCTTCAACTGCTCATCTGTATGCCACTTTTCAACACATGATCTATGATATATGATATCCATCTCCCCCAATAAGGGTCATATATATATATGCAGTTACATGGGTTACCACTCACTCAATCCCATTTCGCTGCTCTAAAACACGGTCGCCCTAATCTTGAATACCCTCAATAATAGGGAACTTGAAATAAGAACACGAGCTAGAACTTCTACGGCCATATTCAATACAGAGGGCAGAGGGACTACATTCCCATTTCACGATCATCATTAAATGGATTACAAGGATTGTAGCACCCTCAAAAATGGATAGAAAAGTAAAATTGTCCTAAATTTCAATTGCAATTTGCATTGAGTAAAAGCCAACTAATCCCTACTAAAGTAAGAGGTAAAAATCAACCTATCTTTTTTGGGTGGTTACTGTACTGACTATGGTTTGAAAGTAGAATAAGTAGAAGCCTAATGAAATATGTGTAAAATCCCTTAAATGCTCTGCATCTTTTTGGGGGTTACTCTATATACCCTCAAGGTAATCAAACATGGCTTGCCGGAGAATCCCCCAGTCAGTTCAATGATGGCTTACCAGCTGTAAACCTCCATTTAGCCATGGTTGATGACCAAGGATCCCTGTCAATCATCACCACATTCATCACCATTCATCACCATAGTATCACCATAGTATCACCATAGTATCACTATAGTATCACCACTAAACACCATAGTATCACCATTAAACACCATTAAACACCACTAAACACCATTAATATATCATGAACTCATTGACATTGACATTAATATATTCGCCAAAGGGTAATCCACCTGACCAGCAATGCATGGCCGTTTTTTTTTTGTCCCGCCTTGACGGCCATGTCGCGTCGCTTCTTTTCAGCTCCTCTCTCGGCTTCCAGGTCCTGGGCATTTTTTCGCAAGGAAGACGAGACGTATCCGACCTCTGCAGGTTACATGTACAACTAGAAATAATACTAGCTACTCATTGTGTATATATGTATATGTACATATATATATACATATATGATTATATGATTATATATGTATATTATATAAAGTGAAAAACATAAATGATAATATGATATACATTGAAATGTATTGAATATCACGTCTGTGATGCAAACACAGCATCATATTTCTACAATATCTTAGTCATGAAAAACAATAATGAATTATATAAACTACATACATGGATAGATAATGCTGCTTCCCTGTGAGCTGATACGGACATCGCTACAGGTGACCGAAATGTACCGAATCCACTTGACTTGGCAGCAGTACGGGTCATGTTCACGTACGTAGGGCTTGGAATTCCCATTTCAGTTGGTTAAATATGGCTACCATCTGGTTATTTAACAGTTTGCCATGGAAAGATCCACCCATTTTTCATAGGTAAACCATCTATTTCTATGGGCCATCTATACCATGGCGAACTGTTAGTCATAACCAGAGGGTAAATCACCAACGTTGTTGCTTACACCATTTTCCTCAGCGAAACCCTTCCAAAAATGCTGATTGTCATTTATGATAGTTGCGTTTTGCCACACACACACACATGAAAAAACCTCTGATTTGGGCGTCATGTTGATTACCTGTGACATACTGTGACTGTTGATATATATATACATATCCTGATTATATACGTAATTATGTTTATTAGCTGCGACTGTTAATATTAAAAACTGACTCCCAAGCTTCCCCCAACATCAGCCCCTCAAGAATTCTGCACCTCGATGGCCTTCCGCCGCAAGAGTTCGCCTTCCAACATGGCGTCCTCGACCTGGAAGACGTCAGGCGACGTGAAGACGTCAGGGGTTTTTCAGAAATCCATGAAGATCTCCCTGTCAATTGGGTAAAATATGATCAAAATACTGTAATTGGATAGTTTTAATGACTTCATATGACTTCATTATATTATAATAGATCACAAGGTTTATATGTTCCCTATGAATTGGATCCAATCAACAAGCATTTCATGATGGCTATCCCATTTTGTGATAATGGAAAGAACAACACGGAGCGATTTGAGGCTTACGTGAATTTGCCAACATTCTTCTCAGGAATTCAAGGTTCCAGTATGTCAATATGTCTAAGTTTTGCGGAAGAAAACAACTGTCATTTGTTCCAGCAGACCAGGGCAAGTCAGCTTTCGTTGAAGCGAAGTATCTTGAAGGCTTGGCTGGTTTGTGATCTGAATCTATCCCCAACTCACCAGCACATTTCCGGGATTACAAGTGCGAATCACTTTTTGAAGATGTTTTCCTCACCTGTTTGAGTACTGCCTGTATATCCCCAGCATGGTTGCTTCATATTCTCATATATGTTGTCTATATATGGGGTATATTTGTTTATGTTGTGAGTCCAACCCGGTGTTAGTTGGTTCATGTTGGTGCGATCCCCCTTCTGTCCCTTGTATCCCAATTGTTGTTGAAATATTTCCCAATAATTGATAGTTCTTGTTTTTCTTGATCCTCATCGATATCCCCAAAGGACCCATCGCATTTCCATGTGGCGGTCATTAAACACACCCAATATTTCAGCAGTGACTCCCACACCAAGCCATCGTTTTTTCATCAACTGTATGAGGGTCGTGTAGATGTTCCCTTAAACCAACTCGAGGAACTGTAGCAAAGTTATTGGGTATACAATATGTTTGAGGAATGTCAGGGTTTCAAAGCAAGGCCCATAACCAGCCACAAATGGTAGTTGCCACATCGTTGGCCGAATGAATGATCTTCAGAAGATGGAGTTGTTTGTCTCCACAAAAAAAAACGCAAAATAATGGCAAGTCCATTGAAATCCCCATGGTCAATGGGATGAATCATCTACAAGTAGGGATCTGTTAACCTCTGTTAAGTTGCACTGTGGGTATTGCCATTGTCAATAATCAGCTTGAAATCCTTGCATTTCACCGACTTTTCTTTGAAGCGCCATTTGAGGCCTCTTGGAAGCGCTTTTCCTTGTATTCCGCCAGCTGCTCCTTTCAGCTTTCAGGCAAGAGTTAGCCCTCTCAGGTGTCGATCACTTTCTGTGGTGGGTTGGTTGCCATAAAGCCACTGATTCTTGGAAAACAATCTCGACACGGTCTGGTTTTCGTAGAGATTACATATCTGTGTCTGATCATAATCATCAAAGCTACAGCTGATCATGTTTCAAGACAAATACATCATGATCTAAGTAGGTGACGACTTTGTTCCATCAACAGCAAACACACAGTCATCTGGCCAGAGAGATAAATTTCGGCGCTGATTGACCCGAAGAGTCTTGCCATCTCAATCCGCTTCGTCGTTGAACCACCCTTCCCTTAGGTTCAAAAAGTCGTATTTCAGGGGTCATCATCCCACTTAAATGGATGCGAATAAGAGCGATCACCGGGTGAACTTCATGGTTAACAAACAAGCCACAGAATTCATGAATCCAAGAAATCCATGGCAACCGCCATGCTCGCCTTCTGGGCTTTGGCAGCGATTTTGGAGAGCTCCTCCTTGGTTTCCTTCTCCTGTCGTATCATGGGGGTTAAAATCAGCAGGGGATGATTCGTAATCATGTCGGACATTGAGGGGATAAATGCAATATGAAATCATATAACTTGGAACATAGAAATATTTTACTATATGTCTCAAGCATTTGTGCAGTATGATTGTTAGAAGCAACCTAGAAAACAGAGATTGAAGAATTGCTTTCAGACCCCTCAATTCCTTCGTTGTGCTGTTTTTCACAGGGCGGCAACCATGGCAACCCGGGGTCTTTCAGATCTTTTTGGGGCTGCACCTTCATCTCTCGCTCCAACATCTTTCTATAGTTCCTGACAGGCGATGCACCTCTGGGAAAGTGGGAAATCATAAAACACTTATATAGTAAGGTATATATATATATGATATGATATTATGTGTATATATATATATGTGAAATGTGTATATATATATGTGAACTTAGTATATATATATATATATATATGAAATGTATATATATATATGAAATGTATATATATATATATATGAAATGTATATATATATGAAATGTATATATATATGTGAAATGTATATATATATATATATATATGAAATGTGTATATATATACACATGATGTGTATAGGTACATTTATATATATATATATATATATGTGTTTGATATGTATGATGTGTATGTGTATATATATGAGCGATTGTGAAAACCCTAGGTTCACGGAAAGGACATCCACAAATTTGGGAAGGTCCCATCGCTTACCACACGTTTGTACAATAATGATATATGGTAAACTTGGGGGGTA
>Ga0126342_10007525_pt1 | contig 19462 bp, 20 predicted proteins | sample Cyp1metagenome_FD_92528 | JGI IMG/M metagenome (GOLD analysis project Ga0126342, IMG submission 92528) | Coral microbial communities from Lord Howe Island, Old Settlement Bay, Australia - Cyphastrea 1 metagenome | ecosystem: Host-associated > Invertebrates > Cnidaria > Coral ... | reverse complement strand
GGAAAACAATGGAAAACAATGGAAAACAATGGAAAACAATGGAAAACAATGGAAAACAATGGAAAACAATGGAAAACCCGGTTAGAATGGATGGAAACAACAAATCAGAGAGTTCCTGATGTTCCTGCATGTTCCTCAAATGAAAAGAATATGAAAAGAATATGGAAAGAATATGGAAAAAATATGGAAAGAATACATAAGAATACCTTTCAAACTCTGCATTTCAGCTGAGATGCGTCAGCAAACGATCCACGACCTTGGGCTCTGCATCCACCAAAATGGCCCGGGGACAAAGACGACTGTCGCCGCCAAGGCTTCTTGACGAAAAGAATTCAGGACCTGTCGCTGTTTAGAATGGCTGTTCTCCTAACATCTCCTAACATCTCCTTTACACGCCACAGATTTACCAACCCATTTTCAGTCTTCTGCAGTCTTCTTGCTCTTTTCTGTCGCACGTGTTTATTTTTTGTCCTGGGCTTTCATAAGTTTCGCACACGTGTGCTTGACGATGCTTGCCCGCCTGTCCGCTCTTGAAATAGAGATGGCCAAATCGCTTCTCCAATTTGGCACCCCGCTTGCCCGACATGAAGAAACACCGTAGACATCAGTAGACATCAGTAGACATCAGTAGACATCAGTAGACATCAGTAGACTACGCTAACGGATGTGGCATTTAAGCTTGGCCAAGCAAAACATAAAAAGATACAAAAAATCATTAAAATTCATTCATGTAGCTTCTCTGCAACCAGAACCACAGTAAGGGAAATTGTTCGTTAGCATTCAGATACATTCTTTCGTATTTAGCTGACCAATGCCCTTTTTTCTTTGCGTCGCAATAAGCAAATTCGGAGTTGCTTTGAGCCCGGAGCTGGAGATGTGGAGCCTGCTGTGAGACTTCCTCCATTTCTCATCACTGGATGTTTCTGTTTCTGTTTCACTCACCACTCCTGCTGTCAAGACAAGTCACCAGTGTCGGAGATGGAAAAGATGGACTCTGAGGGACCTTGGATTCGCGAGACCTGATGAGTCCGACACCGGGATATGGTCAGATTATATCAGATTTATGTCTAGTATTCCTGCAACCTGTTGGATCTTACCGCACTCCAAAGATGCAGGGCCTGTTTTATTTGAGTCTCCCCTGTTATCTTTCCAGACCTTCGCCCTTCACGTTCAAGTCCTGCACTTCTCTCCTTTACACTCCCTCTTTCTGCACTGCACTTCTTAGTTCTGTTGTAAACCTTGAATAGATTTTGCAAATCAACACGCGTCCGTATGAAGTCTCAGTGTTGATTTGTTGTTTCTGAGGCTGCAAACGTTCTGCCGCCTCAGCTGTGAGCACTTGAAGCGATAATTAATCCATTGGATGTTCATGTCAAATATGTCAAATGTCAGCGTCCACTAGATTATCCTTAGATCCTTCCACTTTGCAGGGCATTTGTTTAGTCTGCTGGACTTAGCGATCATTTGTATTTTGGGGTTCAATGCATGCAGTTCTACAAGATGCGTGGTATGCATAGATATGAAAAAGATGCACCCATGAATACCTACAACTACCTATACAGATATGTTATATGTTATATTCCACCAGTCTTTACCAGCATGTACCAGCATGTAAGTTGTCTTAAACTGTACTTCCGCATTTTACTTCATCCCGATGTTTCGTGGAGCCTTCGTGAAGATGGCTTCTGTGGCAAGGCATGGAGTGGGCTCTTGCGCACGCAGGGCGTCTGCCGCGTCCGTTGGTAAAGCGAACCACACCTGAGCTCAACAGTGGGCCAGTGGACTTGCTGTTTTTGAATCCACAAAATTCCACAAATGGAGGTTTTTATGGGAAAATATGGGAAAATAATCGAACTAAATGGAGGATTTTCATTGCTATGTGGCTATGTTTGATTACCAAAGGGTGTTTCTCAATGTTCTAAAATCTGTTCCATTCACAAAATCTCTGGTCTGGTCCCTTCAGAACACCGGGAAGAGCTGTCTGTGAAATGCTGCAATATCCTTTACGAACACTTTCACTTTCGGTGGACGGTAGAATGCTTCCACAAGATTTCATGGAATTGAAATTATAAACTCCGGTTTTTTCTGATGGAATCACCACCTTGCTCCTCCAAACATGCGCATGTAAAGCTGGTTGTAGATGTTCAAACCCATCCCAACACACCTCCATTTTCCAACCATACACACGGGTGGAAGCAGGAACCCATCTGAAAATCGCAGGGTTCATAGTGGCAAAACCTGATCCTTATCTGAAACACTTGGATACACTTGGTATTTTTGTCGCAAACTGTGACAAAAGTGACCTGTGCGCTTGACCAAGCAGCCAAGTGAGCGTAGTCCGCATCCAGCAATGGACATCGTGTGGATGACAGCGGGATGGGATTCTCGCCTGCACAGGATCAAGATTGGCCAATGTCATGCATCCTACGTGTCCTCTTTCTCCCATGCTGTCTCAAAGATGATGCATGGCTGAGTTGCAAGATGTTGCAAGATGTTGCAAAGCTTGAAGTTATCATGAGTTGTCTGCTAAGCAGTTTTGGTGTGCCTTTGAAGGATGTGATCAAGGCAGTATCAGCCGCTGCCAGCAAATCTTCGGGGACTTTCTGCTCCTACAGGTCGAAACAAATCGAATTTCAACATGTGGTCGAAGAGTGTCCAAACCTTGGCGCGCTGAAAATCTCGAAAATGCATTGGATTAGGTTGGAATCTGCATCGTTTGTTCATATGAGCCTGCTCTTTGCACCACAAGGATGCTAAGCTGACTACATTTTCGGAACGTTCTTGAATGAAAGTGGACTACCGTCTAAGGCTCAAACGAAACGGAACACTTCATTGAACAGGGATCGTTTTCCATCCTTTTTCCCTGACGCTGCCCACATCAGCATCATCAGCCAGTGCACGACGCCCTCGGCGCCTTCGTCTTCAACGACGTTTCGAGTTCTCGCAGAGGGCTGCTGTGGAGCACTGGTGGAGCCGAAGCGGAAAGCCACTCGCGATCCTGGCATTCCTATGATCCAACCGCATCAGATCATAAGAACATTTAAGACATTCATTTAGTTCATGTCATATGGTTTTCATAGTGTATTATGATGTACTATGGTGTTTAGAGATTCATACTATGTGGCTATGTGTTCAGTTAATTGATCCTCGATTGCTCTATGTCCAGTTGCTTCGGTAGCTTGAAAGCACACCATTTTCCATCCCAAATCCTGCGGTTTCCTGAAATAGGGCTACCCCCAAATTCATCCATTTACCCATTTTAGTAGGATTCTCCATGAAATAAACCATCCAGCGATAAAGGGGTACCCCCATTTATGGAAACCCATTATTAGCCATGCATGTATTAACCATATATTAGCAACTATTAACCATACATTAACCATATAATAACCATATAGCCAGATAGCACTCTATTCAAGACTGACCCCTGGAGATCGCCTGCTGGGGCGTACTGAGACGATGATGCCACTCGCCAGTCTCCACGCAGAAACTGTAGGCAGGTAGCAATCGCCAGCCGTTCCTTGCCACCCAATCCTGTTGCGCCGATGCGTCGATTGTTGAGAAGTAAAACAAACATGTCGAAACTTGTTGTACATTGTACAAAAATACCATAAAATACCTGGGTGCTGCAAAAAAAATTGATGGAAGATTCCACATGTGACATGAAAACAGATGAAAACAGTCCAAGGATCCACTGCAGAGCCCAAGAGTTCCAACTCTGCTGTTGACATGGTGAAGTGAACTCCCACTCGCACAAAACCTCAATTCAATGGCAATCCACAGCATCCAGGTGCCGCAATCTGCACGTATCTGCACCATCTCTTCCCCCATATCTTCCGATTTTCCACGCGCTGCTCATTTTTTACCATTGGAAAACAATGTTTGTATCATTTTGTATCACCTTAGGCCTCATCCAAAGTATCTCAGGATATCTCAGGACGTTCCCGGCTTGTGAATGCTTGCGAGGTGCCGGGTCGAAGAACCTCCTGTGCTGAATGCATCAAAGCCTTCCCAAAAAGAGCACTTCAAGAAAGCGAAGACATCGACTGCACATAGTGGAAACATGTGAAAACAAACAAAAGCACTGCTAGCTTTTGGATACATACTGTGGCTTGCAGAACCGAATCCGGCACAAAGCATTCTTCTCTTGATTGACTCTTGATCTGGCCTTTAAAAAAATTGCATGAAGTGGCGACGGATGGAATAGCAAAGAAATCCAGACTCAAAAAATCCATCCGTTGTTGTAGATTGAAGTGATTGAAAAGTAGAACTCTCTGCTGTTTGACCCTAAAGATGTGATGCCAAGCTAAGCTTTTCGCCTCATCGAAAGCTTTGGCCGTTGCCGCATCCAGGCCCAGTAATCTCTGACCATACGGTCCAGCGCATGCACAGCCGCCACGGGCCTGGATCCCAAACAAATCATTGAGCCTCGGCACATGGCCACATGGCAACGTACCAACGTGTTGCCAATGTGTCAGCTTTCAGATTGCCCAGGTACAGAGCCACCACATAGTTGTAGTGCAAATACAATCCGCCTGTGACAGGCTGTGATGCTACGCTACCCGATACGGAATTCACACTGGGTAGCGTCCGCCTGGTGCATTTCCGTATCGGATCATGAAGGAGACAATCGCAGCCCGTGGACTCCGTGGACGTGGCGTCTCAGGCTGACCCAAGACTTCAATACCTTGGCCATGAGAAAACAAGTGAATTTGGTCTACAGGTGTCCTGGAGTGTACTGGTTTCATTCCATTTCAAACATCGCCCAACTGAAGGGACTCACATGGTCAAACATTCACCTGAAACCCATCTCGATAGAGTTGCGTAATCTCAAAACAAATTCAAGGGAAGCTCTCTGTCAAGTCCTAACTTGCAACATCCCTGTGAATGCCAATAGTTTGGTATGAGAATTGGTATGACAAGAGACGCGGATTGCACTTCCATCGCTCCAACAAATTATGAAGACCTTGAACTTCTGCCTGCAGTAAATCAAACAGGACGCAGCTACTGAACCTGAGATGCATCAGAATGCATCAGATACTCCAGTTTTTTCAGTTGGATTCTTTTCCCATCACAGACACGATTTCACTGTACTTCGTGTGTATCCTAATCACTGTGTGGAAAGAATTTGTAAAGGCACCAAAGGCCTTTTTTGCATGCCACCAACACCGGTTGGTTTGTGGATTCAATTTAGAGTGCAACCGATCTCGCTGAATTTGCCGCAACCTCGAAGACTTTCTCCGGCAGCAAGGTGTGCAAGTGGTACACCAGACCTGGTCAATGGCAGACTGCTACAGTAGTACGTAGCAAGTCATCAGGGAGATCACGGGCCTGTGCGAATGCAACCCACAATGTCAGGTGTTCCAGCTTCTTCACGATCTTCACTGTTCTGGATGTAGGAATGGCCTGAAAAATGAGTGAAAAATGAGATGAATATAGTGTCTCCCTTTCTCTCTGCATCGTGACTTTTGAAATTCCTGAACTTAATTTGACTTCAATTCCGCTTGGTTGTGATTTCCTCTTCAGGCATCTTCCGGCAGAGTGGCAATGTCAAGGGTTTCACTTCAGCAGGACAAGAGTTTGCTGTCTCTCAGAATGAGTGAAAAGCTTTCGCTCCAAAATCATTGAAAATGATTTTGCATGATTTTGCCCTACATCTTGTCACCATGTTTTACCTAAAAGTCACCTAAAAGTGCAACACGATGGACCAATGGAGCTCACCTTGAGGATCGACAAAGAAGACTACTCCACCACCAGGAACAGCAGGCACGGCATTTCGCAGCAACCTCACCCGAAAGCCGGAAGATTCAGAAACGGACATAGGAAATGACATAGGAAATGACATAAGAAATGACATAAGAAACAACAAGAATCAACATAATCAACAAATAATATCAAGATATATCAAGATATATCAATATTATATATATATATCAAATATCATAATTATCAGCCTGAGACTTGGCTCTGCGACGGCACTGCGGCACGATCGCTGTGTCCCGCCTCTTCTTTGCCACAAGCAGCCCCACGGATCCGGGACCGCCGAGCAGTTTGTGTGGAGAGAAAAAGGCCACATCCACAGCAGCATCGGGCCTCGACAGCATAAGCGTGTAAGAAATATGTCATACACATCTCATACGCAATGTAACAGATATGTAACAGATATGTAACAGATATGTAACAGATATGTAACAGATATGTAACAGATATGTAACAGTATATAACATATATATATATATATAACAGATATTTCATATGTATTCATATATGTATTCATATATGTATTCATATATGTATTCATATATGTATTCATATATGTATTCATATGTCATAGTATGATACAGTTCTTGCATGTTTTTGCCTGAAAAGATCCCCCAGCTGTTATGTCAAAGCCGCTGAGTCGGTGGATTCAGGTTGGGCCGTAGGTGTCCAGCAGTTGCTGCAAAATCCCAACATGCCAAAGCACCTGAGAATTGCCGTTGCATTATCCAACATCCCCATCCATATCCCAATCTGTTGTTTCAAATGTTTAAGATTGTTTAAGGACATACAAAAATCATCAAAAATCCCATGGCTTTTTAGTGCTACGTCTTTGGTACTCTGAGTAGACCCATCACAAATCAAACGAGCTGAGTAGGTGGTTTTGCGTTTCTGGTTTTGCTGGCTACCTTGCCAACCTTGCCTTTTCAGCAAAACATCTTAAATGTGCCAAATGCAGCTCGGTGGCCATACTGATGAATGAGGCTCGTCAGCCTTGACACGTCTGCTAAAAGACCTGTGACGTTGGAGCCAGCGCACAAAACACAGAGTGCCGCAGCTCCTTTCCTTGGTGGGTCCCTTGAGGGGTCCCTTGAGAAGGTCAAACATGGTAAAAGACCTACAAGTAAGGCTTTTGCAGTGCTGAATATCAATGCAATGGCATATATATTTATATATACCTGGGTATCCCAACGATCACTTTAAAACTGTAGTTTGGATAAGCGACCATTTCTTCATGAAACGATTGGATGTATATGAAACCCATGAACCCTTGTGCCCCATGTGCTGCCGAGGTGACCGGGTTGTTTGCAACATGATCTGACGCCGCATTTATCAGGGAATGTGCAATCTTTAGAGAGGCCAGGAAGATATTATCAAGTACTGTCACAAGAATAGGCCATTGTTGTGGTTTGACCAATTCTAGGTCAATCACCATTTACAAAAATGTAACCAAGTAATTCTAGGAAATCCACACACACACACAGAGTGGCTGCTACCGGTAGCCTATCTTGGGAGCTGATGGAACCATCGGCTATGGCTATGCCCTTCTGCTGGTGCAACTGCCATGCTTAAGCTACGTTTCGTGTCACCCCACCCACTCTCACGTACTCTGTTTTGTCTCCATGTTTGCCGCCAATGCCAGGTGATGATGTGCTGCATCGCCTTATTCGTTTTTGCGACCGTGCGCCACCGGATGTTGGGAAAGGGGACTGGGGCTGATCCAGCGCATTACACATATATAGATGATGAAAGTTTTTCGGCTACAAGTTGGGACAATGGACCTTTGGGATTTAGAGCAACTCCGAAAATCCTTTGATTACAATGAGCCATGCATCCGCATGTGGGAAAACTGTCGTCCTCTACGTGAGCGGGCGATTAGGGGCAAAACCCTAGTGGCCAGCGTTGATGATGCAGTGCAGCCTACACCACCTTCCTTGGAAAATATGAGCAAGAACCACACTTTGCTCAAGGGTTTCACCAGTTATATGGCAGCCACTGGTGTGATTTGCACAAGCCATATAGACCCCGTGAAGAAGGCAGTGGTTGGATTTTATACCCTTATGCAATGTGACGTTGAGACCGACGCTGGGGTGACGGTTTGCCATGAGGTTGCTAAAAGTATCAAAAGGATGTTGACAATTATCCGTTTCAAGTGGCGGAGATGGGAGATGCCACGTGAGCCATGGCTTAATTTGATTAATTAATGTAATTACTATGGTCCATGGTCCCTTTTTTCTTATTTTCTTTGAGTTGGGGCGATCGCAAAATATGTCAATGATCTTTCCAAGGCCCTGGGGTTAAACGCTGTAGGATCCCAAAGTGCGAGACTTGGTGCAGGATTTGGCAAAGGCTTCTGACAAAGCATTCAAAGATACTTGATGGAAAGTTAATATCCCTTTTTTTCAATTGAATTTTCCTTTGATAAAGTCAACAATCTTAAAAGGCGATCTGTGTAATGTGTGTTTCAATCTGTTTTCCATTCTTCCTTGCCCACCAGGAAGGGCGAAGCCCGTTCATCTTTAAGGCTGATGAGGAATCCAACAAAAAAGGTCGCCCGAACATTGATGATATTAGTGATACTGAGGCTGCCAGTGACTTCACAATTCGTGACACCCTATCCCGCAGCTGTTCTAGTTTAGAAGAAGAACAGGAGAAGTCATTGGCAGAACTCAGGGCTTTAGCTATGGCTGATGCATCCGGTTTCAACCCCGAGCAAGACGACACCTTGCCTATGGATTCCCAACCAGTGGAGGATGATGCTGGCTTTCATTCCAAGGAGCCTGCTGCTTGTGAGGTCGTCGACGTGGACGGTGACCAGCCGGACTCCGCAGCAGCTGGCCCTGCGGGTCCTCAGCCGGATGCCGTGATGGCTTTGCTCCAGCTGGTGAAGGCCAAGATCAGCACGCATGAGCAGTTGCTAGGTGTGTTTGGTGATTCTAAGCTTTCAGTGGCCCCCTGTTTTGACAATGGGATTTCTCGACAAGTTGACCGTATGACAATTGGAAAAGGTAACCAGCCACCAAATTTAATCAGAAAGTTGCTTTATCGTCATGTATTTAAAAAACATATGGGTGTTCATATATGTCATATTTGACCGAGTAGCACACTATGACAATCCCTAATTTACATCGTGCCAATGACTGCTCCAAGGTCCCGTGGTTCCACTGAGCCTACACCTGCTACAGCATCAGTTCCATCCAAAGACTCCAAAGAGCTTGTGCCCGAACAACTGGATGCCCTCGCACCAGCTGCAACCCCCAGTGCCCTAGCATAAAAAGAATTGTTTTTCGTGTTTTAAAGTGCCTTTTGCACGCCAATGTTCCCAACTTATTTCATTTGGTACATACCATGCTTACTCTATTTTTTACTTCTATATAGTTCCACCCTTATCCAACACATACAATTCTCACCAGGCTGCAGCACTCCGCAGCCACCTTGCGCCGCATATCCAGATCCTGACCAAGCTTGCGCGGATGCAAAGGACGGCAACAAGGCAGTTGCAAAGGCATTGGAAACATCTTTGGAAGAAAAGGACCCACGTTCATGCAAAAAAACTATGTGCAGAACATAGTGTTAATGTTGAAGCCCCCTATAACCAGCAGAGTTTGCATATAAGTCAATTTTTGATTCCTGGCAGGAGCCTCTTAATGATGATCATGATGATGGCATCGATGATGTGAAGTTGAAATCCATGCCCTTCCTACGTGAGCAGCAGCTCCAGTTAGCCAATGCGAAGAAGCGCAAACACAAGAGTGGACCCGAAGATGGAAGGGAGGATGGAGATGGAGAATGTGAGGATGAGGAGGAGGATCTTGATGGGGAGGAGGAAGAGGAGGAGGAAGTTGACCTTCCAAGGCGCCGTCGCCGTGGCAAAGGCGCCAAGGCTAAGGCCAAATGCAAGGCCAAGGCGAAGGCGAAAGGGAAGGCCAAGGCTAGAGTCAGCTAAGGCAGTGCCTGCAGCTGCCTCTGAACCTGACGAGACTGACACAATCCCCCGCAAAAACCAGCGCAAGAAGAAGGGCAAGAATCAGGAGGATGAGGAGGATGGTGGTGATGGGGCTCCGGTCAGTGGCAAGGCAACCTTTGCAAAGCGTGCAAAATCTGCAGCATGGCCAGCCAAGTGGACCACCATTCGCCAAGTCTTTGAGGAGCACATCAAGAGCAAGATTCATCTTCAAGTTTGGGGAGAGGACAGGTATGCAATTTGAAATGGACACTAGCAGCTAGCAGCTAGCATGCTCATTGCCCGCCAAAAGAACAAAGGCCTCCAGAATATCAACGAAACATGTTGAAAATAGGGGGTTCCCACACATAATGTATGTGCTTTACTGTAAAGATTTTCAAAGGTATGGTGCATTACTGTTTTGAAATTTGGCATTTTAGGAGCCCAAGCAATCATCGCTTATCATCGCTTCTATCTCAATATTTTGTTGGTATGGTTCAAGGTTGGGGTGCCCAATGCAGGAAGCCTTTTGGATTCTGTGCTCGGATCGCATCGCGGCCAATGAGAACAACTTAGAGGTTGTCAACCAGAAGCTGGCTGATGAGTTTTTGATGGATGAGAAAGTCCGTCCCTTTTCAAAAGATAGTTTTTATGATTCCTCCGGAACAGTCTGCTGAAGCTAAATTAAACCCAAGAGATATGTTTGACGAATTTTGTTGGTTTTAGCTGGGATTTATCCACAGTTTCGCCAAGGTTCTGTGCTCACCACGGCTGGCAAGAAGTATGTTGCCAAGCTCTCGCAGCGATCCAAAGAGGATGCCTGAGTAGCCGATGAGTAGGATTTTTGAGGTGCAGGGGCGATAGATTTTTATCGCAGCGCGTCAGCTGGTCAATGGGATTCCGATTTCAATCTTTCTTTCGACGGCCATCAAGCATAGATTGGGGTGAAAGGTTGCATGTTTGCACCAAGATTCATTTCGTATGTCCTGTCTAGAAAACAGCACCCATTGAAAAATTATATCGTATTGTTTAACAAAGTTCAATTCATTCAGCATTGTGGCCTGGCACCCCGAAAGCTTCTTGGCATGAGTGGGTCTAGCGATGATTGTGACAAGGTTGAGTGCCAAAACTTGAGTGCCAACTGAATTGCAAGCGGGAAACATCTGAAAAAATCTTTCGGATGCTTCCCGTTGCTGTTTTGGAGATCAGCAAATGAGTGGTGCGAACCACATCCCTACAATATAGTCATGTGTTGGGGAGCCTCCGCGGAGGTACACATGGCCCGTGCTTTACAAGCACAACCACTCCCACGGATTCCGAGGAAAGGCGTGGCCAGTGTGAGGGGGAATTAGCCTGTTTTGGGACAATGTTGCAGGGAAAGCAGTATGCAAAAAGATTTCAAAATCAAAATTTGAGGCAGCATGTTGGATTCCTATAGGGCCATTTTTTTGTAGCCAAGGCACCAGTGGTTCATGCAAAACCTGCATGCCGGCCACTGCCAGTTTGCTCACAGCACCTTGAACAATCTCCGGTTCCACAAAAACCTTGGTTCATGGCAGCGGGGGCGCGTAGCCCTGTTCGTACTGCTTTGTCCCTTTTTAAAATGGGTGCTCCTAAGGCAGGGTTCATGGGCGTCTTTGAAATTGCCACTGGACAATGGACAAATGACACCTCCACAACCCACCATATATAAATTAAATAATTAATTAAGTGGTCCGAAAAAAAGGGTCCAACTAGGTGATAGTTGGCCCTTTTTTTTTCCAGTCGCAAGAATGGGTTACAAGAATAGTTGACTAGTTCACCTCTCCCTGAAGTTATTCGTCCTTACGGTGCTCCTGGTCTACTGGAACCAAGACATTGAGATGGCAGAGGCTGGGAGCCCGACCCCTTAGCATGAAGCATGTGGAAGTCAATGTAGGTATTGTTCAAGAGTTGTTCATGAGTTGGAAAGGGCTGACCCCATGTGCCCTTGCAAGATTACATCTTTCTCAATCGCACCCTTGCGTGCTGATCAGGGCTACACCTTCATCGAGCACTATGCAGGGTGCGGAATGATGACCGACACTTTGAGGTCTCGTGGTTGTGGCCCTGCAGCAAAGCTTGATATTGAATACAGCCCTGGGATGGATATCCTCAGCCCTGGTGGGTTTGCGTGCATGGCTAAGTTTTCCATTTCAACATCAATCTCAAATGCAGTAATGGTATTTTGATCAGAGATCAAAATTCAACATGAACCTAAAACGATTCGTGTAAGGACCCATATAGTATCAGTACTTCGTGGCAGTGAAGATGGCTTCATCAATTGGCATGGGATCAAATGCTCAACGTGGGTTGCAATTTCACGACCTACGACCTTGCGTAGCCTTCTGGACCCATTGGGTAATCGAGAACTTCCATGTGTTGAGGAGTCAAACGTGATGGCATCACGACTAGCCCTCATCTTGGTTTTAGTCCTGGCTTTGTCAGGAACCTTCATAGTCGAGCAGCCGGGTAGCTCTTTACTTTGGCGGCATCCAAGGCTCCAGTGGGTATGCGGCCTTGTGAAGGTGGGCCGAGCAGTTTGTGAAAGCTGTTGCATATTGAACCAAGCATGTTCCCTACTGATGGATATCTTACTGATTCACATTGTCCTGACTTGTCAAGGTTTTCAGATGCAACTTCTGGATGATGTTTTTCAACTCGAAGTCACCAAAGCGAACTTCTTTGTGGAGTAACTCACGGCATATCTGCAAATTTTGGATGGGAAAGCTCACTAGGAAGCTCCGGGAGGATCTGAAGAAAAAGTACCCAGATTTTTCTACAACCATCAAATATAAGAACAAGGCTGGAAAAACACGCTTCCATGGGTCCAAGCAGTTGCGGTCTACACAGAATCTTGCTAGTCAAATTGGATCAAGTTTGCAGTTGTTATTAGTACTATATTTTTGCGACCTCCCCTACAGTATTTTCCGGTATGGTCAATGACCCGGGAATTTCTAGTTCCACATCTCTTGCCTACTCAGGAGTTATACTCGAGAGTTTTCTCTCAAGATGGCCGATATCTTCCCAGAGATCTTGAATGAAGCTTCATCTGTTGACAAGCAGCCCCGAGAGGATGCTGCCAAGGAGCTTGAAACTCTTTGGAAGCAAGATGAATCTTGGGGGGACACATGGGAAGATGCCCATTTGAGGGAGGTCACAAGATACCTTCTTGGAGCTAAGGGTTTAGTCATCCCACCGCGCTGGGCATGGATCATTCCCTCTCACCTCTAGACCTTTAGAGACCTTCGCACAAGTGAAAACGATGATTTTCCTTTACATGTGATGTCTTGTATGATAATGGGATTCATTTCGAACATTCGCACAAACCCACAAGATTGAACTTGTTTCGTAGCCCTTTTGAAGTTTCACGAAACGTGCCCATCATTTGCACTTTGGACTTTGGATTTCGAAGGCAGGGTTGCGAAAAGATACTCATGTTAAGGCTTTTACCCAATTTCGGCGAAATTGGAATTTTCGAAACTTCCACTTTTATATGAGCAACTTCCACTTTCGTATGAGCAACTTCCACTTTCATCCAATCAAACGACCACTTTTATTTTGATCGATTTTATACCTTTTTTGGTGCTTCGGTGAATGTTTCGAACACATTTCGCACGAAACGGGTTGTAATCAATTAGTATGTGATGGTTTCGCGCAAAATTGTCTGCCCCAAAACCATTTGAACAGATTGTAGCGAAACTCAGGTACAACATTCCTCAAGATACCCTGAATTTGGTGACCTGGATTCATAAATAAATAAAACTTGGCACCTTTGCCCCACCCCATTTAGGTGCCATGGTGCTGAGCAAGATGCCATCGCCAAAGCCAGTTCTCCAGCACGGTTGGTCAGCATCGACCTTGCTGAATGGCATCGGTTGCATGGATGCAAATTGCTTGAAAGCAATCAAAGCCGAACTGCCAGATGACCCCACTGAACTTGCAAAGCTCCAACAGGTGGTTCGGGTTGAATTTTGAGAAATTGTTTCAAATCAAAAGACCCATCACAAGTTGCTTAGGTATAATTCAAATTTTGTGTGAGAGGCCCCTTCAGCCCCATGCAGGTGCTTGAATCTGTGAGGGAAGCTTCATCAGAGAAGAATACGCCAACAACCAAGCCCGGGATGCACAGATCTGTTTCCACAGCCACGACAGTACCTGCGACTACACCTGAGTTGATAGCTGCTAAGGCCTGTAATGCACATATGCCTGCATGTTTTTGGAAAACCAGGGCAGGCATATAGCCTTCTGACCATGTAGTTGACTAGTTAATACTTTATCAACGTTGGGGTTCCATGCAATGTGTTATCGTTTGGTCACATTTGTTCTTGCTTGTGCGTAGGTCATGGCAGCTCAACCTTCTGGCTCAGCTGGGTCGAGACCTTCTTGCTCAGTTGGTTCGGGGCTGGAAGCTGTTGGACAGCGCAAGGCTTTTACAGCAGTTAAAGCATCAGCACCGGCTCCACCTCCAAAGGCAGCAGTTGCAGCTGTGGCCCGTCCCAGCCTTTGTCCTGCCCCATGTGTTCCCTCAATCGCACCTGCTAAGAGAAAGGATATTTCAGAGAAGGAACTGGCTTCAAAGATTGCTAGGTTGACCTTGCCATCCCCAAAGAGCCCCATGCCCAAGCAAGCTGGTTTGGGAGCCCCCCGAAATTTGACTCCAGAGTTTGATGCAGCCAGTGGCCATGAAAATGGCTTGATGCGCCCACCGCACAATTGGAGCGCTACTTCTGTTGCACCATCGCAGGCCCCTTCACTCCATGAAGATACTAGCATGCATCTATGATATGCTAATCCTAGTAGCATGCATGTTCAATGTTCATGTTACTGTTTCTCCCCTAGAGCATCTAAATGTAACGGGTGCCATGGGCCCAGGACCGCAAAATGCAGTTCATGGTGGATCTCACCTCCAAGCAGCAGGCGGAGATTGAGTCTTTGAAGATGCAGCTGTCGCTTATGCAGTCCAAAGGTGAGGCGGTTGCACCCAATGTCATTTGGCAGCAATCAAATTGAGCAAATGTTGAAAGTATTGATGGGCCCGCTAATGGGCTTGCATGTTTTTATACCATATTTCAAGCCGATGTAGCGGCCACATGGTGCCAAGTAACATTGCAGTGCGCATTGGAAATATGAAATTGCATGGTGAATCTTAAACTGGTGTGGGATTGCAAAACCATTTCGGAATCCACATCGATAAACTATAGAGTTCTTATTTAGCAATGTATTTAGATTTTGGCCATGGCCGCCACCCGCCAGGAGACCAATGGTGGAGCTCCACCACCAGGTGATTCAGCCAAGGCACCTGAGCCTGCTCAGGAAGTGACCATGGATGTTGCATCTCCAGCAGCACCTGCAGGTGATGGTGGCGGGGAGGTTGAGGAACCCATTGTCCTCCATGTTTCGACCCTGACAAAAAGTGAGAAGGACAAAATCAAGCGAATTGTGACCCCCAAGGCCACTACGGGGCGACTTGATGTTCCCAAAGATATTTATGAACTTTGGCAAACCAACCAGGGCAAGGAGAAACTTTTCGCCATGTGGACCAAAAGCGGTGGGGTGAAGGACAAGGGTTGGTTGCTATGAGCCCAACATATCACATAGACTTTTACAGATCATTTGAGTTTGCTAGATTTTGAAAAAATCTTTGATTTGTCGGATTCCCTGCAGGACATCTTCCTGCAGAGGGTTGAAATGTTTTCCAGCACAACCAAATCCAAGAAGATTGAAGTGAAGGGAGGATTCTACAGTGAAAGCGATATGAAGACCGAATTGGGATACTCAGTGATGCCCAGTTGCATGTATAGATTGGTGCAATGTTTCACAAAATTTCTATACAGAAAAAAGTCAATTAGCACGGACACATGCATGCATGTATACTAAGGGAGCGCATCGACAAAGTGAAGAAGTGGGCCCTTGCCAAGAAGCTGGTGAGGCTTGCCAAGAGCCATGAACACTTCTGGTTCTTAACAGTTCTAAATGTGGTTTTAATTGCTCTAAGTGTGGGGTCTGGGGTTATATCTCACATAAATGTGGTTATGACTTAAAACTGGTCAAGGGCCATCACTGCATCAAGTTGATACATCATACTGAAACCATTTCACTTCCGCCTTGTTTACAGGTACTGTGAATACGATGAAGAGGAGTTGGAGTTCTGGGTTAACACTCGCACCCAGGGGACGCTCACCCGTGAAGATCTCCAGAGGCTGGCCGTTACCCAGTCCCATGAAGGTGCTGGATCTATGGATGATATCCCTTCCATGGCTTTTGATGGGGGTGCTGCGATCCCGGGTCTTGGTGAGATGGGTGATGCCGCTCACCGACTGGAGCTTGAGGGGGATTGCCATCTCCAGGCAACTAGCTAAAATCCAGTGCACACTGATGCAAAACATATGCAAGACGTTTCAGTTTTCAGTGCATAACACTCATGATGTGATGGTTTTTCCGCAACTGATCTTAGGCAAAGGGCAAAGTGGGTATGTACTTGAAGAATGCCTTGAAGAACAAAAATACCTTGTGTTCTACTGTTGACAAGATCAGCCCGCTAATGAGCGAGGATACCTCATGCCGCAAGCTCCTCGTCAAATGTCTGCAGTTGCAGCAATCCCAAAGCATAGGTGCATGCACAACATACCTTGGCTGGCCAGCAGCTACATCTTCCGAGGATGGTGGACAAGTTGCAGTCCATCATCGATGAGATCGAGACACAGTATGAGAAGCTCACTGAGTTAAAGGCAGAGGGTGACACCACTGGATTCACCGCCAAGAAGTTTGGCTGCAAAACCATACTACTACTTTGACAAACTCATGGAACCCCCTGCTACCCGTCACTCACTGAGTCCTTTCCCAAGTCTAGCCCCTTTGAGGATCAATGAGGACCTCGAGACCTGCTTCAAATCGTTGACCAAGTCGAATCTTTTCTGCATTTACTCGTGGGCTCAGTAGAGCTGATGAATACACCTGCATGTTTGCAAACATATGATATATAACTATGCATGCCCATGTCCAAATAAATTTGATATATTACGTATGCGATTTTGATTTGATATCGTAGCCCAATACTTAGCAACCCTTTCTTGCTGCCCAGGATTTCAAAGGGCACTGCCGCGCAAGCGTCTGCAGGGTCTGTAGCCCAGGATGGCGGTGAAGTCCATGCATGCAAGTAGCAGCAGCATCCCAAAACCTGTAGCTTTGTGACAGCATCACCATGAGGCATTTTGTCACGAAGGCTAAGAAGCTCAAAGCTGTCAAAAATGAGTGAATGGATTCTTTTCACGTTCCTATGGTGCTCTCATGAGCCATGCTACATACTGTAGCTGGGGGTTGCAGCCCGGGAGATGGCATGTGATATCATGCAGATTCTGAAACCTGCGGCTGTGTTACGCTGTGCGGATCCAATCAGGGGAAAATAAGCCAGTGCATGCTTACGATGTGGTTGCATGTGGTTGCATACTTGAATGCCTGCATTGCTGGACAATCCGAACAGAAGCTACCACATGATTGTCAATGTTCTGGACTTAAAAAATCTTGGGTTTCAAAGCCAATAGATCTCAATAAGTGTTATGCATGGGAGGCCAAGCAGTTCAGCTAAGCGACACAGTCCACCACATCGCGAAGTCATATGCCAAGGGCGCCTCTTGCCTGAATTTGCTCGTGGGATTTGGAAGGTCTTGGAACCTCGGGTTACTACAACTTGCCTTTTCGATTTCCAAAAAGCACATCAAAACACCCATGCAGACTTGACAATGCATGGAAATCAATTAGGGAACCCTTCTTGTATCAACTTACTGTCCTTTGGTGGTTGAATGTTTTGAGCACCTGTATCCAAGGCTAGTGCTCTGGATTGTGTTGAAGAAGCAAAAGCTGCGGCCGCAAAAGATGACTGCCCAGTCTTGCAGCAAATCGCACGTGCCAATGTGCAAAGTGCTGATGAACCCTTGTTCCAAGCATTGGCTAGTTGCGGCCTAGCTGTGAAAATGCCTATGGAGAAATTGACTTTAGATACTTCAGGGTTTACCTATCCTTGTTTTCCTCCAAAAGAACAGTTGAAAGCTGTGGCCGCGAGTGGAAATTTCCACAAGATCCTGGGCGTGCCAATTGCCTACAGTGATTATGTGCTACCCCAATTCTGGGCCAAATGCAAGACATTGCATCCGGATCATGATTTTTTTTTGCCCCATCAGACCCAACTGGATTTCAAGCATCTTCTACCTTTCTATCTCCATGGAGATGGAGGCCGTACATACCGCAAGGACTCCATTTTAATCTTGAGTATGTTCAACGCATTGGGGGCTGGAACAGCCAAAAGCCCAGCCGAGTTGCAGCCACATGCACATGCAAAGAGGCAACGGCAAGCATCGGGCGACCATGGCATCAGCTACGATCCCGGTGTCAACTTGCTCGGCAACACATTGGGCAATCGATTTTTGTTTTGCGCTATGAAATCTGAACTTTACAAAAAGAAAGAGGGGAGATTCACATCTTTGCTGGAACATTGGGTCCAGTACCTCCGAAACCTTTTGGAAGAAGGCTTTGAATATAATGGTGATGTTTGGAGAATTGCCATTCTGGGGTTGACTGGTGATGCACCGTTTTTACGGGAAGCAGGATTTCACAATCGATCTTTCTCGAGCGTTGCCAAAACAGTGAGGGGTGCCCACGCACGGGCTCTCAAAGGATGCTGCTGGCTGTGCAGTGCGGGTATGACCGGTGGCCCACCATTTGAAGATGTTCGCATTACTCAGGCACAGTGGCTGCAACACACTGGTAGTAACAACCCTTTGCCATGGACAATTCCCTCCCCTCTATTGGACTTGCCTACAAACGATTCGGATTTGGCTTCTTTTTATCGCCCTGACATTTTCCATGTCTACCATGCTGGCTGTGGGAAGGATTTCACCGCTTCTGCCATCATCTACATCATGAAGCATGTTTACAGAAGAAGGAACATAAATCAAAGTTTGGACGACATCAACCAAGAGTTCAAAGCTTGGCTGAGCAACAACAAGACTGAACGAATTCATTTTGGAAGCTTTAGCCTGGAACTTCTAGGTTACTATGGTAGTCGCAGCTTCCCAAAAGGTCATTGGAGCAAGAATATGGACACTGCCACGATTGGAAAATTTGTCGGAGATCTATGCATCAAAGGATTGGTTGGTTTTCCGCGTGATGAGTTTTTGTCTTTGATTCTGGACGCATGTTCAACGATTGCGCACTTCATGCACATTCTCTTCCATTCAAGTTACTGGCTTACGGAATCTGAAGGGTGGCAGCTGATACAGTCTGGGTGCGGGTTTTTGAAAGCATACGTGAAATTGGCTGAAAAAGCGCATGGAAAAGGGCTTTGCTTGTGGTCAATGAAGCCAGTTATCCACCTACTCGCACACATAGTGCATACCGCGTTGCAACAATACAGGGCTGACACAACTTGCGTGATTAATCCAGTCGCTGAAAGCACCTTTATGTGTGAAGACTTTGTGGGCCGTGTGAGCCGCTTATCGAGAAGAGTCAATGCCAAACAACATGGCCGGAAAATCATGTATAGGTACATGGTGGCTGCATATGTTACGGAATAGAAAAGATCCAGGAGTTTCCGCGCAGGAAAAAGAATGCTCTGTCCACCAAATGTTGATGGAACATGGGATGTTTATATTTTGATGTGTTTTCAATATATGCACAACGTCCACTTTTTCTTGAAACGACCAGTTCTTCATCGAACATTCTAAACGACAATTTATTTCTTGT
>Ga0126342_10007524_pt1 | contig 19463 bp, 15 predicted proteins | sample Cyp1metagenome_FD_92528 | JGI IMG/M metagenome (GOLD analysis project Ga0126342, IMG submission 92528) | Coral microbial communities from Lord Howe Island, Old Settlement Bay, Australia - Cyphastrea 1 metagenome | ecosystem: Host-associated > Invertebrates > Cnidaria > Coral ... | reverse complement strand
GCACCTTGCATCAGTACATGTACATGCCATAGCAGTCATGTTTTGTCACTTGACACTGCACAAATCGAGCAGTGTAACATGGTGAGACTTTGGAGGCGCTTTCAACTCAAGGAAAATCCGCAGATATGCTATTTGTCTCCTCAATTTTGTGACATTTTTTAAACATGAAAACGTTTGTTTTTTTTTACATGTCATTTTTTTGATATTTTTGTTCAAAAAAAGGGTTGCTTCTCTAAAAAATGACCTAATCAAAAATTAAAAATTGGCAAACAAATCAATTTTGCCAAAAACGAAATAACAATTTTCAACAAAGGATCCGTTCATTTTCTTGTAAACGGCCCAGTCTCTGGATGCTTCACCACGTTCTTTGCGAATCACATTTCAGTGCGTTCATGAAAACATCCCCAAAAATTCCCAAATGGCAAGTGTAAACCATCCAGCATTGGTAATCCGTCGCCATGTTGGCTCAGCGTTGGAGGTGGGACTGGGCCTCTCCCAACCTCAGCAGTTGTGAGGCCGGCGCAGCGAGCCGGCGCCTCAGGATGTTGTGAAAAAACCATGGTTTGTTTCACTGGGGTACCACTTTAAAAACAGTTTATCATTAATTTTTTAGGGACCCGTTACTTGATCTAGCAGTTTTTTTTCCAGGGTTGACCTTGAAAATTTTCATAGTCACCAAATCGTAAAATTAAGTAAACGACTTGGTCGAATGGGGGTACAAACTAACAATTCTTGGGACATTTCATGATAAACACATGGTATAGTAAGGGATATATATGACCAACATGAATGTGATATTTGCGTGTTTGAAAAGGGGGTATATATATATATCGCATAGCGGCAGGTTATGGCCATTTTAACGTGGGAAAATGACAATCAACGAATGGATGTGTTTTTTCCTAAGAAAGGTGGATCAAACAACACACATTGTGGATTTTGCTACCAACAATTTTAACCAACGGATTCTACTACAAACCAAATGGTGAAACGGTGAAAACACCCTTAAAACATATGTTTTAACCAATAGGAGTGTGGAAGATTGGATACACCGATGAAATGAGAGCAAACATGTGTTTTCCCCAGCAAACAAACGTGCATGATATGATACAACCAACATATTACTTTTAAGACAGGTCACATATTTCGTATTTTTCTATCCACAAAATGTGCTGTAAGGCTTAGGATTTTGGGATGGGTACAAAGAATGCCGGCCGACCATCGTTTTTCGGTGATGGTTGGTTTCTACTTAGGCGCACGACCGCAGGCTGGAAACATTGCTGGTCCAGGGGCTTGAAACCAGAACCCACACAGTCAGTATGGATTGGATTTGATTTAGTGTAATTTTTCCACGTGCATTGCATTGAACATACTGGATAGCGAAGACATCCCATGACTTAGATGGATAGCAATTGAAACATTCAGAACAAAAACAATCCATGTAGCTAGCGTTGGTTGGCAGTTTTTTCTGTATATTTTGTAAAAATTAGGATAATGTCTAGTGACGCTATATTGGGCATGGATAAATCCAGCAATCCCGGCCCAGGGAGCGGCGCCTGATCTGGTGGTCTGACCAGCCTGGCTTGGTGCTTTTCGGATATATCCATCAATCTCTCTGTGCGTAGTAGTGCAGTAGTTAGCATATCTACAGCTGTATGTATCATTGATACTAATTACATCAGATGTGACAATCTCAATCTTTCTTTCGATGCGTAGAAGAGTAGAATAGTCGGATATCGGATGCACAAGATCTCAGTTATCAGCCCGACCAGCCAGGACGATGGGGAGAGGCTGCTTTTTACCTCTTCCCAGAACGGCCCCGGTGCGGCCAGCCGTTGGGAATTGATGTTTGGGATTTTATGTGTCTCCAGTCGCAGTAGCTTTCTATGCACAGATGTTGATGGATATTCTTGGTACAATATTGCTAGTTTGTTTTGGTACATGTTGGCATTTATGAAATTTGTTTGTGTTTACAATTGAAAGACTAAGCAATAGTGCCGTGGTGTATTTAGATGTCTATCTATCTATCTATCTTTCTTTCCTATCTTATCTTATCTTATCTTATCTTATCTTATCTTATCTTCTTCAACCTTATTTTATCCAATCTTATCTTATCTTCTTCAACCTTATTTTATCCAATCTTATCTTGTCGAGTCCAATCTTATCTTATCCAATCTTATCTAAATCCAATCTTATCTTAATCTAATCTAATCCAATCTAAACTGAAACTAAATTTAATCTAATCCAATCCAATCTAATCTAATCTAAATCTAATCTAATCTAAATCTAATCTATATCTAATCTAATCTACTCTAATCTAATCTAGTCTGATCTAATCTAATCTAATCAATCTGGGCCATTTTGATGTGCATACATATTCCATTGAAGCCCCAAAGTATGCTTGGTTTGCCCATTCTATCCCCACTACAATCCCATGCTTTTATCCATAATGGTTGAATCCAATACATATTCCGTTGTCATGTGGCAGTGTGTCGAAACCTTGTGCCCCTGGTGAACATCAAAATAGCTGGTAAATGGATGTTCATCCCACTAAAAATGGTATTAATAGGTATTGACCCATACCCATGTTTGATTGTAAATTGGTATTGCAGCAGAGAGCGAAGGTTCTTTGCCATTTGCGCTGGCTCCTGACTGTGTTGATTCTTCTGCTACAGGACGGCCACAGCTTTGGCCGACTGCGTTGCGTTTGGACCTTGAAACATTATATATAATATGTATATATAATATGTATAAACATAATATGTATATACATATTATACATAATACTGTGCAAAGCAAATTCAAGTTGGTTGAGATCTTGATGTCACATCTAGATTCCAGGGGGTGCCACGTTTGCGCTGTTTGTTTGTACTTCCTCGTTGCTTCCAATGAAAAATCAAGTGGAATCATCCAAATGAACGAACTAGTATTTATACATACATATGTATCTACGTATCTATATTATATCTATGATTATATATAGATTTACATACTATACTATACTATACTTTACATTACAGAATCTATCTATATAATCTATATAATCTATATATATATATATATGTATATATGTACATCATCCATATCAATATCCCTACCTTCCCCAGACGTCCCAGGAGCAGGCCGTGACACCAATCGGGACCGGCATCGCTCCAGAGCGGGTGAGTTCTTTGGCAGGTGCCAGCGCAGTGTGGATCGGATTTATGTCCGAAGATGGGATAGTGATGATTCACCCAGGGATTCTGGAGAGTTTTTTTTTTTGAAAAAACCCGACAAAGCCGGATTCTGGAGAGATTTTTAAGGAAGGCTTTGAAGGTGATTTCATGTGGCGATATATGGCTGCTGAAAGCTGTGGCTGTTTCGTTGGCTGGTGGATACTTTTGCGCATCGGAAGGTGAAATCACGCTGTACTTGAAAGCGACAACTGATGCTTTTGAGCCAACTTCTCAGATAGGTCAGAAATGTGCATCAATTTGTGTCGAGACGCTGGGTCCATTTGTGTTAGATTGTATATATCCTGCAAAAAGGGGTATGGTTATCCCACATGGTTTAATTAATCGGGATTGATATACATATGATACCATATTATGTTTGGATTCCGATGGAATGGGATGGATGACTCTACCACATTTATATACATTTATCCCATATAAAACACCATGGCACATGCACTTCGTCCGAGTTGCCGAGTTGTGTCCCAAGGTGCGAGCTCTTCCGAGATAGCGGTGTCTGGGACGAACCTCGATTTGAGGTCGGATCTGCATCCATTTTTTTCGTTTCCAGCTGAGATTCCGATTGCCTTTGAGGTGTTGGAAAGGCGAGAAATTCTGTGTTTTTGCTGTTGTTTACGGTTAAACATCTTCTTTTACCAGCTCTTGTTTCGATGTGCTGAAGACGGTCAGCTGAGTTTTTCACTGCAGTCCCTTCGGATCGAAATCGTGGACAAAGTGCCACGGATCCCGGGGGATTTCGGATACCACAGCAAAGTGCAAGTAGCAGCCAGTCGCAGGTCAGTCGCACAGCCAGCGCCACGGTATAGACGGTCACAGTTGTGTCGTGTCACGGTTTCACTTCAAAAATGGCGCCATGGACCTTGAGCTGTCTCATTTTCCAAGCTTTGGTCCTTGGAGTCACTTCTCAGGCAATGGTGACTGGGATGTGGGATTTTTTCAGGGGATGAAATGGGGATGATCAAGGAGAAAGTTGGCTTTGGGCAGGTTTCTGAAAAACCAGTGGTAGGATCAGTTTCAACAGTCCCACTTTGTCGGAGCTGGGTAGGAGATATGTCCAGCAGACTGCTGGAAGCCTCACTGTACGGATGGGGCAGCTTGGAATGGCATCTTGGCGAGAAACACCCCAGGGAGGTGGCTTAACGGTTTTCAAGGAAAGCTCATCCATGAAGGGGATTTTGATTATATAATAACAAGAACAATAGTAGTACAATCATAATAGTAGTAGTAGTAATAATAATACTAGTAGTAGTAGTAGTAGTAGTAACAGTAGTAACAGTAATAGTAATAGTAATAGTAATAGTAATAGTAATAATAATAGTACATAATAGTACCAGTAATATGACCAATAATAAGAAATAATAATACCAATGATAATACCAATAACAATAATCACAATAATAATAAACATAGTAATAACAATAATAATAGGACATTTCCGATTGGATGTTGATCCCCTTTGACATTTGACAAGACCCGAGGTGGCACACCACTGGTGGGCGATGTCTGTGAACACGTTTGTTCCAAGAAATTCGGAGAGACTCGTTGGGGAACCCATCTGCCGCTGGTTGTGGTCGGCTTGAGCAGTGTTCAGACTGTTGGTTGATGATGATAGTTTTTTTTTTTTTTTTTAAATAGTGATAGTGGATTATACTATATATATATTATATTATCTATATTATATATACATTATATATTATATAAATATATATTATGTATTACTATAATATATACTGCCCAATATATTGAGGATGTTCATCCACTGGGAATCCCGGTTTTTCTCAGCTTTCAGGTTACTGCGGAAGCAGCGACAAGTATGCCATGGGGGACAGTGTAAACTGCACCTCATGCCAGAAGCAGGCGCGTTTGTGTCCTTTGAGATCCACCCCACTAGTTGCCCTCTGGTAATCGAACATAAATGAAAAATAGCGATAACATAGCCATTTAACATTACCATTATATATATACACAGTATATATATATACACAGTATATATATATATACACAGTATATATATATATATACACAGTATATATATATACATACAGTAATATATTGTTTTTTTTTGGGTAAACTGTAACAGGGTAAATCATCAGTTACTAACTGAGACATGGCTTCCAGTTCGCCTGGTAGTCCAGGCTGCAGTACCGCGGCCTCTTCCTGCCCCGAAAATCGCCGCCATTGGAGATGCGCAACGCATTCGTGAAGCCATCCTGGAGGTACTCTTGTGCTTTGGTGGAGTTGGAGTTGGGGGATTTTCCGTCATTTTTTGTCCGGGATGGCTATGAAAAAGAATAACATGGATGTGGCCAAAATTAAGTGCCAATTCTCCGTTTTTGAACTTTAAACCAAATGACACGAATCTGTTTTCTGTTCTTGAAATGTGGCATTTGCAGCAAAGGAGATGAAGATGTGGAGGTATATAGACAAAGAGCCATGAATCAGTGAGGTCTGGACAAGTTCAGCAACAACCACTGGCCCTCCAATTATCTCACACAGCTGATGGAAATGATGCCAGCAAGCCAGAGACCGGCTGGAGAATTGGTATAAAGATGAGGACCGAAGAGCACCTTGGAGACTTGGACTTGGCCGTTTGGTTTCAGTCACTGATATTTTTTCCGAATGCTAGGATCAGATGACTTTGCCGTACTGGGAGTCAAAGGCGGCGCCGCAACGTGACGTTTTTGATTGCTTTTTTGGCAGCCATCCATATTCAAGTCATATTCTTTCTTCAAGGTGTTCCAAAGTCCGCAGGTCCTTGGCTGACCTAAAATTGGTGTCAAGAAACAAGCATTGTCAAGGTGGCGTCACAGAATTTCTTCGTACATGTCAAACATGTCAGACGGAAGACTCTTCCGTGTTATCAGGCCAAAGTGCAGCAAACCAAGCATTGGTATCTCTGTGATGAGCGTGGTGGGAACATGAAGGCCATACTGTGGGAGCGCTGGCACCACCGCGGATGTTTTTGGGACCCTCCTGGAGAATTTGCCCGCAGGTTTGAGTGTAAAATCTATGCATTTTTTGGTGCACAATGTTTAGAAAAACAAGTGCGACATGGGCACATTGGCCAGCTTGTTTGGGTTTTGGTAGAACCTTTTGATCGCTTCTTCCTAGTGTTTCATCTCAAAAGAGGATGCTTCCGGAATTGTCAAGGGAGTGACTTTCCAGGGGCCTTATCCCCACTCTGGGCTTTGGTACTTCAACTGTTGAACTCACTAATGAAGTGGCTTTCATACCAAGAACTGACACTAGTTTAAATTTGCAAGCGATCACTTGCAGTGCATTTTCTAAGGGGTATCATGTCCATATTTCCAAATAAGACCAGAAGACCAGTGGTTCATATCCCATCTTGGCTAGTTATATCCCCAAGAGCCCAAGAGTCCAACAACTGTTATGTTCTTTGGTCTGATCACCAGCCAAATTTGGGTTGATTGGTGAAGGGGACATTGTTTCTGCCGTCAAATCATGGGATTTCTCCCAGACTTGAACTACGACTCACCGGAGCCGCGAAACGGGACCGTGGCAGGTGCCCATCACCTTCGGTGAATTCAACGTGAGCGATGTGCGACCCGCCCAGCTTTTTAATGTCGTGGCGGACATCGAAGGTCAACTGAAGTGGGACAATTCCATGAGTGAGGCACCATCGGCACCACTGGATGCCTGGATGGGAGATTTTGGGGTGTCTTTTCAGAGGGTAGCGCTTCTTGGAAGGTCAACAGATTGGTGGATGTTCTCAGCAAATTTCCTCCTGGTAGAGACCAAAAACAGACATCCGATGTTGACTTTCACCGGATTTTTCCGGGGAACAGCCTTTCTTGATTTGTCCACTAACACCTTCATTTTACTTCGGGGATTCTATAGCTAGCCATGTTTGAGTACTGGAGGGTAATGGATGGACAATAACTCGAAAGAATAGTATATATACAGTATACATATCGTAATTCTACTATCCACATAATGAGTAATGTTGGAAAACCAATCGAATCCCATCCCTCAGATCATCCCAGCATGGGCCAGGCGAAGGTGGTGAAGGATTTCCCTGACGATGGTGTCCTCGCAGCTGATCTAAGCTTCCCTTCGGGCTTTTGGTTGGTCCCCCCACGTCAGGTGGGATTGGAGCGCTGGAAGAGCTTGGCTCGAATCACTATGGATGATGTCAATTCTTTTGACCAAAGTATGATATAATTATTCCCAAAAAAAGATATGAACATCATTTGCCACTCTTTTTGTAGGGATTTACGTGGATTTATCGTTGCTGTTTTTGATCGTTTTTGTTTTGCTCCTTCTTTGACACGAAATGAACTTCGGCCTTCCGCCTTCACCAGCGAGATGACCAGGTTTTTCAATGGATGGCCTTCAATGCAAGCTTGGAAGAGCAGGATCGGTCCGGACTCTAGATATGGCTTGAGATTTTGAGATGACGAATATTTCAACTTGACCGGAGTACATCATTTGGTTGGTGTTTTTTATTTCCCAATCCCATTTTTTCTGGTCATATCTACCGACAATCATCCTGTGGGTGTTGAAAAGTGATATTTGCCGCCAGGAATATTGGTTTGCGGTGTCTTCACTAAATGTGGAGGCAATCCACAAGGACAGCTGCAAGCAGTTGGCATCAGATGACCCGAGTGGTTCTTTGGGGAACAAACCTTTGAAATGCCACCAGGAACAGAAACCCAACCAGTTTGCCGTGCAGGTGGGAAGTTTGGCCAGGTCCAAATTCTAGACACTAAATTAACAAAATATCCAATGGTGGAGGTGAAATCTACATCATGGCTCAGCCAGGCAGAGAACTGTCTGGGAGCTTATTGGATTCGACCCTGTCCACGAGGCGCCTGCGCCCCGGCCTGGTTTGGACCCAGCTCGGGTGGTTTCGCACTCCAGGTGGAGAGAACAAGTGTCCATCCGGCAACCCCTACGATTGCTGCCCTGTGGGACGCTGAGTGGGGGGTCTGGACCAATGTAGAAGTTGGATTCCCAGTAAAAACATCTAAAAACATGAGGGCCAGTTCAGAATGATGATTTCAACACAAGATTTTTTGGGGTTCCCTATTCTTTCAAACAAACAGATTTCTGATGCTTCAACAAATGCAGAGATGAATCTGATGATTGTCACCGTGTCAACACTGATCAGGAAGGCGGATCGAGGATCATTTTTACGAGCCTCAGCTGCAGTGATGCAGCAAAGCAAGGCCACCTTTTTGCCCATTCCATCCATGGCTTGACAACCTGGAGGACTCACATCAATGTGCATCCGCCGGGCTTTTTGAATGTCGAATCCTCAGACCTGGGTGGTGAAGTGGTGAAGTGAGCAGTTGGGTTAGGGGAAAACATCGCTTTGTCCAAAAATGTTGTACCCCAAAATCCACACATTCACTGCTCAGCAATTGAATGGTGGCGTCCTCCTTTTCAGTCACACCCATACTCATGTACAGGACTTACCCCCTGTATTTTCATGGTAGAATTCCAGGGTGTCGGCATCCTTGGCATCCTTGGCATCCTTGAGGCCAAGACGATGTTCGACCTGTCTTGGACCAAGCAGATCGACTGGATCAAAGCTTTGCATCTTGGGCGAAGATGTGACCTGTGGTATGGCATTATGGGAGGGTTGACCCTCACATTTCGAATTGGATCATTCGGATGGGATCGAATCGTGGCTGATGAAGCACACATTACCAGAGTGACATTCCCTACTGGAATGGCAATGTCACTCCCCATTTCTAGGGATCATCCATGATTTTCCCGTCAAACGTGTTCTGTTTTTTGGGCCTTTGCCAGGTTTAGTTACAGAGAGATAATCTCTGATCTTACTGTAAACACCCCCAACGAAACCCTGGTCATGTTGAGTCTTTTGATGCTTACAACCCGTTTGTCCATGCAAACATCAGCATTTTCGCAAGGTACAACCAGAAATTTCCAGGGTGAAGCTTCCTATTTTTTGATGTTAGACACTCCAAATTGAATCCATTTGTCATGGCCATGAGCTGCGCTTAGTTCCGTGCGTTTCAAACGACGCCTCAGGAAGGATCGGGCAAGAGAGGTGCTGAAGAGCAACGTGCTCCGGCGATGCGAAAAGTGATGGTCGGTGCATGTTAATCCAACTAATCATGTTAGTGTATGTCATGATTATTAGTGAATGTCATAATTATTCTAATTCAAACTATTCTAACTAAGGTGAATGATGATTATTGTGAAGGTCATGATTAGTGACTAACAACAATCTATGGTCATTAAGCACAAATCATGATTGTTAAGATAAACCAGTGTTACCACTAATCATCTATGATCTAGTCTTTTCCGAGCTATCATTAACTAATATTAACTATCATGATAAGATAATGGAATTCCAATATGTGTAAATAATCAACCACGGGATAAGGGTATTAATCATTATTAATGAATGGAACACTATTGATTCAATGGATGGCTTTATAGCAACCTCCAAAAAGATGAAAGTGTGCAAAATATGGACGGTAGTTCGATGGTGTTTCTTCCATATTTTCCATTCCAACTTTTGAAGATTGCTATATAGAAGGGAAAATCTTCACCGGTTTTTGCATGGTAGAGATCCCCTTGAAGAATGGGGCGATCCTGTAGATATCTGTCTCCAACAAAGCCATCCAAGGAGATGATGGGTTAGTTATTTTCCAGCCATAAAAATTGATGACACCAGAGCCTTCAGCAGGGTAAGTGGGTTACTTATCCCAAGTTCAGCATTGTAGGGTCAGTCCAGTAACTGGGGTGAACTGACTCAGGATTCCTGGGGTGAACCACCACATCCTTCCATCTTAGGAGCATGTGAATCAGATAGTGACCCTTCGTGATTTCTGGTGAAAGATGGTGAATATGGTGATTTATGTCAGAAATTGTGATTTATGGTTGTGGTCAAACAAAGGCAATTATGCTGAACTATTGTAGCTATTGGTTGAGCAAAAATACCACCCCCTGACTCAGACAATTTGTGTATCCATCAGCCATCCTAGGAGACGTTCAGGGCGGCACAAACTCCAGTCAGGGGGCCACAGGGTGAACTGCTGCTTTGGAAGGGGTTTTTGACCCAATACAGGGAAGGGCTGGGAAGATGAAGCTATACAATGGGATATTTTTACAGGGTTGCTTCAAATCTACTGTGACACTTCTCTCTCCTGTGAAAAACCTTGGATTCTTGGTGAGGTCCTTCCCAAGTGGCTGTGGCAAGATCCTACTGAGCCCACAAAGGGTAGTGTGGCTTGGTGATACAGGGCAGCCAGGGCACAGCCAGGGCACAGCCAGGGCACAGCCAGGGCACAGCCAGGGGCTTCAAATGGCTGTGATTTTCTTGTGAACCCAGGTGCGATTTTCCTTCCCGCATGAGATGATGATTGCCCCTTCGAAGTTGTACCAGAGGCTGGGACAATGCACGAAAAAACGCTGGTACCGTTGCTGGTACCTGCATAGCAAGCCTCCAACAAACTTTGGTCGAAGAAACTCTGAAGTGTTTCCAAATCCAAATCAACAGATATCAACAGATACTTTTCAGCTGTGTTTTCCAACTCTCAGTGCATCATTTGTGAATCATTTGAGAAAACTCAGGACGGAGCCTTTCTGGTCCTTTCCCTCCACTTCTCCCGTCCTATTCGTCGCCCTGGCCGCGGCTGTGTCCGTTTTGATCTTCGTCGCGCCTCGGCGGCATCCGACGCGGTCGCCGGTCGCGCCGGCGGTGGCGCCGCCCGTGCCGTTGGACACACCGAGGCGATGCGAGCGCATCGAGCCCTAGCTCTGATCAAGGCCTCGGATGGTTGGGGCATTTTTTAAAGAAAAACCGAGGGAAACCTAGGAAAACCATATCCCCATCCCCCAAGTTTCCCTAAGTGAACCGAAAAAAATGTTTGGGTCCCAAATTTTGGACCCCTATCCTTGGGTGAGTTTTGTGGGTGTTAGTTTTTTTTTTTAAAGCTGTGCCATTGGCATTTCTTTGGACATCTCGAAATTACATCTCTGGGATGATCTGTGACGTTCAGGAGACTTCTGATTCTAGAGAGTTGTTGGCGCGAAGAGGACGGGGTCACGGTGTGACCGGGGTCTCCCACGACATGATCAAGTCCTTAGGAACGTAGCGGAAAGTATGTCGTTGACATTATGTGGTTTTCCTTTGCGCATGTTCCAAGATTCGTGATTTACTATATATATATACATATTTATACATATTTATACATATTTATACATATATCTATATATCTATCTATCTATCTATCTATCTATCTATCTATCTATCTATATACACATATAGAGAGAGGTAAGCCCATATTGAGGAGCCTGAGCAGCCTCCAATTGAGGATGGTGATTGCACCACCCATAGCTTTTTGTTGGGGATGGTTCAGTGACCGGAATCGGCTGAGCCTCTGCGAAAAGCCGTAGCAGGACATACTTCGGACATGGAGCACTTGTCGCAACCTGAGAAAAATCTGTTTTGTTTTTGGTTGTTTGGGGTGCATTTTTTAGTAGCAAGAGTTCACGTATGAAGCCGGAAGCCGCCAAGGTTTTCCAGAAGGTTCACATCAGCAGAAACAGACCTCGTGGAGCCAGGCATCTGATTGTCGAGTCCAGATGAGGACTTGGGCTTGGTCTCACCCTCTTTTCAGCGAAACTTTTTGGATTCACCGTGATTCACAGAAGCTTTTTGTTCTTAAACAACAGCAGTTGTTTGTCTGTGACCAGTTGGTGTTTGCTTCGAGCTTTGATTTCCTTTGATCCCCCCGTTGCGGTTTTTTAATCCGGCCGGGAGGCCTCTACGGTATAGACTAATGCTCCAGACGGTTTTAGCATAGGTGTCGGCTAAGGGGATGGGTCAAAATCTCTAAAAATTGTCTCACGATGGGTGCGGATGCACATGGATGCACATCCGTTACCAGATTTGGAACCAATTTTGACCCATGCCCATCTGCTGGCAACTCAACTCAGCCATCTCCGCCTTTTTTTTGCGTCGTTGCGCAGCCAAAAAAAAATTCGTTCCGCGCGGCGATCTCTGTGCCTGGGAAGAACGGGACGATGCTCCAAGTCTGGTGGATTTTCCAAACCAGTGGACCCCAAGAAATGATATATTATGATATATATTAATATATATATACATATTATGATATATTTTGATATATTATGATGAATGGTCCTTCCCAACCGGTTGCAAGATTCGTTGCCAGGTCTACAGAGGACCTTGCGAGGTGGCGGTTCGAGTGGATGGCTGGAAACCGAGTGATTTCACAGACTCCCAATGGTTTTTTTTTGGGGAAAAAGTGGGTTTCTAGTGAAGAAACACCTCTAAATGCCATGAAGTACTTGAAAAATCGGTAGTTTCAATGTGTCTTTTGGCTAATAGATCAGAATTTTGCTGTTCCTCTTTGTGTCCGAATAATTTTGGGAGATGTTGCCATGCATAGATGTTCCTATGAGTATCATATAGATCATGTCTGCCATGGTGCCCAGGTTTGCAAGTTGACAGGCACTACCAGTTCCAAGCTCGGGGTATTGATGCACCTTGGTGGCACCGGGCATTGAAAAAGGATACCTTCGGGATACCATTGCGCAGCCAAGAGTGGATATGGAAAATGATCGAATCCCATAGAATTTTCGGTGGGCATAGTTTGGCAAGGACAGAGTTTTTGGAACCTCAGATGCAACCAAAATCAGGAGTTGAATCTCCAGGAATCATCGCATGACCCCCAAATGAGGCCACAGGGCTGGCTGGGCCGCGCAGCGAAATAGTGAACTTCGTTGCCGCCCTCAGATGCGCCGATGGCAGATGATTGGGTCGTAAGTTTTTGGAGGATGTTCCAGTAGTCACCTTGTACCCTCGAAACAGATATCCACCTTGCAGTTGTCCGAAGAAAACGAATGGGCAAAGCACAAGATGGTCACAAGAAGTAGTGAAAAAACCCTTGACAAAAGGAAATCAAGGTGACACTTGTAAAACATGTAGATCCTATGATGATCATATAGGATTTTCTGTTGAAACTGGAGCTGATTTTCTGGTGAAATTCACTGCCCTCTCAGATCAGCGCCGGTGTCCCCGAGTGGCAAGGGCTCACGCCAGCCTTGGAGAAGGTTGGGGGTACTGAAAAGATGGAAAAAGGATATGAAGATGTTATTATTGTAGTATATTGTAGTTAATTTCTTGCCATATTTTGATGGCGACTTCATTTTTGGATTATTTTCAATCTTTTGATCACTACTATCCATACAGCCATATTAAGGGGTGGTCATAGCTCCAGCAGGGGTTCGCATACCCAAGGTGTGATGGTGGTTTGGGTATGGATCCAACTGGGCGACTTCAGCCATGGAGGGTTGACCCAAAGTTTTCTCATGGCGGATGTCGGATCTGGTCGCAGGTGGGAGCGGATAACATCCAACTCCTGTGGCCTGTTCCTGCCAATGGCGGCTCACCCATCCTCGGCTACCACGTGGACATGGAGGTGCCGGGATATCACCAGGATTTCGCCAACCGCTGACTTGGAGATCTTGGAGCCGAGGCAAATGGGGATGGCAGTTGGGAGCGAATTTACGATGGCCTCCACCTCAGATCCATAGTCCCAGGGCGCTGTTTCTGCTGGTTTCTGCTGGTTTCTGTTGGTTTCAGGTACAAATCAGCCCTCGAAACTCACTTTCATCGCCACCGGCCTTCACGCCTCCTTGACGTTTGGGCTTCCCAGTTGAGACCGCTGTGCCGCTGTGTTCTTTTGTGCTGGGAAGTGGACGCCGCTGCGAGGTATAGCTTCCGAGTCTATGCTGAAAACCGGGTCGGTGGTGAGCTCGGTATTTGCCCATGGAACGGGTCTTGTCTTGAGGCATGGCATGGCATGGAAGCATCCTGTATGTTGATCCATTTTTTTAAATCAAGTGTTTTGGTGATGGAAATTGATGGCTCAAAACTGACTTAGCCAGCCCATTGGAGGAGAATTGCATGGTTTGACACAATGGGTCCAGTGGCATTCCCATTTTTTGCTGAGTTGGGGCACAGCTGTGAGTTGGAGACTGGAGCGAGGTTTCAGCAGTTACACTTCGTCTTCTGTGAGGCCACAAATCGTAGGGGTGTTACGTTTGATGTTAGTTTCGTTAGATATATTAGCCGATCCTTTTCTAACATCAGTACATCTAACAGATCTAACATCAAACTTCAGACAAATTAGATGGAACAACTCTTAGAGAATTAGAGAACTTGAGTTTATTAATGTTTATTAATTAGTGTTTATTACATTGTTTACATCTTTTACATCCATCATTGGGGGGGCATCTCAACCGGATCTCGTTACGCGCAGGATCTCTGACCTCATGGCCGCAGCTGACTCGAGACCGGAGAGCGTTCCCATCTCGCTGAGCCCGGGGGCCCACCCTATCCAGGAGAGATCTGAAGAATTGGATCCAGAAAACAGGACATCTGGCAGGAAATCTTGGATGAGAATGATGAGATTTAGATTCCTGAAATCTTGGGAGATTTCAATTTTAAGCCACCAGGATTTTTGTTGGCTCATGCTTTGCCGGAGTAAGTAACGGGAACATTGGCCAGCAACGGATGAGGATTTCAATTAGTAAGGGATTTCAACAGGTTTGGTCAAAGAGCCAAGGATTTCTAATGGTTGGGGGCTGTTCTATAGGAATGATCACTGTGTGAAACCCAATAAACCTACCATATCTACCATTTGGGGATGGTTTACAGAACCCATTTATGGTGATTTAGCGGATGGTTTATGGCATTGGGTGTACCACATCAGGATGTTGCAGGCTGCCCTCAAATCGAACAGTGAGAACTGTGTAGCTCTGGACCCCCCCGGAAAGTACTGTTTTTCAATTAGGAACAGCCTCAGGAACAGCCTCTTCCAAAGCCATGTCAAACGGGTTCTGAATTTTGAAGATGGCATGTGAGTGAAGCCCCAAACATCCATGGCAGACACCTGAGGTGCCGATGTGGCGTGCTCTCTGGGATTGGAGGGGTTGGTTTTTCTGGGCCTTTGGATGTGGAAATCAGGTACTTGATGGCTTTAGAATATTTGTTGGCCACTGGATTCTGGAGAATTATATATATATATAATTATATATATTTTATGGTCATGAATCGTCATGAATACTACTGGGGAAGGATGTTTTGAAGGGATTTTCTGAGATTTTTGTGGTACCTCAGCCTTGGACCAAGCCAGGTACACGGCCCAAGTGCGAGCAGTGGATCCAGTGACCAAGGTGGATGAGATCGCCTGGAGCTGAACTCCAGCCACTGAGTTTGGTGGCGATCTTTTCGCAAAGAGGTGATTGAAACAAGTAATGTGTGTGGTTCCAAAAAGTTGTTCATTTCCATTCTCAGTATATTGAGTATACAGTATACTGTTGAAATGGGATGATTATTCTGCTGACTTCTATCACCAGCTATCAACATGCTGATGTTGTCATGTCTTCGCTATATCTAGATTTCCCATAGTATCCCATTGTTTTTTCCCACCCCTCAAGCCGTGGCCGGTTGCGGCCAAGGTTGGTGGCCGAAGATTTATCCTCTCTGTCCACGACGTCTGTGAGCTCGACTCCACCGGTACAGCGCCTTGACGGAACATGTCCTCTTTGGATTTCAGGATCACATCCTCTACAGATCTCTACAGATGTTTGCCGTTGCCAGGTCTTGTTAGCAGAGGGTATTGAGATCCCGATTTTTGGAGACAGACTGGGCATGACATGAATCCAGCATGGATTTCCCATGGCAAAAAAAGACCCGTTTTATTGGATTCGGCAGATCTGCGTGCGCGTGGCGCCGCCTCATCCGAACTATGCTCCGGATGTCCTGGGCCAGTGGGGATCCCCAAAATTCGTGGCCTCGGTATGGAAATCAGTGGATTCTCACTGAATGGACATTTCCTTAGAAAAAAAACACTGGATCTCCATAAAACTGGAAAATCAGTGGATTCTCACTTAACAAGCGGACACTTTTTGGAAGATGTTGGGTGCAGAAGCTGGGTGTCTCATCCTTTTTGGTTTTGGTCTGAGGCCCATTTGCTGCACCCACTCTGTGGACACGGACAACGGGATGTACCGTTTCTTCTACACCCTTCGGAAGGCAAGTTGTCGGTTCCGCTGTGACAGTGTTGGAGGGTGCCTGTCAATTTTTGTTCATTTTTTTTCGAATCCAGCGGATTGGGAACAATCTCGCGATGGCACCAACGTTCTTTTGCAATGGAAAAGGCAATTTTCACAATTTTCACATGCCATCAATAAAAGCTGCTACTTTCAATGCTACTTTCAGATGCCAAACGAGTCAGTTCGTCCCGCCATGGAAAGTTTCCATCCAGCCATGGCCATGGGGTTTCCATCCGTCGTCGTCGATGGGGTCGCTTCAGGCGGGCCTGTACTCATTGTTAGTCCAAGCAATAGAGCCCGGAGGTCTCTTGGGTCAGTGCCCCAAGGGGGTTTTCTGAGGATTTTGCTGGACTTGTGGTTGGAAATAGATGAGAAAAACCAACTTAAATGGATGAGAAAACCATAGAACACCCAACAAATAGGGTTGAATTCATGAATGTCCATGTCCATGTGTATTTTAGATTATTTTAGTTGGTCTGGTTCCCATTCTTTGTAGTTCTCAACAGTATTGAATCCCGTCAAGTTGGATGGTTCAATAAAATCAAACAAGACCAATTTTTGTCGGTCCCTATGGAAACACTTCCATCAACCGGGTGGCTTGTTGTGACTGATGTCTTGGAACGGTAGCTTTGCAAGGTACTGGGACAACCAGTGGCTCTATGGAATGCCAGTTGTCACCAGACAAGACCCGGAAATCAGTTGAATGCTCAGTGCGGAAGCAGATTTGGGATGATCCCCAGTGGTTGAAGCCACCAGCTATGATTTCGTTGCACGTTTATTGCAGTGCAGAATTCAGCTCAAGAGGAGTGCCGCAGACCAACTGAGCCCTTGTTGCTGTCAACTGCCAGAAAAAAAAGCACGCTGTATGGACTTAGGCTAGTGACTTAGCGTCAAAGTATTAAAAAACCTTTCATTTTTACCAACTTGAAAAACCATCAAATCATCAGTGTGTGACCAGCCTGGAAATCGGAACCTTGAAGCAACGCCCGCTGCCTTAGAGCTTGGCGCCAATGTGTGAGTCACCACGAGACGAGTTCCTCAGCTTTGACGAAGGACATGGTAAACACGAGCACATCCAAACATGGCGGTTTCCACTTTGAGCAAACTTGGGAACTATCATTGGCATAAAATCGATCAATACAAAGTGTGCCAAAACTGTTCAGGCAAAATTTTGCAAATCTTGGGATCTTTCGCCATGTTTCCTGCTGGCATCCCAGAATTGGTTGAAAATCTACAGGAGCCCCCCAGGTATTTGGGAGTTCAGACCCTGGTTTCTGCCCTGAGGTTTTCCTTAGACCAATGGATCGAACATAGTATTTGTTGGTTGAAATTTCATGTTCATTGCGTACTGTAAATACATGTGAATATCATAAACTCAGTAATTTCGTTGAAACTCACGGTTTTGCTACATCCCAACTTTATCGTAGTTGTGTAGATGATACCCACGTTGATGAGCATTGCTTATACTCACCAGTTTTTATTGTTGGTTATGGCCAAAACAAAAGCCCTGATATTTTTCCCTGAGAAAGCAATAAAAACTCAACAGTTTTCATCCCATTCTCCCAATGATCATACCAATCATCATCCCAAAAGTCATATGGCCCAATGATTATACCGATCCAGTGAACTTCATATTTGTTAGTTGAAACCCAAGTTTTGTTGGCAAGAATCTGCTCAACCAATGGGTTTCCCCCCCTTTTTGTTGGTTTCGCAAAGAACATCAAAAAGAACCCATCCATTGGAGAATATAATCATTCCAAGATTGACAATCCATAGAAAAGCCCATAGAAAATAAAGCCATCCATAGAAAATCCAGATCATCATGTTTTTTTGATTGGAATCCCCTAGGCCCCAGGTCTTGCTTGGTTCAACCGTTCAACTCAAGACATCTGGAGCCGAGGGAGTATTCCCTGGGTGTGACTCAGCTCTTAGATGACCTGCTGGGGAAGCAAGAGAAGCGACCCGATGAGGACCACCTTGGAAGCGGGAATCCGGATCGCGGGGAGGGTTAGATGGCGAAGAATTCCATTTTTTGGGATGGTTTAGGACTCTGAAATTGGTCAATTTCGTCGTCTTCAAGGTGATTTTTTGAGATGTTTTGACGAGTCTGGTGACCTGTAGAAAGACAGAACAACGACCTGCAGGAAGGCTCCCTCTCTCCGCCACATCAGGAGGCACAACTGGGGAAGTCAACCTATCAATGTGGGTCATCCATAAAAGGGGAAATCATCTTTTAAATGGGCATATAATCCATTAAAGATCCATTATAATTACATTATATATCCATGAATCATCTTATATAATAATATATAATCCATATAATCCATAAACCTCCGACTCAGACTTTTTTTTTAATGAAGAAATGATGATGATGATGATGATGATGATGATGATGATGATGATGAAGTCATGAATCAGATGATGAATCGAGAAACAACATCAACCAGGGTGTTCGGGAAATTATTTTCGATTGTTGAAGAACGCTGATAAACGACAAACATTGATAAACATTGATAACCATTGATAACCATTGATAAGCATTGATAACCATTGATAAATATCGATAAACATCGATAAACAGAGACATGGACAAATGATAAAGTTGGGGTGACATTTTGATCCCCAGAAGTCGTTGATTCCCAGGTTCTGACGGATGCTTCCCTGCAGCCAGGCCATGCGACGGACCTTCCAACGCACCCAGGAGTTCTGCGATGAGGCGCAGAAATATATGGATCTCATCGCCAAGGAGGAAGCGGATGCCAGAAGGCCAGACTTTGGGGAAGTTTTTGGCTGAATGTTGGATGGATTGATCATGGATTGATGATGGATTGTTGATGGATTGTTGATGGATTGTTGATGGATTTTGGGGAAGTTGGGTTTGGCCTTTTTGATATCATACATGCCACACAATATTGGGTACCTAGATGCTATGATATATTGAGCCCGTATTCTTTTGGGATTTGTCTTCTTTGGGCTGGGGAAAAGGTAAAGTAAACCCCAGCGGAAGAAGAACTGCTGATTGTAAAGTGAGAGATTAGCTGATCCTGGTCAACATGTTTCCCTTGTGTGTTCAGTGGAATCATCACATGTCATCCATTTATCCGATTGACCATTACATGTCAAGCCATCCTTGCCAGGTCGTATCAACTC
>Ga0126342_10007523_pt1:12500-19463 | contig 19463 bp, 18 predicted proteins | sample Cyp1metagenome_FD_92528 | JGI IMG/M metagenome (GOLD analysis project Ga0126342, IMG submission 92528) | Coral microbial communities from Lord Howe Island, Old Settlement Bay, Australia - Cyphastrea 1 metagenome | ecosystem: Host-associated > Invertebrates > Cnidaria > Coral ... | reverse complement strand
TGTTTTTTAAAGGGGATCAATTAAAAGTCAAATTGGCCAAACTGAAATTTTCGGAAATTGGAGATGGATGCCTGTTTTTAGTATTAGGGGGACGTTTAGTATTAGGAGGAAGGGATTATTATTATTATATTATATATATATTGTAGAACCTTGTGGGTTTTCGGAACGCATCCTTTCATTGAATTCATCAAGCATAGGACTCCCTGAATCCCTAGCGCTTGGCCATGCTTAGGAAGAACTGCAAAGCGGCAATACAAGATGCCTTTGAGAACATGATGAAAGTGGTTGCCCAACAGGAGGACTGTGAATCATACGAAATCTCTTTTTCTGTGGATGCGGTTCGATGTGTTTGACATACAATGGAGCCATGGCTATCTATGTGTATATATATATATAGGTATATAAATTCAAGGTTCGTTGCAAGTGCTATGTTGTATATTATTATTATCATTATTAGTATTGAGGTGGATATGAGTCAGAAGAAGCGATGACTCGACACCATATCACAGAAATGATTTTGAACTCGTTTGACGAGGTCTCTCGTTGTGTACAAACTGGAAAAGTATGAAGAGTTGTCTCCTCGCAAAGCTAGACTGCTAGAAACACTTTAGAATCAGGCTTGAAACGCTGGTTTCTGGTTGCTGCTTTCAAACATCGCTATGGATCCCTATAACAAAGATGTTTTTCTGGGATGAACTCCAGAAATCCAAGCTATTTTGGTGTCAAGATGACCATTTTAGTATTGAAACATATTGAAACCTATGGTTTGTTTGGTGGGATCCCTCACTTTAAGAAACCCAAATCAACAGCTGATTTCCATCCAGGAGTTGTTGCGGGTCAACTTAGAGAATGCCCAAGATCAGAGCCAAAAAGCTGAAGCAGAACGCCGGGAACTCCTAGAGATCGTAGGGCGAAGAAAACTGGGCCAAGGTGCTAAAGGTGTAAAGGTTTGGGAAACTGGTTGGTGATTTCAAACATGTTTAATTTTCCATTATATATGGGATAATCCTTCCCAACTGACTTTCATATTTTTCAAGATTGTTAAAGCCACCAACCAGGTAATGTTGGCAGTTTTTTGTTGATTCTTTGCCAAAAATCGACCTTTGGAAAGTAGATTATTTACCGTTATTTACCTTTACGTATATATTCAATCCATCAATTGAGAGGATCTACATGGAATTGCATGATGTTTAAATCCTATATAAACCATACATTTTAATATGGCCATTGACCATGGCCATGTGAGATGACCAAAACAATTACATGTGGATCCTCTATGGAAAAACCCGGATGGTTGGGTTGTTCTGGCGGATTCTTGATTTATTGAATGAGGGGTCAGATTATACTCATCTACAAGGTGATGCAACATTTTTGAGTTGGTTTTAGAAACTCAATGATATCCCATGATCTATAGATATATCTACCATAAACCTAGTGATAACTAACCAAGTTAGCTATCTATGGTGCCACACCTTGTGTCATTGCTTCGGTGTTTGCCAGACATTAAGAATGGTCCAGCTGCCCAGCTGGGATGTTTTATGTTGCAGGTGTTCCACCTATGGCCCGCAACGCAACAGGCAAGCATTGGGAAATGCAGAGCCAGATGGTCCGGGCTCCCAGTCACGGAGGAGTCCTTTCGAGGACATGCAGCTACGGAGGTGATTCAATTGACGACTGACTTTATATGTATATACTATGTACGTATCATATATAAACCCATTACAAAGAATTGGTTTATGACAGTATATGCGACAACAACATGTGTACATATACATAATAACATGTACAATTTGCAGTTGCTTGCAATGATCTTGATTCTACATGTTGATATTTTTTCATGACACATGCAATCTACCATGGTTTGATCAGCAGAACTGCTTTTTCTCGGTGTTTTCACTTGGGGTTTGAGGCAGAACAGAAGGCAAAGGATGCGGATCAACGATTGCAAGTCATGGACGATCTGTTGAAGGAGGCTATGGGAGAAGAGCTGCAGCCGTTTTTCTAGTAACATGAGCCCCATTTTACCGGGCCAAAATGGGGATGGGTCAAAATTATTCAAAAATTAAGGCCCCAAAGCGAAGATTAGGTTCATTTTTAGTATTAACCATAACAACAAAGCAATTTCAGAGCTAATGTCAAGTTGTGATGAATAAACTCCAGGGATTTGTTTTTTAAATCACAACTACACAACTGGTTGGTGGTTTGGAACATGTTTATTTTTCCATTCAGTTGGGATTTTCATCATCCCAACTGACTTTCACTCCATCATTTTTCAGAGGGGTAGGTCAACCACCAACCAGATTATGGTATATCCCAGTAAATCCCGTGAAAGATCCCATTAATTCCCATTAAGTCACCATAAATTCCCTATTAAGTCACCATAATAATTCCACAGCATCTCCAGCTGTTCTTTTTGGACACGCTGAAATGGATTTTGGATGATGTTGGTCCAGTCCGGCTGATCCGCCAGATGAGAGAGCTGAAATCCCAGGTGCACGGGATGAGCACAGGATGAGCACTGGGCACTGCTAGATTGGAAGCCTCCGATTATCATAGACCATATATATAGACATGTATAATGGATCTATGGAATATCTATGGAATATCCATGGAATATCTATGGAATATCTATGGAATATCTATGGAATACCTATGGAATATCTATGGAATATCTATGTAATGATTTATATAGCCTCCAGGTTTTGATTCCAAATTATAGACATGTGTAAACTTACTAAGTGAGATGCACTATCATCCACTGGTGCTGACGGAGATTTTGCAATGTCAATCTATATATTTCCATCTTACAAAGGGGATTTTTGATTCCACTTGGCTTTCATGTTTTCGGGACCATGGAGGCTCAATCCCTGCAATTGTTGATGGATACCCCCCAGCATTATTGATCTCCCAATTTTCTCCTACTTCTTCACCCAATTTTTATGGGCGGCTCAAAAATACCCTGCGTGTCAGCGAAAATCCTTGATGTTTTCCCGAAATAAGTGAAATCACCACCGAATATGTTCTGTAGAATGCTGATAGTATAGTGTACGTAGGTAGCATATGCAGTGACAAGCCTCCAATTTGCGGATAGTTTGTACTATATAATATACCTCCCGTTTCTGGTAAACTGGGCGATGGTTTGTGATTGGGCTCGCGATCTTTCTCATTTACTACATTATGATATATTTTTACATGCTAATATGATACATGCCCTCTCTCTCTATGTATATACATATATATATATATACATACATGCTTTGCATAGGTACTAGTTATACCCATATGATATACTGTAGCAACCCCCAAAAACAGATAGAAAAGGTTTGTAAGACCATGTGATCTTCCAGGTGACCAGAGCTCCAGAGGTTAATGTCCCCATGCCTGTGGCTTGGCCCTTTGGGAACTTCCCAAACATTGGCAGGATGGGAAAAGCTGTTGATGGGACCATCATCTATATATTAATTATACATATATAATTGTATATAATTATATATATATACCCTCTGGTTATTTAACGTAGCTACGGGAAATCACCGTTTTGAATAGGTAAATCATATTTTTTATCATCTATAAATGGGCAATTTTCCATAGCTACGTTAAATAACCAAAGGGTATATATATATATCATATCATATATATATACATACTGTATATTATATATTTATGTGTTCAGACTTTTGGGGTCAGATTGGATTACCAGAGTGTAAGTGGGAAACCTGACCAAAAAATGAGGTGCTGTCGTCTGGAGAGCCAAGCTTGTCCGCGTTGGTAAATCCACCATTTGGGGAATCTAATTATAGGAAATCTGTTTTATTTTTTTGGGGACAAATTGAATAAAATAAAATTAAATGGCAAATTAACCAAGATTTTTGGATGCCACTGGGCCACCTTAAGCAAATCCCAGTTCACAGTGACCGAGCGGGTAGATCTTCGACATTTTTGCCCTTGGCGACATCCAAAGTGTATGGAACCATCCAAAATCCGAACCATCCATGGTTGCCCCGGTTGTTTCCCAGCTCCAATTTTATGACATAGACTACTGTACATGACTTTAATATGACTATGTGACTTTGTCTGAAACTTGGGTTCAGTATTCCACCCAAATTGGAATTTCACATGAAAATAGCGATGATGTGATGATTCTTGGGATGGGTAGCACATTTTCAGAGACCCGTGTGGTTCAAATCCCCATTGACGCCAAATTTCAGGAAAAGCCACAGCCTCCGTTTCGACCAGAGGAGCCGGAGGGGATTTCGACCAGAGTACAGCTTGGACTGTTGGATTGCCACTATGACAAAAATAAGGTAAGCCAAGATCCAACAAAATACTTCATACAGGAAGTAACTGTGTTATCTGTATATAATACACAAAATATTCGATGTGTGTTTTGCGATATCTAACAAATAGGTTACGTACCTTTCTGAATGTCGCTCGTGCTCTGTGATTGTATGCATTTCTTGAAATGAGAAAACGAGAAAAATATTGAGAGGCGAAGTAGTTTTGAGTGGACTTGGGATGTTCAAATCCGTGTTTAAACTTTTACAATCGATAGGGGACAACCCACTGACCGATATTTTGTTCTTCATATTCTGAACTATCTGAACTCATACATATGTTGTGGTTCTTGGAATTGCAGTGCTCGACTGAACGAGTTTGCAGATGCATTTATGTCCTGTACATCAATTGATAGCATGTAAGTATCTATACCCTCCCGGAATCAAACGTGGCAATTGGAAATCCCCTTGTAAAAAGATAGTTTAATGATGTTTAATGGAGTTTACTGAGAACAAATCATCTACACATGGGATGTTTCCATTGCCATGTGTGATTATCGGATGGTATATTATACACATGTCATCCATTATTTTAATTACAGTATTGATGAGTCCAAGCCTGAGAATCCTAAGATACAAAAAGTGTCAACAATGATGTGATGGTACCTATTTTGCGTTTCTGTTTTGTCTAAGTTCTTGGCTTTGCTTGGAACATGGATTGGATGTGCAAGTTGTTTTTGGGTTGGAACAATAAGAAACCATCCTCAATTTCACCACAAATAGATTGTATATAAACCATTCCCAGTCATGGGTGGTTTATGGCATTGTTTTACCCCCATTAGGCATTTCTGTGTTACAAAAGGCTTTTGCTCTCCCAAGATTCCGATGTTTAAGTGCGAGCAGTGTCTGGAAGGTTGGCATTAGTAGATACTGTCTGGTAATTTAACGTAGCTATTGAAAATGACCATTTATAGTGGATTTTCCTATTAAAAATGATGATTTTCCATAGTTATGTTAAATTACCAGAGGGTACTGTCTGGTAAGATAGCCCACGGGAAATCACCGTCTTTCATAGGTCAAGAATCGAAGCTTCAATGGGCCTGCCGTGCAGGAAAATCCACCACTCAAATCCATTGAGTTCGATATATGATTTTCCCATTTTCCCACTATCAAATCTCCATAAATCGAACTAATTGGATTTGAGTGGGAACATTTCCAATTAGTTCCATAAATCTCCATTGATTGAACATTTTCCATGGGATTTCCCACTTTTCAATCCTCCATTGAAAAAAAGACGTCCCGATGTCCCATGATTTACAGCCCACTCGCAGGCCTCGAGCAGCTCGCCCGGTGGGATCGATCCATCCTGGGGTTCCTGGGACCGACGTGAAGCAACCAACGAGTTGTCGTTTTCTTCGCCACCAAAAACGAACATTCGTAAATGATAGTTATTAATAGTCATTAATAGTTATTAATAGTTATTAATAGTTATTTATTTTTAATAGTTATTCATTATCAATGATGAACAATGATTATTTTCATAGTTATTTTCATAGTTGCCACTAGTGATTATTTTCATAGTAATGATAATGACGAACTATTTGAAGTTCAGTTGTGCCCAAGCCCAAGTCTTTGAAGTCCTGTGTTTCGACGGATGTTTTGGGGGCTACGGGTTGACAATTTGAGACAGGGGTTGCCTTTCCCAAGGGTGGCTGCTGATTTGGTGGATTCCTTGTCCCACTTGCACTCCCAAAGTGGCATCAAATGCCAATTACAATTTTCTGAATCTTTCTGATTTGAAAAGGATCACAATATGTAATCGTCAATGCCACGCGATTTTCCTCTCACAAATTCGCTGGTGGTCTCTCAGAAAAGCGATAAGCAATATGAGTTACCAACAGATTTCCGAAGAGATACAAAGCTAAAGAAATCACTCAGTCTGATTGCAGTTCTCTGGCTAGCTATCAAGATTTAATTAATTAAGGCCCTGGGAAATGCAAGATGATACCGTGGCCTCCATCCTGGTAACCAGCCAAAGAAGGTTATGGTTTTATCCATGTTTTATCATCATCTCCCATCCTTATAATACCATCATTGCCAATGAATACACGATTTTTTGTCCCATGATCCCATGCCATGCCCTTGGCTGTGCATCCCATTCATCGATATTTTGTGTCTTATAACTTACCAATCTGACCATATGGAATGCCCCAGTTCTAAATATGCTTGCCATCCCATCCAGGGAATATTGCCTAAAATAGCCAGGTTTCATAAACCAGCTTATAAAAAAATGGCTTCATAGGTGGCTTATGATTTACGATTTTACATAAATGGATTCATCTATGTACACATCCACATAAATCATCCTAGCTAGATGGTGGTACCCCCCAGTTTTGTTTGTTGGTTTATAATCCCCATGAAAATTAGTTCGATATATATATATATATATCCTCCAAACAAAAGCCTAGGACCATAGGACTTATAAACGCACCAACTTAGCTAACTATGTGGCACTACCGATAGTATGACCATCGAAAAAAACTGGGTATTCCACTGAAATATACCAAACTGGGGCACCGATAGTGGCGTAGAATCCCAGGGATGGTACAGCGAGGATCGTCCCAAAGAGAATACGTGGTTGGTAGGTGACGACTCATGGGCGATCGTTGTTGTCCCATCTCATGGCTGA
>Ga0126342_10007523_pt1:0-7500 | contig 19463 bp, 18 predicted proteins | sample Cyp1metagenome_FD_92528 | JGI IMG/M metagenome (GOLD analysis project Ga0126342, IMG submission 92528) | Coral microbial communities from Lord Howe Island, Old Settlement Bay, Australia - Cyphastrea 1 metagenome | ecosystem: Host-associated > Invertebrates > Cnidaria > Coral ... | reverse complement strand
GATTTGTGAGGGGTCTTGCTGGTGCCAAGCTCTTGGATGAGCTGGAGGGCCACAGGTTGGCATGTCGGGTTTGTCCAAAATGCCAAGAACCTGCCCCAAAATTGCCATTGAACGGAAAGACTTCAGGATTTTCACAAAAAGATATTGCGGGATGTTCTCATGATTTTGTATTTCTTCAATCTTCGACATGTTTGCGAACCACACGCAAACCCAGCAAGGCACAGCCAAAAGAGGAGGCGCGGGGTTTGATGATGTCCTTGAGGAAGTGGGATCATGTTTCTCAGAAGTGGCTGGTAAAATTGCAGGAAAAATAATGTTATTTTGCGTGATTCATGTTTTGGTTATGTTGAAAAACTATGCTTTGTTTGGATTCCCTTGAATGTTTCATGATTTGTCTCTTCAATTACCCTTCAAGACCCTTCAATCTTGATGGCATCTTTGTATGTTTCAACCGAGTCTTGGTGGTGAGATTTGTTGAAACCGTTTTTTTTCATCTTGTTCCGCAGTCTGAGTCTTCTGTTGATGCAATCTAAACTCCAACGAGCCAACGCTTTTTTTTTCCTCCATGATACACATGCAGCCGTCCAATTTTGTCCAGCATTCCTTCTCAAAGCCCACAAATATCACCATAGTCCGTAGATCATGATCACCTTCACCATTATCCTCCTCATCTTGCTCCTCCTCGTCATTATTATTCTCATAATTCTTCTCATCATTCTCATTCTCATTTACATTCTCATTCACATCATCATCATCATCATCATCATCACCATCATCATCATTATCACCATCATCATCACCATAATTCTTATCACTTTCATCCTCATCCTTTGTACTTGAATAGTGAATAGCAGATCCCCTCAGCAACTTTCTTGGAATGGCAAGGGACCTCTGAAGCGCCCTCCCCCGGCCCCTCCGGGAGGGCAGGCGCAGGCCGATGTTCGCTGACTCTCTGGGTGAATCTGGGTGAAGTGGGACGGGATTGATGAGGATAATTTATATATATATATATATATATGTATGTATAATTAGAGACAGACAGACAGACAGACAGACAGATAGATAGATAGATAATTAGATAGATTAGATAGATTAGTTAGATTAGTTAGTTAGTTAGTTAGTTAGTTAGGTAGGTAGGTAGGTAGGTAGGTAGGTAGATAAGATAGGATAGAATAGAATAGAATAGAATAGAATACAATGATTGATTGATTGATGGATAGATAGATATATGAAATATATGAAATATATGAAATATATGAAACATATTTAGATAGAAAGATAAATAGAAAAATATATGCTTTTTTAGATAGATAGAAAGATAAAGAGAAAGATAAACAGACAGATAGATAGATATATATATATATATAGAGATAGATAGATAGATAGAAAGATAGATAGAAAGATAGATCGATAGAACAATATATATTTATATGTAGATAGAAAGATCGATAGGTAGATAGAAGGATAGATAGAAAGACAGATAGATAGAAATATAGATAGATAGATAGATAGATAGATAGAAAGATAGATAGAAAGATAGATAGATAGATAGATAGAAAAAATAGATAGATAGATAGATAGATAGAAAGATATACATATAGATAGATAGATAGATAGATAGATAGGTAGATAGGTAGATAGAAAGATAGAAATATAGAAAGATAGAAAGATAGATAGAAAGATAGATAGATAGAAAATGATAGACATATAAATAGATAGAAAGACAGATAAATAGATTGATAGACATATAGATAGAAAGATAGATAGAAAGATACATAGATAGATATCTCTATATACACCCATAATCCCATGTGGGTTAATTTGGTTTGATACGGTGTTTTTCGGTTTCAATGTTTTTTTTTTTTTTATGAGGCATAATGAATCATGTGTCTTGACATGGGATAGGGGTCCCCCATTTTCAGACAAACCGATTTAGTGCTGGGATATGTTCACATGAAATTGGAACGTATCGGAATATGTTTTCGAACCATGATTTTGAGATATCATATCCGAGTATGACAAGAATTGCAAGCATTCAAGTGATTCCAGGGTGCAGGGTGGAATTGGAATATGTCTGGTTTTTAGTTCATTGGATCACTTTGAAATGGGTATATGATCATGTCATCCCAACAACACCTTTGGGGATGATGCAAGTTTGTAAGTGGTTTGTTATATCTTGTTACCCATGTTCCATCTGAAACTGGGGACATTCCACACATAACTGCTGTATAAGTACAAGTGGGACGGACCCCCAAGTAACCATCCACACTCAGAAAGCATACTGTATAGCTTGATGACAATATCCCATAGTGTCCATGACAGTATTTCCCCAGTATGGCTGGTTATACACATCCATTTCCCATCCTTGTTTGGGCTGGCCAGGACTGGTTTGCGCAAAATCCCAGCGCGGCACTCAACGAGATGAAACGGATGATGAATCCTACTATTGAGCAGTGGTGAATTACATATTTCTATAGACATTTATCTACTAATTCATACTAACTCTGTATATATATACATACATGTGTATAGTATTTTGTAATGTTTTGGTTGGACGGTATCAAAAATAAGAGCCACTGTCAAAACGCAATGAACAGTTTAAATAGTTTTAACATCAGAAATCCGAGTCACTGCCACCGTCATTGTGTACATTGCCACCGACATTTTTTTTATGCACTGGCATGGCAACTGCAGGGAACATGGCAACTGTCCGTTGCTGGCCTCAGGAGAATCGGCAGAGAATGGAACCAATGATGGAAGGCCGGGGCTGAGATGGCGCTCGTCGGTGGATCCATAGACAAGTCTGAAAAATATGTGTGGTGAAGAGCTGAAATGACTGAAATCCAATCCGTTTGGGATTGAACATGGAACCAGTATATACTCATTCTACATTTACCAACGAAACAAAACATCGGTTCAGGTGTAATACATAGAAGTAGATAGAAGTTACAAGATAAGTGTTTTTCTAACCATGAGTTCTAGTATACACGCACTATGCCAAAGGGTTTGTTTGTTTGTTTCCCTGCGCTCAGAAGCGTCTGTGGCCTGTGATTCAGGCGGCAGGCTGAGATATGCCATGCAAAGACTTTACCTTTGTTCTTGCATTTGTTTGATGATCCCCGGGTGGACTTGATTTCCTCTGCTGCTCTGGCACCACCGGAGCCTGATGCGCCTGTGGCTATTCTCGATGGGAATACTTAGTATGGTCTTCGTTTCCTGTTTCCGTTTCATGTCTTTGCATGGCATATCTCAGCCTGCCGCCTGAATCACAGGCCTCAGACGCTTCTGAGTGCAGGGAAACCAACAAACAAACCCTTTGGCATAGTGCAGTAACTAGGTGTGAAACAAACCCACCTTTTTTCAAAATTCTATGCGATCTGCAAGGGAGTCTTCGCTTCCAAAAAGCGTCAAAAACACCCATAAATAACACCGATGTTGTTTTCCGATCTTGCTGGAGGTTGCTAGACATAAATTCTTTGGAAGTTTTGTTTGGCAAATAAGTCAAGTGTTGGCCAATTTGATTTCGAATTGATCCCCTTTAGAAAACAATTCAAAAATGAAGCTACCATTTCAGGGTTTCACCCCGTATTAGAAAAAAACTAGCCAACCCCGGGGTGTTTCTTAGGGTCCGTCTTTTGAGGTCGAAAACAAAATCGTTTTTTATATCAGGGTTTTAAATTCAATTTAGTATGAGGGGGAAGCTTCGAAATCCATTTTTTGGCAATATTTTAATTAGATTTTAGAAGGAAATTTACTGTAATCGATTTTTGAGATTCAAAAAATTAGTTTTTTATATTAGGGTTTTAGATTTAGTATTAGGGGGAAGCTTCGGAATCCAATTTTTGGCAATATTTTAATTAGATTTTAAAAGGAAATCTAATCGATGATTTTGAAGTAGAAAAACACAGTTTTTTTTTGGGGGGGTTTTAAAATGTTTTTTTTTAAATTTCGTATTATTATTGGGGGTTAGTATTTAGATGGTGGACTTTCAATTGTATCATTTTAGATGACCAGGGGGAGGGGGTATCATTGGGGAAATAGCACGCGACGCACCTTGCAGGCCAGCCAAATTCAAGGCACGGTGGAGTTTGGTGAGAGAAACAGCGACGAGAAACACACAAGGGACAGTTTCGATGTGTCTTTAATACAATTGGAGTCCAGAAAATAGGGATTAATACATTCATATTTCCCTTTTTTTTGGATTCCTGAACATTAAAATAAGTACGTAAGCAGTTTCAGAAAACCATACACAAGTGGAAAAACAACTCGTGAGTGATTGAGTTCCCTGTCTTCAAGGGCGACCCCCATAGCCATTTCAGGTTGTAATGATAAACCCTTGACAGAGTTGGATGGTTTATCCAGTGTCTATCAATGTTTATCTTTCAGTGTCACAGGCCTTATCAATATGTTGAATACTAACTGATGTTGATGTTTTTTTTTACTACTGTTGATGTTTTTACTTATATAATTCAGAATAAACTTTGTTGATGCTGGTTGCCGCAGACTATGGTTTGGTTTGGGGTGGGATTAGTACAAACATGCAACCCATTTCCAGTTTGGGATTGCAATTTGCAAAGATAATCATTACCCTCTGGTAATTTAACATAGCTATTGAAAATGGCCATTTATAGTTGATTTAGCCACTAAAAAATGTGATCTTCAACAGCTATGTTAGTTTTCCAGAGGGTATATCGGTTTCTACTACAGCGTGAGTTGGTACCAACTTTTACTAATCCATAGCTAGTTCGGAATTACAAGGTTTGATCATGTTTGCTGTATGATGAGCGCTACTAATGTTGATGTTTCATTATGAAACTAGTATAACGGGATGCATATAAAAGAATCATAAACTAGCTAGGGGTCATGATAACCACTATATATCCATATATATCCAGTATAGAGAATTGAAGACCCTAACAATGCTTGATGGTTTGACATGTTATTAGCTAGCGATTATTTGATTCCAATATTTTTTAATCGTATCATAAAGGGACAACACTGGGGAAGAATAATCCGCTATAATCCGTTTACTATTGGTAATGCTACTATATTATCATCACTAAATTCTGCTTTTTTTTTTCACTGATACATTCGTATACTTGAATGATGCACCAGCATCGACATTCATATTACATATCAACTCTATCGTTTGATTTCATGGCATATCGTTCTCCGTCAACTACTATTCGGAAATCAATAAGTACATACATATAATATTCAGAAATCAATATGATATACTACATACATATGTATGATATACTGTATCATCCATGGTTAATGAATACATCGTTCCAGGACTTTTATTTGATATAGGTTTGTTTGAACATGGGCTCCCCGATTCCACGGGATAGTCATCCCTGTTTTGTGATAGTATACCCTCGATAAGACACGAGTCATTTATCAGTGCTGTCTTTAATGATGTTCCTTTTCTATCTCTCTTGGGGTTGCTATAAATCCTTTGTTGATGGGATTGGCTGCTCCTACTTCATGGTGGATTGTCACTACGTTTGTACAATGAGTCATTTGATTTTTAGGAAGTAACATATCATGTTTTAACGGGTTCCCTAAGTGGGTTGTCCTATGTACAATATACAACATGCTTATAACATGTTAATTTCCCCACTTACTGTGGGGTGAACCCCACATGTTCATTAATTCACCATGTTGAGTATTTGTTCCACCTTTTTTTGGCAATGAGACCTGGAAAATTATCTCAAGTATCATCTACAACCTCCTCAAAACACGTTTCTATTTTTTTTAAGGATGGCTATACACCAATCAATCTACATGAACCTAGGGTAAACTAACATAGATGTGGAAAAAACATCATGAAAGTGAAAGTAAATATTTTTCCGAACTGGTGAAACACAATGGGTTTTCCACATCTATTTTCAATCGTTTACCCGTTTGGGGTTTCACCCCTGGATTTATAAATGCTGGTTGGTGGTTTGGAACATGATTTTTACTTTTCCATATACTAGGAATGTCATCATCCCAACTGACGAGCATATTTTTTCAGAGGGGTAGGTCAACCACCAACCAGAAATATACTCAAATCACTGACAGTAAGTTGGAAATTCATGGCATTTATGGATGTTTTCCCATTTCAACATCTATTTAGTGCGAGGATTTCCCGCGTTCCAGGCACCCCCCTCTCCTGCGGGCCCTGCGGGCTTCGATGCGGCAGGTGCAGTGATTCAGATGTGCCAGAACTGGTGACTTTATGAATGGCCGTTTTCACAGGGGTTTTCATGGAGATTTGATAGAGTTTAATAAGGTTTAATGATGTTTAATGATGTTTAATGGACCTACTGGATGTGTCTAGAAATGTAGTTTACCCCAACATGATAATTGGCAATCTTAAGAGTGAAAATATTGAATGATGATCCATTATTTTCAGATATTTTCCGAACCGATGATCCCCAAGTGGGGCCTTCGGGATGCTCCATTTTTTCGGGATGCCCAGGGCCTGAGATGGATTACCAAACCCCTTATACCATCACATATAGATAATGTATCATATTATTAATATAGTGTTGGTTTGTATATATATATATATATAAATTGTATATCCCATTAGATATCCCTAGTATCATTGTATATCCTATCATTTATATCATCATTATATATAAATACACATACATACATACATACATACACACATACATGTATATATATATATATATATATTTATACACATACATGAACATACATGAACATACATGTACATACATACATACATACATGCATGCATGCATGCATACATACATAGATACATACATACATACATATATATATACATAAATTTACGTACATATATATACATAAATACATAAATACATATTTTTATACATATATATATACATACATACGTATATATATATATATATATATGTATACATACATGTATAGATTCATATCCATACACACATTTATAGATACATATCCATACATACATATTTAGATAAGATACATACATACATACATACATATTTAGATAAGATACATACATACATACATGTATGTAATATACATACATGTAATATCATGAAATATACATACATGTAATATACATACATGTAATATACACACATGTAATGTACATACATGTAATATACATACATGTAATATACATACATGTAATATACATACATGTAATATACATACATGTAATATACATACATACATACATACATGTATGTAATATACATACATGTAATATACATACATGTAATATACATACATGTAATATACATACATGTAATATACATACATGTAACATACATACATGTAATATACATACATGTAATATACATACATGTAATGTACATACGTGTAAAATACATACACATACATGTAATATACATACATGTAATATACATACATGTAATTTACATACATACATACATACATACATACATTACATACATTACATACATTACATACATACATACATACATACATACATACATACATACATACATACATACATACATACAT
>Ga0126342_10007522_pt1 | contig 19467 bp, 13 predicted proteins | sample Cyp1metagenome_FD_92528 | JGI IMG/M metagenome (GOLD analysis project Ga0126342, IMG submission 92528) | Coral microbial communities from Lord Howe Island, Old Settlement Bay, Australia - Cyphastrea 1 metagenome | ecosystem: Host-associated > Invertebrates > Cnidaria > Coral ... | reverse complement strand
GATGGATAGATGGATAGATGGATAGATGGATAGATGGATAGATGGATAGATGGATAGATGGATAGATGGATAGGTGGATAGGTGGATAGATGGATAGATGGATAGATGGATAGATGGATAGATAGATAGATCGATAGATAGATAGATCGATAGATAGAGAGATAGATAGATAAATAGATAGATAGATATAGATAGATAGATAGATAGGTAGACAGATAGATAGACAGATAGATAGATAGACAGGCAGATAGATAGATAGACAGATAGATAGATAGACAGATAGATAGACAGATAGATAGATAGATAGATTGATAGATAGATAGATAGACAGATAGATAGATAGATTGATATATAGATAGGTATGTACATATTTGATGTTTATTGGATCAACATGTGTATATCATTGTATGTGTATACATACACATTGGATGAACACTGGTGCCCCAGCGACCATGATTGGTTGATGGGGGAAGCTTCAGAAGATGACCCCAACTGTGGCGAGATGTTGGAAATACCTCACTGGAGCCTGGAAAAATGAGGGGAAAAACATGGAAAAACATCATCAAACTACGTGGAAATACAGTTTCTCGTTTCCAATTTGTTTGGTTGTTACCATATGTCCATAGTATGTAAGATTGGCAGGTGAGTATTTTTCTGAGCCTAGTCCGCTGGAACCAGAAAGATCAAGAAATCAATAGCCATTTCAGGTACCTAAACTGGAGGTACTGTTCCATATGAAGCTATGTTTTGGGGATATATCATCCCCTTACATAGCCGTTACACAGACCTTATATAAATATGCTAGGTACCTCGAATTTCGGTTCCTGAAATGGCCAGTCAAGAAGAACAAGTGCCATTTCTTTTTCAGAATCGACAGTGTCATTCACTGCCCGCGTCAGAGCCTTTGCCAAGAAGAATCCCTGGCAGGCCCAACCCAAGAGCGGCTTGACTTGGCTGGAAGATTTCTATACAGGCGAATGATGGGTGGCACCTTTGGAATGGAAGTAGTTGGGTAATGTGTCAGAATTTGGGCCCTCCAGTAGTAGAATTAATGTGGTACTGGAACAACATTGTTATCCATGTTTCTCCACTTTCGTTTATTTTTATATATAGGTAAATCATTTATTTTCCTTCCAGTCCGCAAACTGTTTATCGAAGGCCCATGCAACGGTCCGACTTGGTACCGCCTTGAGGGTCATGAATTGTTCAGCAATGGTTGGTCCTTTCTTGCACATAGCAGCCAACATAATTTTAATTATATAAAATTAATGATTATATATTGATTTGATGCATGAAAATAATTATACAATCAATATATATATATATATAATATTATATGCCTGGTGTTCGGGCACGTTTGATGGATTGTCCGCTGGGAATTGGTCCATGTTGTGCCCTGATTGGGATGGAACTGCTTCGTGTTTTTGTCTGCAAAGTGATACGTACGTTTGTTGTTTTACGTACAAATCCAACTATGTATCATAATGATAACTGTAACTAATAATGATAAATAATAATGATTATATATTTGGCATATATATAATATATATAATACATGTACATTAATCATCTATTGTTCATCTAGTCATGTTCCAACTTAGCTTACCAGCCTGGGGCCTTCCCTAAGCCTTGGGATGCGAAGCCCGCCAGTGCCAGGACCACCTGCCATTCGAGGCGTGGTGAGATATCTGGAAAATTCCATTAAAAATAGACGGTGAATCCACGTTAATCCCACTAAAATCCCATTCCATCAATTTCCCTCAGAGATAGATGGTTATCCCATAGAAGCCTGTATTTATGGGTGATAGATTGCTAATTGATAGATGGATGGCTAATTCCATTCAAATTCCCTCATTGATAGATGATGATAGATGGAGTTATCCCATTAAAATTCCTCCATTTATATATGGAGGATTTCCAATTGCTAATGGTTGATTCTAGATGACTCTCGTATGCGAACTGGAACCTCAAGCTGAGGCCAGAGTGAACTGATGCCGTAGCTCTTCTTCGAAGGTGTTCATATGACGGTAAGCTCTGGTGCAAATAGACTCAAGACACTCAAGACACTCAAGACACTCAAGACACTCAAGACACATGACCGCACTTGATCAAGTTTGTTATGTGTTGCAAACCCTGCATCCAAACATCTGTGATGATCTAAACTGACAGGTTATACAAAAACATACCAAAACATGTGTCAAAACTTGGTAGAGTCATTGGGACGATCTTCCCATTGATAAATCGCCCGAAAACATCCAAGAACCTCCTGAAATATATGAAATCCAACCCACATATCGATCATTTAGCATATCTTAGCATATCTTAGATGAAAAACATCCTTAGATCGGCGGTTTGGCACCAAATTTTGTAGCGGCCATCGGCGTCGTCGCCATGGACCTGCCCAGCACGGTGAGAGTCAGCGCGGCCACGCGGGAGCTCATCGTCACTCGCCAGCGCCAAGCAGGGAGCGAAAGTTGGGATTCCACCAACAGACGGGGATTTTAGCAGCAAATACCAAGAAATATTCCATATCCCATAGATATTCCATAGATATCCCATAGATATTCCATAGATATTCCATAGATATTCCATAGATATTCCATAGATATCCCATAGATATTCCATAGATATCCCATAGATATTCCATAGATATTCCATAGATATTCCATAGATATTCCATAGATATTCCATAAATATTCCATAGATATCCCATAGATATTCCATAGATATTCCATAGATATTCCATAGATATTCCATTATTCCATAGATATTCCATAGATATTCCATTATTCCATAGATATTCCATAGATATACCCTCTGGTAAACTGTCCCATAATTATGGAAAGATCCACCAATTTTTAATGAGGATCCATCAACTATTTCGACTGGGCCATGGCTTCAATAGCGAACTGTTAGTCATTACCAGAGGGTAGGATTGAAGCGGCAAACATGGAGAAAGACACTAGCAGAAACATGCAAACATGGTGATTTAACTGGCAACAATGGAGATTTGACAAGCAGAATGGAACCATGACATGACTCATGAAGATCAGCGGCAAACAAAACAGGATCGGATCGGCAAACAATGAGGTGATTTGAATGATTTTGACCCATATGTACATTATTTACCCATTAAATGTCCGTATTGTTTTATTTTTGTTTCATGGGTCAAAGCTTCAAACATCTGGAACCTCAAAGAGCCAGACTCGTGGGGCCCAGCTGGACACCCAAACAACCGTGTCTCAGGAGAGGCGGGAGCTGTTGCAGGCCAGGACTTTGTGCTGTTCACGTGTTCGCCTGGTGGAAACATCCAATGTGCTTTGGTGTAGATGACAACCCCATCCGAACCTATTCCAATTACTGTAGATAAACTCTGGAATGTTTCAGGGTGCTAAGGTTTTGACCGATACAGATCATACAGTACATTTGGTCAGATGCTAATATCTAGAGCTGCTCTTTTTTCCAGCATATATCAGAGGCCTTTGTGAACCTGCTCGTCGAAACATTGTTTTTTACACTTGAGAACGTCCCTCGCATGAATCAACCATGCACAGCGTCAGGAGAATCAACCTGTCGATGTCGCTTGGCCATACGCTTGGTACTGGAGGTGGAGATGCAGTGCATTCCCAAAGTTGAGGGCTCTCAAGTCATTCCCATTTTTGAGGACTTTGTTTGCAACATTTGCAACAAGAGTTAAAAGTGTCTAAATGATGTTGAGGTTTCATTATAGTTATCCAATGTTATCCACGATTTTGCACTTTTATGCAACATGATCTCTTTCACATATGGTGGTTTCATTTTCCAAATCATCCACTTCTAGATGGCATTTTCCATTATAAACCAACGATTTTCTGGGATTTTCCATTAAAGACCAGGGATTTTCCATGATTTTCCATTATAAACCAACAATTTTTGGATACCCAACCATTTATGGAACCCCCCGGCTACATGAAACAGACCTGCCGGACCTCGGCTACTGCATACAGCATATAGCTAGCATGAATCATCCCGGGTCCTTTGCGGTGCTTACAGCATGAAGTCTACAACGGAATGATACGAAATGTATGAGATACATGCATTTATATAATATATATAATTACATATCATATAATATAATTCATTATATACATGTTTATCATGTGGTACAATATATATATATACACATATGCATACATATATGTAACAACAATCTCCGTTTTTTTGTTAGATCAGTTGGATCCCATTTCTGCCTTTCCGAACTTCGAGGTCACTAGACCCGAGCTGTTGCAGAGTCATCCCCTTGGCTCCCGATGCGAGGTACTGGAGGGAAAACCCGTGGTGTTCAACCCTCGGATATCCCATGACGGATCCATGGTGCTGGTATATATGCTAACATAAATGGGGTATATTGATGGGATCCATGGCACACCATATATAGCAGCACCATGGATCCTATGGGTATATATATAATTATATATATTTGCATCTATGTTAGTTTACTGGAGGGTATCTAACTTGGAGGTACCTACTATTAATATAGGGTTTATGTAGTGTATGGGATATACACCCAAAATATGGCTTCAAAAGAGGTACAGTCCCTCCATTTTGGGAACCCGAAATGACCTTGATTATGTCGTAGCCTAAGAATTGTGCCCTTAAAATGGGTACCCCCCGCATTAGTGAACTGGTGGCTAATTGATCTTAGAGTAACATTACCCCTCGCGCCTTGGTCATCAAACATGGCATCAACATCCATGGAATTCCATGGATATGGATGATATGAATATTAAACAAGATTAATCTCTCACCTAGCAGCCATGTCAGACCCCAGAATGAAATATGAACAGATCCAAGCTTTCTCGAGTATGCCAAGTATGGGAGAAAAAATCCGTAGAGGGCCCACTTACACATTGAATATCCCCCATGATATATAGTGATATGGCTTATATTTTTCCTTTTGGAATTATCTGGAAGCACATCCAGCGACCAAATGATTTGCAAACAATACATTGTATTATGTTATCATGAATCAGACGCTCTAGTCTCTATATATACATATATATATATTTATATAGTAATATAATGTCTACATAAATCATATGAGGCATTTACGAAGTGTGGCGCTGCCGCTAGGTTTCCCCTGGGGGTCGCCGCGGCGTGGTGCGCTTCGTGGGACGGTGCGGAAACCTTTTCGGAAACCCGCGGAAAGATCGAAACGGCATTTTTTTTCGGTCAAAGGGGATGGATGTTTTTATTATTATTATTATTTTAATATACATATATATATATACATGGTTATACTGTCTTAAAATATTACATAAATAAAGCCCTGGAAAATGATATGGTTATAAATTATAATTATGTGGATATATCATATCTCATGGAAAATTGCATAGTTTATTATATATCATAAGGGATGGATTCCGTGGATTTTTCATGATTTAAATAACCCATAATGCTACTGTAGTAAAGCAATGTCATAAACCACCAATATGTTGATGGTTTATTACCACCATGTTATGGTTTATTATGGGGGATGGTGGTTCCTTTTGCTAAGATAGACTGGGTGGTATTACATGCTGGAACCCCAGCCAGAATCCCCACGTAAGATTTATGATTTCTTGGGGAAAGTGACATTTATTTCTCGTTGGTTGGGGTTGCAGGATGAATATTGTTATTTGATGTTAACTTGATAGCAATGGGTATGCTAAAGATTGCTAAAGGGATATTCATGGGGAGATGGATTGGATGGATTGGGATATTGATGGGATTTGAATTGCATGGGATTTATATATTTGGATATCAGTGGAACAGTGGAACTTATGAATTGATTGGAAGATTACACTCTTGTAAACTAACGTAGTTAAGTGGAACTTTTGGATTCAGGGGAATATTGCACTCTGATAAACTAACGTAGTTACCCTCTGGTAAACTAACATAACTATGGAAAATCACCATTTTCAATGGGAAAATCCACTATAAATGGTCATTTTCAATAGCTATGTTAGTCATAACCAGAGGGTAATGGGGAAAAAAACTGCAACCGCTGAGGCCCGGAGGCCTTCAGATCTGTGTGGCCGTGGAGCTAGATGAGCTGCTTGGTGGAAACCTTCAATTTGAGCTGCTTGGAATGTGGGAAAAAACAGGGAAAAACATGGAAAGCTCCATCTTATTTCCATATATGTCCATGATATTCCATGATTATTTCCATTAATGTGGTAAAACAATGCCATAAACCACCCATCTGGAAATGGTTTATATCACTGATATGTCACGGTGATTTGGAGGATGGTTTATGGCATTGTTTTACCCACAAAAAAATAGTATTTTATAGTAGCGCCCTGGGATTTTACGAACACCTATGAACATCTATTTTTTTGGTGGTTACTATGTGCCACCCATTGCAGGTGATGTTGCTGATATTGGGCCCAGATATTGATGAAATTGAAAGGGGTCAGGGATAATCTTAAGTCAGGATTAGTGAACCACCAGTTTCCTCAGGGTGGGGACCTATTTTAGTATGTTATAACTATGTTGGGTTAGTGGTGTGCAACTGGGGGGTTGGTAATCAACTACTTTGATAGCTGTGTGTTGTGTGTTTTTCCTTTTTCGCATGTTCAATTTCAAGTGAGAATAAAGATGATGCAAAATGGGTATGTATCTATATATGTATATATAAATACAGATATCGTATGTATATGTATATGTATATATATATCGTGTGCTGCCCCGTGAGAACAAATATGATTTTTAAACTATAATGCAAATCATGTGGCAAGATAGTCTAGGAAGGAGGCATCCATCAACAACCACCAACCATCCAGAGACGGCAATTTAACAATCCAACAACCATGATATTGTTGTTTACAGCCACGTTATCAACCGATGCTAAAGATTGGTTTACAGCCATGTTTTGGCAAGATATGAGCCAACAACCGTTAACAATCCACCAGATATGAAATCTCTACATTTCTCTGTTTGTTCGGCTCATAGGGGCCAAAAGAAACGGCTGCCGCCTAGGATGCAGGGCGATGATGTCCAACTGGGCGGTCGTTGGTTGGATGGACCGCAAGCGTATATCCCTGAGGGCCGAAGATTTGATCAAAAACACCACGACATTTTACAGGAAAACCATGGAAAACCTCCATATTGATAGATAAATCTATGATAAATCCATATGACTTTCCGTTCAAAGCAATCCAGTGAAGCACGAAATGGGGGCCATCTTTGGCCCCAAACCATGCCAAGTGCGGGCCCAAATTTGAAACCCGATGTTCTGATCTCTTCATTTCATGGTACTGCAGTGCGCGGAAGTGGTCAGGAGTGACATACTTTGAGCCCTCGCGCGCTGATGCCCCGGTGGTATGGAAAGCTCCAAAAGAAGTGGTTCCTTTGCTGAACTTGCCACAGCATGATGGTGTCATGACAATGTTTTGAACCTATTGAAGCTATTGTTTCAGCATTGGCTCACCAACTGTGACTCCCAAAGTTGGGCAATGCAAATTCTGTGGCCCCTTGAAGAAACGGGCCTGGAAGGAGGTCAGCATCCAGATGCAACAGACAATTCCAATCCTGGGGTCCTAACACATCTGGATGATATTTTGTTGAACAGCTCCATCATTCCTAACTCATAGGATCCATGGTGCTGCTATATATGGTGTACCATGGATCCCATCAATATACCCCATTTATGTTAGCATTAAAATACCAGCACCATGGATCCGTCATGGGTAATGTTTTGGATTTGTTTTAATGGTGATGTGATATCCCCATGATATCCTGTTCTCTTTTAGGATCATGATCGTCCAGAAAAATCCCGAAGCCGCCGCAGCGTCGCGTTCCCAGGTCTGCGGCGATTTCCCCGAGCAGCTGGGCATTGTCCTTTCGTATGGGATCTGCCATTTATGGCATCATAAACCCATAGCAGTTGGGGATGGTTCCAATTAAAAAACGGTGATGCCGCCGCTGAATCGACTTCCTGATTCGCTTGAAGTTGGTGACTGTTTTTGGTGACCCCAACGATATTGCAAACCCTCTGGAAACGGCAAAAAAAAGCAGAGGCCTTTTTCCACAAGTGGGACATGTCAACCATGTTTAAACCTGTCTCAGAGATTCTCAAAGCCTTGCCCTCGGGGGGTTCTATGAGATCCGTGGTTTCGAGGTTGGATCCATTTGCGGACTTGTCCGACTGAGCCGAGCGCGGCGACAGCTTTTTGGAGCCACCCAAGCTGCGAGTCCGTCGATGAAAACGCTGTCCTTTCAGATCGTTGGGCAAAACCTTTGGTTTTCATGGGTCGAGGGTTGCTGTGAATTGGGACATATTGGGACACGGCTTCCACAATCGGATTGGGGGCGGCTAGATCCCAGGAGCTTAAGTGATTTCCCAGCCGTGTTCGCGGATCCAGTGATGGACTTCCAATGCAATCATTGTGCAATGATATCCCCCACTTCACCCCTGCCAGAATTGGTTTTCCCCGGAAATTTGACGCCAGGATCGCGGTCAGAACCACAGAATCTGAGCACTGAGGTGGAGGCCGGCGGCAACGACGTATTCGGGATGGATTTGCGCTTTAGATTGCGGAAACATGGAGATAGTCAATGATAGTCACTAATCAATCAAACTATAGGTTATACAGTTACTGATTATTTCACTAATCAATCAAACATAATCAAACTATATAGGTTAGTGATTATTTCAGGTTTGTTGTTTTTGAAGACTTGCCATCTTATACTTGCTAAGATTGGGACTATGTTCCCCATGTGTCGCATATACTCTTGCGATGGACAGAACTGGGCAGAGCAAAGGCCTTTGGTGTTGCTATGATGCATATATGATCACCACCCCTTTAAGGCTACTTGTCAGGGAGGGACCATACCTAAATGATCCGAAATGTAAGATACATTTTTTGGGACACCCCCTTAAATGTAAAATTGGTCGCTGAACGTCACCCATGTCGTTTCTGTGGGGAGGGTCTTCAAATGTCTTCAAGATACCTCAGCTTACATTTTCAAGGCCCCCCTCAAAAACACCTTGAAAACTGTAGCTTACATTTTGGGTATGTCCTCCCACCTTAAAACGGTGGTGATCATATACGGAGGTTTCCTAAAGTGAGGGTACCCCAATAGCTGGATGGTTTATTTCATGGAACATCCAGCTATATAGCCTATAAAGGATGATTTTGGGGTACCCCCGTTTTAGGAAACCTCCATCTCGCAAGATTGAATCGCACGCCCGTAGATATGTACACATATTATCACGATAAGTCACACATTCATACCCTTAATTGGCGAACATCATAGTTCTGTGACATGAAAAGAACATGGCGATTGATTTCGGGACATCTTCTGCTGCCTCGCAGGCCTATAACCCAGAGCAATATCGAGTGGCACCAGCCTTGTGGGAGTGAAAAATCTGGACGGCCTTCGAAGTGGGGTTGTACCCCCCCTTAAACTGGGAAATTGATGAGAATCCAATGGATTTAAGGTAAACGATTTTCAGACAAACCGATTTCTTCGTGCAAGGGACGCTTAAGATTTGCAATAGACTTGCCATGAGACCCTTCTGCAGTCGACAGCTTGGAAATGGGGGAAAAACATCGCATTCCCTCTACAACAGTGGTTCAAAACGATGCCACTGGCTGAAAGGTGTTCGCCAGCCAATCCCACTAATATCCAATGTATATCCCAATAAATCAGATTAAATCATAGCATATATATATATATATATTATCCACTCCACTGATGTAAATCCCATTGAAATCCCATCAGAATCCCCATACTGGATGTGAGGCCCAAGACGCGGCGACGAGGTGTGGATTTCTTGCGGAGCTTGCGGCGGGGAGATGTGGAGCATCTTGAGGATTGAGAGATCTCTATGGGCTTTGAGTGGGATATATATGGGATGATATACAGATACCCATAGGATCCCTAACATTTGGGGTATATTGATGGTAAATGTTACCATATATAGCAGCTAGCATACATGGATCCTATGGGATATGAAATGTGATATGAATTATAAAGTGTACGGATATACTATATGATACTGATATATTATTGTACTCTCTAGTAATCTTGTTACAGACTGAAACGTGTTTTTTTTTCTATTCGTGCGAGTTTCTTTTTTCTGTATATAAAGGGTACTGTAAAGAATGTGCCAGTGGTCCGTTGTGAAATCTTGTAGTTGGACATAGTTGAACAGTCAGTTTATCAAAACACAAACATGTGTGTGTGTATTTGAATCATGGTACCCGTTGAAGTTCGCATTCGTTCCGAACGCGTTCTGCTCCATGACAGCCACATGAAGATTCCTCCTGTGAAGTTGTTTCCTTGAGTATCCTTGAGTATTTCTTTTCGCTTGGGCTTTGTTTGCTGGTTGGTATTGTGTTGGTTTATCATGACTTGGTTTGCAGCAAACCTTCATCATTTTTGCTGTTTTGTATGACGTTGTATGACTTTGGGGCTTACCCTCTGGTAATTTAACATAACTATGGAAAATCACCATCTTTAATGGGAAAATCCACTATAAATGACCATTTTCAATAGCTATGTTAGTCATAACCAGAGGGTATGTGCCATGTTCCGATGCATGATCTAAGCTCGGAATCGTCCACAGCATGGGGTCACTACTTCTGATCCGGCACCACATGGCGCATCGTTCGCGGCGAGCCATGCCCGGAGCGGCGTTCGGTGCCCGGCAGGATGTGGTGCCATAAAGCTACCATTGGGGGATGGCCTATAAGTCTATAGCACCCAGAAATAATTTTGTGATTTTGGAAGGGTTTATTGTTGAGTTTACCACGTTAAATGTCTTTCATCATCTCATATACATTTTTGGATAACAAGTCACATAGATTCAAACTTACAGTCATTGTTGGATAATGTGGAAATCTAATCGTCAGTAATTATTGAATAAGGAATCTTCAGATCGTTTCACTCAGTTGTACTTTTGATGAGGCAAATGAGTGCGTTAAACCATTGGTCCGACGTTGAAACCCAAGTGGCGAAGGAACATAGCATAGCTATGGGCTAGTGGCTTTAGTGACTTTAGTGGATAATGGTAGGTGAACATCCCGCAATGTTTTATTTTGAGATGTTCACCCGGGGACCAGGGTCTTGTTCGCAGGAAGTGCAGTCAATGGTGTCTCACTGTGCCTCAGTCACAAGGCTAGCATTTTCAGTCCAAGGCAAATATTGTGCCATGTTTCATCCTATGTTGCAAAACATATTTATTTTTATAATTATGTTATGTGCCGACCCCTAGTTGAAAGGTACGATCATCTAGTCTAAAGATTGGAGTGGCCCATGGATTAGGCGATGGTCAACTCCATGGAGTAACACATCATGACCACAGGTCGCGGAAGGGAACCTCAAGAGTCACTGTCTTGAAATGAATCGAGTGCAGATTCCCTCAGCCGAACTCGGCACCCGAGCCATGGCGAAAGGAACGAGGTCCAAACACCTCATTCCCGCGCAGCCATTGAGACCTTTAGAGCCACGGGTGCTCAATGGATGCTCGGTACAAGATGGATATAGACATCCTATGTTTACATGTTTTTAAAATGAATTATCAGCAATATTTTTCCAAAACAAATCATGCAGTTGTGTAATCCAAAACAAATCATGCAGTTGTGTAATCTTATTTAGTTATACCAGTTTATACAAAAAATCTAAACCAGTTAGATCAAAATCTATTTGGCTAGTAAACAACCATTTAGTTGATAAACTGGTAATAACAACCATCTATACAACCATTTAAACAACCATTTGGCTAGTAATAACCATACAACCATCTATAAACAACATTCAAACAGCCATTTTGTAGCCATCCAGTTTACCCATCGAGGCCGCGGTATGCGGGTCCTTGGCTTCGTGCCGGCGCACGGCAGTCTGGTGACCAAACCTTTGGCGGCAGCGGAGGAGAACCGGGGAGGGCTGGTCGGGTTTTACGGAAAACACGGCGGATTTACCGTGGATTTACTATGGTGACTTGTTAATTTATCTGGTTGGTGGTTTGCAACCATGGAATTTTATATATTTTATGACTTTCCATATATTAAGAAGTTCATCATCCCAACTGACTCCATCATTTTTCAGAGGGCTAGGTATACCACCAACCAGTTATTCATAGAAAAAACTATATGGAAACATGATGAAACATGAGGTTTGAAGCAGCTTTAGTCTGGTTCTTTGATTCGGATCACCCGCGGATCGCCAGCAAGAGTCGATAACGATAATGGGGCTATGACTCGTACGTTCATGGGGCCATGGGGCTTGAAACCACCAACCAGTCATGAATATATTCGGGGGGGTTAGTATTGTCGGTACTGCAAAAAGGTGGATTGATGTATTATTTCCGGTAATGTGGTAATGGGTTGAAACGGGGCCCACTCGGCCAACACAACCACTTTGCTTCAGTCCATGGTGCTGATCAACCTTTGATTCCAGCGGTTTTGGTGGTATTTTGATTGATGTGAAGACAATAAGTTAAGTATAGTTAAGTAGCAATCTATAGCCATTTCAAACTCTTTTTTCTTGGTGGAAAGAACATGAATCTGCAAAAGATCGATCTGGGTATGGGTCAATACCTATACAACCCATTTTTAGGGGGATGAACATCCATTTACCAGCTATTTAGGGGTTCACTAGGGGTACCAGGGTTTTGACCAATAGCCATCTTTGCGTGCATCCTTTCGAGTTGTTGGAAGGACACGCCATCTGCCAAACGCCCAGAGGATCCAGCCACTCGGGGCTGCGTTTCGAATCTCCACCGTGAGATGCGAGAGTCTCCATTTGTTAGCCAAGTAAAATTGTGATTTACCCTCTGGTTATTTAACATAGCCATGGAAAATGGCCCATTTATAGATGGTTTATCTATTAAAAATGAATGGTGATTTTCCATGGCTATGTTTAATAACCAGATGGTATGTAATTTTGATAAAACATATGATCACCTATAGAACACCTATTGTTTATTTCAATATGACGACCTATTGCATTGCAAACAAGTTGCCCAATTTATTGTCGCTGTTGCCCATCGGAGGCCAGAAATTGTGAGGCGGCCTCTGTAAAGGGCCCCTCCGCTTGGAAGAAGGGCCACCTGGCGTCGTTTCCAGGGACCAAGGGTCAGCATTGTTCCTATCATATCTATCATTCTATGTGTCGTGTTTATTCATTTTTTGGGGCATTATCTATAGTTAACATGATTCAACATTATGTTATTATTATTTTATTCTTATTTGATATTTCATCATTATAATTAACATGATTGGTTCCCAAGGATTGGTTCTATTACCCTGAAAGTCCCAAGACCATAGAGTCATAGAGGGCCCCGGGCCCTAGAAAGAAATAGAAAGAACAGCTACTTGCACAGTGGGACTATACAGGGCTGTGAAAATGCCGAGTATTTTTACGGCCGGGAAAGGTAAGGAAATACCGCGTGTTTTATGGCCTAATGTTGTAGGGAAGGAAAAACTAGAGTGCGATTTGATCAATCACTTTGTTGAATGGCCAAGCTCGAACCAAACAATGCTCACGATTTCTCACGATTTCAAACGTTCTCAAAATCGTTCCCTCACGATTTTCTACGTACCTTTTGGGTCTTAGTGCGTATACATTTTGGGTCGGGCTAAAGAAAAACTCATAGCTCATGGGTCCCAAGAATTCGTGCGAAAACTGTTTCGAAATCTCCCAAGATGTTGAACTTTGGATTGCTGGTAGGCTTTTCGGGGGGGCTATTAATGTGGTAGCCAGTGTCATGAACCATCTCCAGCCATGTTATGTGGCAGCCCCCAGTTGCGGTTGGTGAAAATTGCATCGTTGATGAGCAAAATCCAACATAATCCGTTTCGTACTTTTTGGTCCAGTAGGCTTAAAAAGAACATTCTACGGAGGTGTTCCCCACCTTCTTAGCCTTTTATGGCTACATTTGCGATGCGGATATGGCTCAGACCTCAAAATTACGTCCAACGGACTTTCAGGTTCTTCAGGGTTATGTTCTATATACTAGATTCATCTAGTTATACTCATCTATATTCATTTATCTTCTACATACTATGTGTTGATTTGTTTTTCTTCTTTTACCCTCTGGATCCCTCTAGTAAACTAACATACTCGTAGCTATGGAAAATCACCATTTGGAACAGGTACATCAACTGTCAATGAGCCATTTCATTTCATTTCATATGTTAAATTACCAGAGGGTACTTCTTCGATGTTGTTTTCTATGTGTTCTATACACATGACATTTCACCAACACAACCGTGATCAAACTTCAACTGCGGCATGGGCTGAGTCAGTCTCGTGAACTCTGTCCGGCCGAAAGGGAAGTTTTGCTATGGAAGCTATAGATAGCTATAGAAGCTAGAGAGTTCGCAGATGTTTACTGGATTGTTGACGGAAAACAGGAAAACTTATAATTTTTGTTTATAATAATAATGATTGATTTAGTGTTCTCAAAGAGTTCTTGTGGCTCTTTGGCTCGGGACTTTCGGCATGGCCCAGGAAAGCCATTGTACGCGCATGGCAACTACGGGAGTTCCTTGGTTTCATAATATAACTAGTGTAAATCATACTGGATCAATCTGGATCCATGTTTGGACAAATGAGGCTGGGCAGGGACCCAATTGTTCACCTATATTTCTTGGCAAGAGACTGTGTCATGATTGAACATCTCCAGGCATGGTAGCACGTGGATATGACATGGCTGAAGATGATGTGCTCCCAAAAATTGGATGGCTGAACAACTATGTAAAGGATAAGAATGGACAAGAGCTTCTGTTGTGGTTCCACTCACCACCTTGTTGCGCCCTGGTCACATGATCTCCAATTTTACCAGCTTTCTGGTGAAACGTATGGTGAAACCAAGCGCAGGTTACTACAGCTACCGGCACTCACCGGAAGATGTTCAGGGAGATCGGCGCTTGGTGGCGCTCAGCGAACGTTTTGGGACACCTGGCTGGGCGAGGGATGTGACCCGCAGCGGGTGCTCAAGGCTTCAGCCATGCTCTCGGTAAACCCAGATGGATGGGATGCTTCATCACCAATGAAGTACCATTATGTACCATATGGATTTGTTTGAAACTTAAAGGATCTTATAAGTATCCCTAGATACACTCAACTAAACTATCAATATCTCATCATAACAGTGCCACAACTTGGGGCTATACCTGACTTTCAGTCACACCCGCATACGCTTCTACTATCGCCATCGATCGCCTATTTTCCCCTCATATAGGTTCCCTTTGAAAATGTGGCTCTCGATTCTCGATGACGAGGAACGACTTCCTGAAAGACAAAGAGGTCCTAGACATCGGCTGCAACTCGGGACATCTCGGCGTCCGAGGGTTGGTCCACATGGGACCCACATGGAAAAAACATGGCCCACATGGCCCACAGTGCTTCCCCCCTTTGAGATTGAGTTTGCTCCACTGTAATTAATCCCCGTTTATAAATCCCCTTGATTCCCTTATAAATCCCATAAAATCCCTTAACTATGCTATAAAGCCCACTAAAAGTATCCAAAAGTCGAATATCAAACCGAATCAAACCCTTATTATAAGTTGCCTAATCCAGTCCAGATCCCAGAAATTTCCCAGTTTTACCGGCCCGGCTTCGCAGGACTGGTGTCCATCTCTGCTGCTTGTCACTTCTCGGCCCGGCGCGTGGTCGGAATGGACCTGGACAGTGGACTGATCGAGGCGGCGGAGGAACACCTGCGGTCTTTGGGAGGTGCCCCTCCTGGGGCCTGGGGGATGAGGATCATGTGAGAACTGACCAGACTGGTAGGAGGTTCATATGGGAGTTTTCATAGTCATGGGGCTACCCCAATATTTCTGGCTGGATGGTTTATATATGTTTATATAGAATGGACATTCTATATCATATTCTATCTAAAAATGGATGATCAATGGGATCACCCTATGACTTAGGAAACCTCCATGTAGGGCATATACTAGCTAAATCTAGCCATGTTGTTGGGGGGGATGATGACTAGTATCGGAAACCAACCAACTATATACCTAGTAGAATGAGATGGGATAGGGGTATTTTTAATGCCCTGGGGTGAAGAATTTGGCGGAAAATTGGTGAAGATGAGATTTTTATGAGATTTTAGTTGGAGATTCAACACAGGCATTCATTTAGATGAGATTTATAATGGATAAATTTATATGGTGATTTATATGTAGATTTCCGGTGAAGGATTGGTACGGTACCCCCTTTCCATTTGTGATTTGTGGCAACCCCAAGAACGAAAGCATCGCAACATGCCCAATGACTTTACAGAAATTGGTGATATCAACTTTCCAAACTTGTAGTTTTATTTTGGGGGTTTGCCACATGAATGACATCTCATTGGTTTAAAGTTAAACGATATAATCAACATTCAGCATTATTGGGATATTGCGGATGTAATGGGGGTTGTAATTCAAAAGAAGGTTAACACCGGATTAATAACCCCGGTTTAGTTACTGTAATTAAATTATGAGAAAACATGTTCAAAAATCGAATGCATCACCAATTAAACAGGGTTTCACAAATCTGGGGTTGACATTATATATTGTTTCATTTTCTGGGCGGGAATGCAGATATGGATTTTCAAAAAAGTAACTTATCATTTATCATGGCTTCCATTTCAGAGGGCAGTTTCCACCCATGGCTTTTTTCAACTGGCAATCCATGTGGAGGTACGCTCAAACTTTTCCAGACTATCCACCACAATCAATCCCTATGACAGGGCGCCGTTGATGAGTTGATAAGTTTAAAGTGCAAAATGACCAAATTCCCAAATGTGTGGGTCCAGCAGTGCTGATTTTTTGGGTGCATCTATGTTGTGATTTTTTTAAAAAAATGTATGAAAAACATAGAAACGCGGTATCAATTCTGTTATATATGTACATATTATGTGCGTATATGATTAGCATTATTACTACTGTTGTTCTATATTAATGTACTAAATATGTATGTAATAACAATAATACTAAATGGTAATAATAGTGACAAACATAATACGTTTAACTATATAAATACTAATTACATCTAATTACTAATAATGATAATATCAGTACAATATATATATATAATTATACGTATTATATATGATATTATGTATATATATATATGTCAGATCATGTTCAACCATATAATTTTCTGTTGATGATCCCCAATGACGAGCACTTTCTTTTTCGTTCGGTGTTTGTTCACTTTCGCACCTTGAGGCGTTTCAAGTCGCTCCGTGGAGTTCAGAGCGGAGGACCGGTGATTCTGGGGATGGAATAGCTGGAAATCTGGCAATAGTTGGCAAACGCAAACCGAAAGCTAAAGTTTGCCAGAATGAAACTGCAATAGAAACCAACCATTAAAAATTGGTTAATCTACTATTACTGTACTATAATAATACACTATGTGTTTTTCTATTCGTTTGAAGCTGAGCCATTAATTTTTGAATGGACACTGGAAAAAGATTCCCCCAATTGGATGATGTTACTCCACTGCTTTGAGAAACATATACCCGGCCTGGTAAACATACAAAAAGCGATTAAAAGGGCCATAGAAATAGTTGATTTACCCATTAAAAATTGTGATCTTCCATAGTTATGGGACAGTTTACCAGAAGGTATATATATATACAGGAATCTAAGCAACCAAGATTGAACTATTTCATGAAGCTTTGCTGTTTGCCAAGGCTGTTTGCTTAGTTTTCCTTTGTATGATTTTGGATTTGGCACGGAATTCACATCCATTAAATAATATATATGAAACTGGGTAAGACAAAGAGGAAATTCTAGTGCACGTACGGATCAGTGCAATTACATCCTGGTTGGTGGTTTGGAACAGTTTTCATTTTTCCATATATTGGGAATTTCATCATCCCAACCGACTTTCATATTTTTCAGAGGGGTAGGTATACCACTAACCAGCATCACATGACATCCGGAAATTCAAACCAAATGGCCGCTTCCGATTTGGGGCTCCATATGTCCTCTACGTATTTGAAGGCTCATCCCATTTGATAACCCCGGTGATTGTAGGTCCCCGATGCTTGGGTTGTCCCACATATAAAATGGGTCAATAACTATGGTGATCCTAACCAGTTCCATTCCATATTCCACCACGTCATATCGTGTCATATCATGTCACATCATGTCATATCCATAATATCCCCTAGTGTTGGTTAATTGAATACCATCATCAGATCACCATTTATATATATATATATATATTTTAAATATTATTATATATACAGATTATATATATATATCTCTTATATTATATATAGATTATATAGTTTATTATATAATTCCTCATATATATATATAGATAGATATATGTCATGTCCATAGACCATGTTCCCATGAAACGTCCCATAACGGGATGATCTTCAGGACATTCTGACCTGTCCCCTTCGCCGTCATGACCAACCAGAACGCTTTGACGTACCGTGGCGGATCTGACCCGTGTCAGCGATCAGGGTGACCCACGGAGATTTCCCCCTGCGTATAGCTTGGTGCTTTGGAACATGGTTAGGAAAACCATAGGTTAATGATAGTTAGTAAAGGTTAATTATGGTTAATAATGGCTGGTTGGTGGTGACTGGAACATGGCTGGATTATGACTTGGCATATATTGGTAATTTCATCATCCCAACTGACGAACTCCATCATTTTTCAGAGGGGTAGGTATACCACCAACCAGAATAAGTTGAATAAGTTGTTGTTTTTGTTTCAAGAAATATTGAGAAATTCTTTGTGAAGATGCAATATGGACATGGCCCTGTCAGCAAATGGATTACCTTTCAGGCCTTTGTTTGTTCCTTGTGATTCCTACCGGAATCCACTGTGGATAAACGCATGCATATCACGACGTATTACAAAGTTCATAAACTTGTTGAGGTTCTCGCTGCTACCCTCTGGTAAGTTTACACTTAGCCATGGAAAATCACCAGTTGTCATGGCATTTTTTTTCATCAGTCATAAATTCCATAGCACACTGTCACATTGCCAGAGGGCAGTCCCATTGCTATTGCACCAATTCCAAGAAGTCCCATTACTATCCCATTCATATCACTCCCAACAAGAGTCCCCTTAGTATATGTAATATCTATATTCATTGGATTTCATTGGTAGTGTTCAATGAATAGTGAATACTGTATCAATATCCCAATTAGCATCCCATTTCGATAGTCCCATTGCCGCTAAATTGACATCGTTACGGACCAATCGGAAGAAGTTTAGGATTTCCGGGCTCTATTAGACACCTTGTGTCACTATGAATAGCACCCACTATTAATGGATGTGATAAAGGTATATAGAATTTAGATTGTTTATGAATTTATAGACCGTTATTAGTGACCATTCTACCTTTTATAGTTGTTTGACACATATACACTATGTAAAGACATTCCTCAAGTGTAGTGTCATGAACCGCCATTGTCTCACATCAATGTAACATGTTGTACATTTGGCTCAAGCAAAACCGTGCGGCGCCTTT
>Ga0126342_10007521_pt1 | contig 19467 bp, 20 predicted proteins | sample Cyp1metagenome_FD_92528 | JGI IMG/M metagenome (GOLD analysis project Ga0126342, IMG submission 92528) | Coral microbial communities from Lord Howe Island, Old Settlement Bay, Australia - Cyphastrea 1 metagenome | ecosystem: Host-associated > Invertebrates > Cnidaria > Coral ... | reverse complement strand
TATATTAAAAATTATTATAATATAATATAACGCAACATAATTTTATATAATATATTATAATGTAATATAATACAATGTAAAATAATATAATATAATACAATATAATGTAATATAACATAACATAACATAATATAATACATTATAATATTATATATTATTTATTATTATTATTACTACTATTATTATTTTTTATTATTATCATTATTATTATTATATATTATATATTATATTATAATATAAGAATATAATATAATACAATGTAATAGAATATAATATAATATAATATGTAATAATATGTATGTGTAATATGCATATATTAACTGTATACTGCTGCTTACTACCCAACATGTGACGTTATGTCACTATGTACAACATATATACTATATACAGTATGGACTACACATCTATGTTGCGGTTCCTTCGGGATACTGAATCATAGAGTTCTGGATATCTTACGTGCAGTACCTCTCTTGTGTTGGTCTTGGCGCTACTTCAACCCACACGTCTACCGAAAGCACCAACATGAGTTTCAACTCAAAGTCTCTGAAAGAAAACTAGCACCACCCATGGCCCAATCACTCCCCATAGTGACAAGGGATGTCACAACACTTGTAACCAATATTAACCAATGACCAGCAGCCTCATAATCATCAGCACCTTGCAAATGTGTTCTGTCCTCAGATCCAGCCCCGGTTTCCGAGTGACAAATGGTAATTGGTGCCTGTCAGAAGTACCGACTTCCTTTGGGTGGAAAGTACCCCCTGCTGCTGGGAATCATATCTGCAGGAAGATCGGAATCACCGCAAAGACACTGGGCAACACCTTCAAGTGAGACTAGCGCCAGCCTGCAGCTTTTTGAGATGCCTCCAATTTGCTTTCTGCAAATGTTGGATACTTCTTGCAAATAGCAGAAATAGATGGGTCGCGGTACCCATCTGCTCTCAACCATTTCAAGTTCATCTACAATAATTGGTTTTTTTTCAAGTTTACTCATTAAAACACATATTAAAACAAAATGATCATTCCATCTGACCTGGCCATGTCTATTTGATTTCCGCCTGCCATGATCTGGACCTGCCACCAAATGATGCGGCTGCAGCTCGGACTTCTCATCGTCAGTGCTGGTGCGCCTCATCTTGGCGCTGCAGAACAGCCTCGGCTCACAGGTAAGAACAGGCTGAGCCAGGTGTAACGCACTGGCGAAGCCATAGATTTACACCAACATGGGTAAGTTTTAGGACATTTCAAGCCATTCTCTATTGAAGCAGGTGGCACGCAGCTATAAAAATCAGGATGTTAGCTAGCTGTCAAATCATATCAAATCATGTAATTGCAGTGTCACCACCTGATACTGCAACCTAAGAGCTGGAGCCCTTCCACAGCATGGGATTGGCAGCACTCTCCACGTCGCAGCGTTCGTCCACCAGCTACGAAGCTTCCCTCCAGCACCAGGGCATAGTACGGCATCGAGCTCACCCTCGCAGAGATTGGGTGGAGCTGGTAACCATCTCGGATCAAAATTCTTAGTGGGCAAAAAAAATGACCCGCCATAGCAGTAAAACATCATAAAGACATCCATTTTTTGAGGGTGGAGAATTTTGACATCCCAATGTCCAAAGTATTGTAGAGTATTCGTTGGTCTTTGGGTCAACGGCACTGCGCTCATTGCATTCGTTCGGAGCCTGGTTGGTTGATAAGCAGTCCCTGGATCACCCAGAATGTCCCTCAAACCTGGTAATATACATCATGGGATATCATGGGTATTGCCGGTATTGCCAGAAAATGGTTTTTTTTTGTTCCCATTTCACGGCTTAAAAACTTGAAAAAACTTGATTTTCTCCAATTTTGGGCTGTCTCACCCACAGTCCCACCTCTCGAGGTCCTTCACTGGATCCCCGGGCGCGCAACTGATGACCTTCACCTGGTGAATAGTTGGATTCCCAAAAAACACATTTTAATGGGGACAATGATGACAAGTTGAATATGGTTGACTATTGAAAAATTGATAAAGTTGAGTTGAGATGAGTTGAGTGTAAACTTCCCCCTTCTGGTAGAATGATCTTTTAAAAAAACATTCAATCATAGACGCTTGAGGAAGAGGATGAAAAGCCTTCTTGGGAAGAAATGGACCCACATCTCCTTTCTTGGGAGGGCTCCAGCGACGGTTCAAGCACTGCTCACCTGGTTGCTCATGATAGACTGCTGCCGAGGTCGTGGTAAACTGTCGAACCAGGGTTTTTTTCGTAAGGACAGTCCAACCTCAGCTGCAAGTTGCACCCTGCATCCGGATTTCGACAAAAGGCAAGGCCTGTATGTTGTGGAAACTACAAGTATGTGAGTTGGCTCGTGAATTTTGACGGGGGCATGACTGCTGCATCCGGAGCTCAGGAAAACCCTCCACTGAAAGTCCTGTATCTGCGAGGAACGAAAGCCCTCTCTAACTGCAACGCCACGTTTTCACCTGACGCAAAGGCGGCACACTGGGATCCTGTCAGCGTTTGACAAGAGCCTTGCAGCAAGCTGCTGAGCAACAAGCTCTGCAATTCCTCACTTGTTCCATCCAGAAACTGCTCCGTTCTCACCCCAAATGCAAAAACCACACTGGCAGCGCCTAGAAGTGCAGCCAGCTTTTCAATGAGTACACACACCACGGTGCTTTCGCAAGCAGCCACGAGGTTGCCCTGTTTGGTGCAAGGTGGGATCATGCTGATGTTGCCAAAGCTTGGTTATCAACTTCTACTCCCTATTACAAGCACGAAGAACGTCTGACAAATATCTGACAGCAGCATACTTGTCGGGATTCAGGTAAAATCCCAAATCTGATTCTGCCCAACTCCATTGTGCCCCAATGGTTTAAAGGTTTAAAGGTCAAAACTGTTTACCCGCCTGCAGCACATTAGCTTGTGGATATACTTTCGGATAGCCCTGTGGAGAACCAAATATATATGCACCAAGACTTCACCAAAAAATGCATCAAAAAATGAAGAAAATTCTGGTGCAACATTTTTTTCGTCGAAATGGTGGTCATTGCTGGTGCAAAGTTTGTGCTCATCTTGTGTTCTTTCTGGCAAAATTCGCTTCTGGTGAAAATTTTGGCAGCATGAAACTGTATACAGACTGCAACCGAATACGTTTCTGGTGCTCTTTTTGCAAATGACCCCATTTTGGATACCCACTGGCATGACCATCAATTTCCACCACGGCAGCCCCGGTGACCTCCAAGGTATGCGAGGCATCGATCCGCAGGTAGTCTTCACCAAAGACGCCTCCGACACCGACCTGGGAAATCTTGCCGGGAAGAATCCAATTCCGCTGCATAAAAAGTGGCCTGCTAAGCTTTTTGAAGGTCTGATTAGAATGATTAGAGCAAATGAAAAATGAAAGATTCATGAAGCTTTGCTCTGTTTCTCGTCTTGTCTTCCAATCACGTCTACTTTAAAGCCTATCATCTTCCCAGCGACCCAGCCAAGCCAGCCAAGCCAGCCTCCTTGATGACGTCTCCGCCCCACCAATGGGTGCCATCGCGCTCACCACCCTGGACGAAGTTGAGACCACCATTCTTCACCTCGGCTCAGCATGGATGACTCAAACATACTCAAACAATGTGTCAAGGGCGTTCACATTACCCAATAAGAGAAGGATGGTTGACCACTGCGGTCTTCTGTTGACCACCAAAAATGACTGGAAGCGAATGGACCTGATGGTTAGAGTGTGATAGAGGGTCTTGAAGTTTGACCTTTAGATTCGACTGGTTGGCTGAACGGTTGGACGGTTGTTTGGTTCGAGCCCTTCGCCACCAAGGGTTGATAAATGCCCAGCGTCCAAATACAAGCGCCGGCATTCCTCACCCTCGGCAGCTACCAGAGTTCCTGCTGAAAAGTTTTCCTCCAACAAAGCCACCTTGGAAGCACAGATGAATTGGTTGATGGGTATGGCCAAAGCAGAAGTGGGGTGGTCACCAAGAAAGGTGAGGGGTACAGCTGATCAACTGATACTAAGTATGGGTCTAAAACGGGGCTATGAAACAGTTGACTATCCAGTTTGGGGGTTCAAGAACAAAGGATCAATCAGCCCGGCTGTTGTTTCCGGATCGAACGCACCTCGCAAGCTTTTATTATCAGCTCTGTCCCCTGCACCACTCTGAGTCCAAGTCACTGCACCTACATTGACCTTCTGCACGTTTGATAAGCCATCCAAGATATGGATACGTTCCAGGAGATGTAAATTGTGAGCTTGATGCCGTTCGGCATGCTCTCGAACCAAGTTGCGAAAATAGCTACCTTCCAATGCCCACAGGCCAGAATCCTGCCATGGGCGGTAGCATAGTAAAAGGAGAGCATGATGCCCCTAGAGGATGTGATAAAAGGCCATTTGCGAGCGTTGCCGCCTGAGAGCCCTGTTTCACCACAATCACAATGGTTGTTTTAATCAGAAGATGTTAATATTCAAATCAAAACATGTCAAAAGATATCCCCACCACTTGGGAAGCCCTTCTCACTGGCCTCCTTGGCTGTCACCGTGGCTGTCCGCGGCACATTGTACAGCAACGCTATGCAACCAAAGGCCTGGCCTGCCAACGCTCCAAGAGACCCCACAAAGCAGGCTGCACATCTGTGGATCGACATTTTAACCTTTCAGAGCACAGCAAACCATCCCACTTTCTATCCATTTTCTATCCATTCAACATGATTAAACCATATCAGAAAACCATATTCAAAACCTATTTTAAACCCGTCCCATGCTTGGGGTCTCCCGAGTTTTCCTCCCCATCCTTACCATGTTCCTTCCCAGCACCGGCTTCGCAGCCTGGGCCCATGACATTGTAATCCCGGCCATTGATCGAAACCTGAAGGTTCCCTGCCTGGCAGATTAGTTCCGTCAGAACTGGCCAAATTTTGTTCAAAAACACATAGGTCGTTGGATGTCAAAGCATTTGAAACCACCACCTGAGGTTCCTCAATGGTTTAGACATGCTGCAGAGGGTTCAGTTAAAAATTATCAACGATCCCAACTGGCATCCAAACAGGTCCAAGGCGGCCTCCAAAACAAAGAGATGATCTCCCTCTTCGCCCTGACGGACGATGACATCCCCTGTTTTGAAGGCATAGTACTCTAGCTGCTTGCAGAGCGACTCGACCACTTCCCTGGTCGGGAAGATCAGGAAGATCAGGAAGGTCATGGTTTTCTGTTGGTGGGATGCAGGTCTATCCCCAAAAAAGTCTTCTGTTCCCCAATCAGTGTGCCCACACTGAGGGGTCCTTGCGGTAAGAGATCAGGGTACGCGCTCTGATCCCCGGCATTTTTGCTGTAGATTCTAGCATGCAACGTTCTTGTGAGATGTCCATGTGCGTTTCGACTGCGCAGTCTTGCACACAAGGTTGGTAACGGGTTTGTCCCGGTCTTGGGCCCCAGCGTTTTTCCTGTAAATTCACGCGTAAAATTACTCTTGTCACATGTCCATCTGCATTTCAACTGCGCTTGCTCGTACTAAACGGTTGTCTTCGTCTTGGGACGTGGCATTTTTCCTGAAATTCTCGCATAAAACGCCTCTTATGACATTTCCATGTGCGTTTCGACTGCAGGCTCGCACAAAACGGTTGTCCCGGTATACAGGTCCTTCTGAGAAGGTCTTGAGCAGGTCCTGGTGGAATCCTCTTGGTGTCCTTACATGATCTGGTACAGGTCCTTGTGAGAAGATCTTGTGGAGATCCTGTTGAAATCCTCCTCAACAGGTCCTTGCATTAAGATCTTGAAGATGCTCTGCAGTGGTGCTTGTATGAAAATTTTCCTGGGATGCTCATAGGAAGTTCTTGTATGAAGATCTTGTGACGTCCTCTATCTAGATCTACATAAGCTACATAAGGTCCTGCTGCTGCAGTTGCAATCATGTCTAACCCATCTGTCACTGTTCCATAGCGACTGTTGCTTCTATCTGGTACATTGACTTCCTACCCCCCACACTATTTGGGGTCTCTCGCCGGTGTAATTTGTGTATCAGTGGGCATCCAAAAAAATACGATTGCTGAAATTGTTGTTTCCATGGGAGATGATAGATGTTCAAACAAGGCCTTTTCCCTGTTTGTTGGGACCAACCTCTTGGAATCATGAGCCACCTGAGTTTGCCAATCCGCTGAATGCAGAGCTAGATTCGCTTCTAGGTGTCGGCAGAAGCGACTCTTCCTGAAAGCGGCCTTGGGTTCCAATGGGACGGACATTGCTATTCTTCAGGGAGGAAACCATTTGGATAATAAAACTCCAATGGTTAAATCATTCAGCAGCGCCACTAGCACTTAAATCATCAGAACCCATCCTCCAAGTACTGCGCCAAGGAGCCAGAACTAAGGATTTCGCAGCCTTCAGGGATCACCAGGATGAGCAATCTCCACACAATCTCCAAACCGAGAAAGATCATGGCCATAGTATGCCATAGTCACATCCAGACCATCCGAATGTTTGAAAGGAAAAAGTCTGCCCACTGAAACTGTGTGGTCCCTGCCCTTGCCTGATCTAATTCTTTCGTCTGTTTCTTTCTTCGTAAGCGCAGAGTTTCTTCACAAACACCAGAACTTTGATGATGATGTGCCGCATGGCGTGGGATTGCTTTTAGTCCTCAGGATCTTCCAACAGGATATTTTTCCTCAATCTAAGGGAGCAAAAGACAACCTTCAAAAACATATTTTACATTAAAATGAATCTTCCAGTCAGCTGATCGTCGTTCCGGAAAGGCTTTGGAAAAATAGCCCAATAAAATAAATTCACTACATGCAGATACGTAAGTTTGCTGTGATGCTCTCCATTAGTAAACTAGAAGCAAGCAGGACCTTCCAATCTGCGAGTCAAAGGGGAAGATGTCTCCGTGTGACTGAAGAACTGCTATGATCAATGGTTGGTTGCTGTAATAGATTATGACTATGTTTATGATTATTGTTATTATTGTCAATTTGTTGCGCTTGCTTCAGATATCAAAAACACAGCTTCTCGCACACCTCTGTGCACCAGTGAAGCTCAGCATCTTCTGACCCTGTCAGAGCTGCTAATGCTTTCCTCCCCAGAACGATTTTTTTCAGGTACCTTTCAGGCAGCAAAATAGTTTCCCATACTGCGAACATCTCCAAACTGGCAAGAAAAATGCTGGTAAGAACAGTACAGTGGTTTGTTTGAAAACACAGTACCTTCAAATTTGATGGTTGATCATCAGTGTTCCTATTTAAAAAGTACTTTAAACTGCCATTCTAAAAGTATCCCCTATTCGGACAAACCCATCTTAAATGGGAAGGTAGCGAAGGTCACAAACAACAAACGGGCCTCTGTGTAACCGTCCTTGCTTCGCGCACTCAGTGGTCCACTCGGAAGGTCATGACTTAAGTCATTGGCCATGGACCATGTGAGAGAGACACCTTTGGAGTTCTCCCGCGCCAAGTTAAGACAAAAAAAATGGAGGCTGAAAGCTAAGGACTCATATTGTTCCCTTCAATTTGTGAATTTTCATTTCTGACAATTCATCGATCTCTAGTTACGCAATTGCCAATGCTACTGACTCTGACCGTGGGATTATGTCAAAAAAAAACGCGTGGTCTCAATAAGAATTCCACCATAAAATCTGGGCAGCTGCGAAATACCTTCGAACCCCAACGGCACATGGACAAGCACGTTTCTGTTTCCAAGCCTCTCAACCAGCTCCACTCATGAGGCAACCAAAACATGAAAGGCAATTGGATATTTTTTCCAAACGAGGCTTCCATTCTACCCTTTGAGCCAGTAAAGAATAGGGACCCACAGATTTTCTTAAGATAGGCATCACAGAAACTGAGCCATGGACTCTCATCAAGTCAAACACTTGACAAGTCCTCGCACCAACGACGGTCTGAGGCAGGGGTTGGTAAATGCCCTGCTATTGGGAAATAATTTCAATCAAGTACTTGAAGGTGATGTTCAATTTTTTCAAAACGAAACATTTACCCATTTACCAACCTTTGTAAAAGGCCTTGCCCAAACTGCGCAGCTGCACCTGCACTTAGAGCCTCAACTGCCAGCATCCTGTCCTTGATGCGTGCACCCCTGGCATTTAACCTCAAGGGAACATGGCGACAGAGCCAGTGGTAGAGACGTTGCAAACTCATGGGAACCTGGTGGCAGGACATACCAAGGTGAGGAGAGAAGGCAACTGTAAAAACACTGAGATGTTTTGATCACCAATTCCCATCCATTTTTTTTTGGCTGCCATTGGGAAACCAGCAACAAGCACCATTGCCACCCCATAAGATTCCCCAAACAGTGTGGCGACACTGAAGAGTTGTCCTACGGTAAGCGTCACGACCCGGTGTTCATTCGAGGTGGTATCATCTAATTCCCCGTAAATCTCCGCAAAAAATGGCTGCTGTGAAATGTCCATGTGCATTTCGACTGCCCACGCTCACACAAAACGGTCGCGGTATTAACGTTTGGCATTTTCCCTGTAAATATCCACGCAAAATGGCTCTTGTGAAATGTAATGTCAATTCGACTGCACAGGCTCGCACGAAATGGGTGTCGCGGTCAAAGCATACGGAATTTTCCCTGCAAATTTACGCACGAAATGGATCTTCTGACATGTACATGTGCATTTCGACTGCGCAGGCTGGCACGAAACAAGGGCCGCGGGATTAGCGTCCGGCATGTTTCTTGCAATTTTTCACATAAAATGGCTCTTGTGACATGTCCATGTGCAGTTCGACTGCGCAAGCTCGCACAAAACAGGTGTCGCGGTCCTGGGGCGCGCCATTTTTTTTGTAAATTCTCACATCAAATGGCTCTGATGACATGTCCATGTGCATTTCGACTACACAAGCTCGCACAAAACGGGCGTCGCGGTATTAACGTTTGGCATTTTCCTTGTAAATTTCCACACAAAATGGCTCTTGTGAAATGTAATGTGCATTTCGACTGCACAGGCTCGCGCGAAATGGGGGTCGCGGTCAAAGCATACGGAATTTTCCCTGTAAATTTCCGCACGAAATGGCTCTTCTGACATGTCCATGTGCATTTCGACTGCGCAGGCTGGCACGAAACAAGGGCTGTGGGATTAGCGTCCGGCATGTTTCTTGCAAATTTCCACATAAAATGGCTCTTGTGACATGTCCATGTGCAGTTCGACTGCGCAAGCTCGCACAAAAACAGGTGTCGCGGTCCTGGGGCGCGGCATTTTTTTGTAAATGAAGAAAAATAGGTCGGGGACACAATTTTCCTGCTCAAGTATGACGGAGAAGTAGAGATCGAAAAGGCTCCACTAAAAAGTAGACACCGTGGAAAAGAGCATCAGCTGCCGGTGGAAAAAGACATCATCTGCCCATGCCAAGGACATCAGCTGCAGGTGCCAAAGGTCATCGTTGGGTGAGCTTTGGCCTGCGAAGGTAGGAGTTTGTGTTCAAAGTTTTTGGAGTTTTTCCCCGAAGAGGTGCTCAACGCCGAAAGGATGAAGGGCGAATCAACACCGACTGTGTGGTTGAGAAGCCAGCAACGAGTACCACTCCCACCCCAGAAGAATTTATTTTACAGTAGTTTTCCACACTTGTTGAAACGTCCTCCAACTGTGGCTGCTGTTGGCTCAAGTCTCAAGGGCCATTCAATCGACTGGCTCAACACCAAGCCCAACTTGGATAAAAGGTGCGTTCTGCATCTGCCTCTTGGTGGGGACTTTGGGAAGGGACTTGGTGTAGTGAAACCCATGCTTTCAATTAGATATTGCTATGATATGTCTGAAATAGGCCACACCCAAATTTCATGCTGCGTCAACCATTTTATTTTCCCAATTAAATTAAAACCAGCATGTAAGGGGGGTACATATACCCCGTTTTTGGGTAACAAATTCATACTGCTGTGACACCGTCCCACGGCAAACTTCAAAGCCCAGTGACACCGCAGAATCGCGTCGATCCCATGGAGCTCCCGCAAATCATTCTCATGATGATTCATTAAATATGTCTACATATATATATATACATACATTTATATCTATATCCTATGTACCATATACCATATAATACGTGTATATATATATATATATACGTATATGAATCGATGTGTGTGTATGTCTGTATGTGTGTATGTTTGTATGTCTGTATGTCTGTATCTATGTATCTATGTATCTATGTATCTATGTATCTATGCATGTATGTATGTATGTATGTATGCATGTATGCATGCATGCATGTATGTATGCATGTATGTATGTATGTACGTATGTATGTATGTATGTATGTATACGTATTATATGGTATTTAGTATCTATATGTATATACGTATATATATATATATACGTGTATATGTATATATATATGTTATTATATGTGTATGATTGATTATGTATATATGATTATGTTTATATGATTATGTATATATGATTAAGTATATATGCATGAGTATGTCTCTATATATATATATGTATGTGATTATATGACAGTATGATTATATGTATATATGATTATATGTGTATATGATTATATGTATATGTATATATGATTATATGTATGTATGATTATATGTATGTATATATTGTTATTAGATTGCATGAATGATGATAAGATTATATGATATGTATGACTATATGACTATATGTATGATCATATATTTTATATGTGTAATACTTTGTGCCAAGAAGGAAAGAAAAATCGCGAAAATGAAAATGAAGCATCTAAACAAACAACATAAAACATCCTGTAGATACTTTATGGGCCGTGAATTCTGCAGATCGCGAAAATGCAAATTTTTCAGCTATGTCATGGCAGCTCTTCATGGCTATACCTCAATAGTACCCCTATCATCAGGTAGACGGCCGGTACCAGATGTCTGATTGGCTTGGGTATGTTTGATCTGACACTACTTCCGCTGCTTCTAGGCAGATCTGATTACCCACTTTGCGTTGAAGAATAGGCCAACAACAGCTCCCCAACTCCGTTTGAAATTTGGATTCCTTCAGCTGGCTATTGGAGGTCTCTATATATATTCGTGCTTTGGGGTGATAAGAACAGTAAACTGTGTCAAACCTATGGGTGGTTTCAAGTCGCATAGTATGTATTTCAGTAGAAGCTGGGACCCTGCTATGAATTGGGGCCAACAAAGCTTCACTTTTAGTTGCAAAACCAAAACCATCTAATTTTGACCGATACCCGGTTGGCTTCCTCTGCAAATACAATAAATCCACTAATTAATTAAGTTAATCAGAATCATCATGTTTCCTATTAAAGTTGATGTCTTTTTGGATGTAGATAGCATTTTCCAAAGGCCACTTGACAGAGACAATCATAGCATCCCCAGCAAGGCCACCCCAAGGCCACCAAGCCTCCACCTTCCTCCAGCGTAGGTCGGGGCCTCCAAAAAAGGGACTTAAGCCCTCAAAAATTGCCATCATGGGGGGAAAATTATGATTAACCAGTTGATTCACCAGTTCATTCACCAGTTTTTTTTTCACCAGTTCATTCACCAGTTTTTTTTCACCAGTCTTTTTTTCACCAGTTCATTCACCAGTTTTTTTTTCACCAGTTCATTCACCAGTTTTTTTTTCACCAGTTTTTTTCACCAGTTGTTTTTTCACCAGTTTTTTTTCACCAGCTTTTTTTCACCAGTTTTTTTTCACCAGTTTTTTTTCACCACTTTTTGTTCACCAGTTTTTTTTCACCAGCTTTTTTTCACCAGTTTTTTTTCACCAGTTTTTTTGTCACCACTTTTTGTTCACCAGTTTTTTTTCACCAGTTCATTCACCAGTTCATTCACCAGTTCATTCACCAGTTCATTCACCAGTTCATTCACCGGTTCATTCACCGGTTCATTCACCAGTTCATTCACCGGTTCATTCACCAGCTCATTCACCAGCTCATTCACCAGCTCATTCACCAGTTCATTCACCAGTTTTTTTTTCACCAGTTCGTTCACCAGTTTTTTTTTCACCAGTTTTTTTTTCACCAGTTTTTTTTTCACCAGTTTTTTTTTCACCAGTTCATTCACCAGTTTTTTTTCACCAGTTTGTTTTCACCAGTTTTTTTCACCAGTTTTTTCACCAGTTTTTTTCACCAGTTTTTTTCACCAGTTTTTTTTTCACCAGTTTTTTTTCACCAGTTTTTTTCACCATGTTTTTTTTTCGCCAGTTTTTTTTTCACCAGTTTTTTTTTCACCAGTTTTTTTTTCACCAGTTCATCCACCAGTTCATTCACCAGTTCATTCACCAGTTGATTCACCAGTTCATTCACCAGTTCATTAACTGGTCTGATCAACCAGTTGATTAACCAGTTTATTAACCAGTTGATCTAGGACCCGATGTTCAAACCCAAATGCTTCCTTTACTGGTCCATTTGGGTGTCTCTCATTTTGGAAGCCCATTGGAACCGGAACCCCTTTCCGCGCCATAAAGTATCCCATGTTGGAACCTTGGAGACGGCAAAGGCTGAGGGCTGGGAGTCAAGAGATCCTTGGTACTTGCAACCTTGGAGGCCGGGATGCAGATATTTCCCATCCATGGCATGGCCGGAACTTGCACTGTGAAATTTGATCATCCCACATCCAATGTGGAAGTGTAGCATGATCTGTCGCTATTGTCGCCATTCTCCTGTTTTGGCACTACGGATAAAAATATGCATGATCCTACCAGATAGATGCTTCCCGGTCTGCACGAACCAAAATTGCATTGTTGACAAAATACCTCCTAAAGATATACAATTTACAACCCAAGAGTGGATTCCAAGAACTTCGATTGCCAAATATATGTCTGTGTTTACAAACAACAATATCAGTATGAGTCCAACGTTAGGTACCCAAAAATACTACAGTATCATTACAATAATTTCAAAACGTGAGCGAAATCTCTAGTCCCATGGCTTCAATTTTGACACAGTGTCACACCGCTCTTGTCAGCAGTCCATGGGTCCTTCTCAGAAGCCAACAGAACTGGGCACGGACTTTACCTCTCGCGGAAAAAAAGGACTCAATCCAGCTTTGCAACCCAACGGCAACGACTGAAAACAAGAACTCTGTATATCTAGAACAATTGAAACTAACGTAAACAACCAACCCTTTCTGATGAACGGTGATGAACCTTTTGTGCACAACTTGTCAATTTTTTGCCAATGTCGCACGTTTGGAATTCCATGAACGGATGAATTGAACGAAGGCCAACACTGGGGTCGCACATGGGTTCTCGAAGAAAATATATGGTTTCTTGTAGTTCACCATTTCGCTTTCCGTGGTTTGGGATACATATACATAGTTTTTTTTACAAAAAAAAAGGAAAACACTCAAAAATCGCTCAAGTGAATGGTTTTTCATGAACTGTTTTGGTCTTTTCGCAACATGTCTCGCAGTGCTCATCAAACTGGGCATCCGACCCCACGTCGTTCCTGCCATGACATACATTTTCCATGGAGACTTGTTCCCAAAAAAAAATAACTGAAATAAATCTGACATGCACACTCTGGTGACTAGTTTGAATTGGTTCTGGTTGAGTCTATGGATGGAAAGATCTTGAAGTGTCAGTGGTTCAGCTGAGGGCAGAAGATCCCGCCTCCCGGTGGGTTAGCCTTCCAGCTGATTGTTCAAAGATTTTGTTCCAGGCCTGGCAGAAAGTCATAACTCTGTACAGTTTTCGCAACAATTCCGGCAGTGCTCAATGTCACAGCACTGCAGAAGCAATCCATATCCGCCATATCCGCCTCCGCCTCCTCTCGAATCTTGCGGCCTGTTTCAGGATCGTGGGAAAGACTGATGAGGCTGGCCTGCAGCATTCTGCAAATTTCGAGAGATATCTGGGGGCAAGGGAAGGCCTGAACGCAAGAAGCCAACTTGTTCAAATAAAGGTCACAAAAAAGGAAGGCTTTGTTGCGGCAACGAGAAATCTGCAACTAATATCGAAGGTTGAAGACTGGCAAAAGTCTTAAAGTGAACGACCCGGAAACTCAGACATTGGTTTTCCATGGTTTTCCATTCAACATTGAAATGCCAGCGGTAGGGACAAAGCCTCTTTGCTTTGGGAGCAAGCCACTCGGCTGCTCGAAATGGGTGTAGAATAGTTTTTGGTATTTTTTGCCTCAGGTTTTGGATATTTTTTTGGTTTTCTTTCCCAGTACCATTTGCCTTGTATTTGCAACAGTTTGGAACTAGAACCTGTCATTTTGCATGGTATTTGCTAAATTTTGGCATGGTCACTTTGCATTTTGCATGGTATTTGCTACATTTGGCCATGTTTGCCTTCCATTTTGCATGGTATTTGTCACATTTTGGCATTTCAACCTCTCATTGGCATGGTATTTGCTACTGTGGAAGGTAAAGTACATTTTAACACTGGAACTGAGAAGTGTAACAAGTTTTTCTATGTATATAGATTAGGTTTGTTTACACTTGGGTGCGTGACGCTTGGCAACCGCCAGTGGCTTCTGTGTTGGACCCCGTAACAAACAACCTCTCGATGGACCCTTCGGATATTGAGGGCGTGCTTTGGCAAAAGTGGCAACCTATCTTCTGTCCTGACCCGGACCAAGAATCCTCGCCTGACTTTGATGCTTATTGGAGTCGCTGCCCCTGTTACCCTGCCACCCCTGACGGGTGTACAGTTGCGTGATGCTGTGCTTCGCATGTCCGACCATTGTTCTAGTGGGGCTGACGGCTGGGCTATCTCCGAAATCAAAACCTGGCCTCCTTTGCTTTTTGACAAACTGGCTGAGTTCCTGTGTGCGGTTGAAGCCTCTGATGGTGACTGGCCCGAAGATCTCTTGCTGCAAATTGTGACCCTAGCGCCAAAAAATGAGTTTGACCAACATCCAATTTCGGTCAATTCGGTCGTCTATCGCGTGTGGGCCTCTGTCAGGGCAACCCAGCTTTGCTCTTGGCAGGAGTCTTGGACGCAGTTTGGCTATCGTCGTGGCAAACGTAGTGTTGACCCTGCTTGGTGTTCTGCAGCTGCTGCTGAGCATGCCTGGCTTTCACAGGCCCATCGTGTTGGGTTTTCCTTGGACCTGGCAAAAGCATATGACCGCATTCCGCATGAAATCCTTTATAAGTGTTTGATTGCTTCTTTCTGGTCTTCCGGTCAACTTTTGCAATACTTGGCTTTCGGCAATTCGTGGTGCTCGTAAATACTTGAAGTCCGCTTACGGCTTGGGTCGTTCTTTCCATGTCACTCGTGGTCTTCCCCAAGGTGATGCGTTGGCTTGTTTTGGCATGAACCTCATCATGTCCATTTGGTCCCGTGCTGTGGAGTCTGAATCGGATGTCTCTGTCCGTAGCTTTGCCGACGATGCAACAGTCGCAGTTGAGCGATCCGACCCGTCCATTGCGGTCGCTCAGCTTCAGAAGGCCATCTCGGTTACTGAAGGGTTCACAACGTTGAGTGGCCAAAACCCAAATGTTGGCAAACGTCACGTGTGGTCCACCTCTCGCAAAGGTCGCAAAGCGCTTTGTGCAAGGGAGATGGAGGGGCTGGACTTTTTTCCGGTTGAGGGAGTTGCATCTTCCTCAGAAGTTCCAAGACTTCATCCAGACATGATCCAGTGGAACCCACCAGAACAAGAACAACCTTGGAGACCTCCAGTACAAGCAGGTGCTTCAACAAGCAGTCAGCGGAGGGGACAGGTGACTGCAACAGAAAGAGGACGTTTGGCTTTGGGAGTTGTCCGAGCTGAAGGGCATGCGGGACCATTGACATCAAGGGGGTCGGCGCCTTCGGTGGCTTCAGATGGAAGCTGGTCGGTGGCGGGATCTGCCAATGTCAAGGGCTCGCTGGCTTCAAATGCTGGGATCCCAAAAAATGACCATATCGATGCAGACCGAGTGGTGGCGAGGGCGACAGGGATGGCTGGGAGGTCTACTTCGTCCTGTACAAGCTCAAGTGCATCAAAGGAGGTGAACCAGGCAGAAGGGTACAGGGTGGATCCAATGCTGCCCACGTTGGAAGAGCCCTTCGTGAACTCAGCCTTCCCAAAAGGGAGAGCACAGTTTTGATGCGGCCAAAACCACAGCCGAGCAGATGGGCGGATGGACCAACGATTTCCATCAGAGAGGGTGAGACTTCGCGAACTGCGATGCTGAGGGCATTGCAGGCCCGTCCTCAGAACCTGTGGATGAGACGCCGCTGGATCGATGCAACAGATATCAGACGTCGATGCGGTCAGATGTTTCAGACCGAGACCTATGGGATTTTCTGCATGGGGTTTGTCCTGATACTCCAGATCCTGAAATCCCAGGTGATGAAGAAGATCACAACAAGGCGGCGGAGTCGGAATCAGAAATCACCGACGGCAGCTATTCAGTGATGAGTTCCGAGGAAAGCATGCCGCCGAGTGATCCGAAGCTCTTTTTCGACGAGGTCTACGACGTCTGAAAGGGCTGAAGTTTCTTGGGCCTAAAACGGGCCATGGAATCTTCTCAGGTTGCCGTGATACGGCAAGGGGGAGTGTGGAAGGTAAAATACCTTTTAACACTGGAACTGAGAAGTGTAACAAGTTTTTCTATGTAGATTAGCATGGCCACCTGCTAGGATGACACTCTTGGCATGGCTTGCGCAAGGATCACACGCCACAAATCGACTGTGGCATATGGCTCAAGAAAAAAGGACCCAGCCGCTGACGGCGGCACTCGTCCCAGCTCAGCTACATTTTGGTACTTCAAACGTTCATGTGGGTCTCTTGAGGGTTCTTTAGGCTTTCATTTAGGGTGTCATTTAAGGTTTCATTTAGGGTTTTATTTAGGGCTTCATTTGGGGGTTTTATTTAGGGTTTCATTTAGGGTTTCTTTAGGGTTTCGTTTAGGGTTTCATTTAGGGTTTCTTTAGGGTTTCAGTTTGAGTTTCACTTAGGGTCTCATTTAAGGTTTCTTTAGGGTTTCATTTAGAGTTTCTTTAGGGCTTCTCTAGGGTTTCATTTAGAGTTTCATTTAGGGTTTCATTTAGGGTTTCTTGGATTTCATTTAAGGTTTCTTTGGGGGTTCAATTTAGGATTTCAATTTAAGGTTTCATTCAGGAGTTCATTTAAGCTTTCTTTAGGGTTTCGTTCCAGGGTTTCTTATCAGGATTTCTTGTCACGATTTCTAAACGTTCAAGTGGGTTCCTTTAGGGCTCCATTAGGGTTTCATTTAGAGTGTCATTTAGGGTTTTCTTCAGGGTTTCTTTAGTGTTTCGTTTAGGGTTTCATTTAGGGTTTCTTTAGGGTGCCAATTTAGGGTTTCAGCCAAGGTGTCAGTTAAGGTTTCATTTAGTTTTTTTTGTCCAGAGTGTTGTTTAGGGTTTCTTTGGGATGTCATTTAGGGTGTCATTTAAAGTTTCTTTAGGGTTTCATTTATGGTTTCTTTAGGATTAACTTATGGTTTCTTTAGGGTTCATTTATGGTTTCTTTAGGGTTCATTTAGGGCTTCATGTAGGGTTTCTTATGAGGATTTCTTTAGGGTTTCTTTGGGTTTCACCTAGGGTCTCTCTAGGGTTTCATTTAGGATACAAACAGAACAGAATAAAGCAGAATGAAATGAAAAACAAAGAGACAGTAAAGACAGGAAGCAAAGAAGCAAAGGAGCAGGAAGTAGAGCAGCAAAAACACATGATTGAAGAAAAGAAAAAGTGGAATAGTAGAAGTAGAAAGGCACAGAAGTACATAAACAGAGAAGCAGGGAAAACAGAGAAGCAGAAAAGCAAAGAAGAAGGAAAGCAAAAAGCCGAAAAGAAGAGAAGCAGGAAAAGCAGAGAAGCAGGGAAAGCAAAAAGCAGAAAAGCAGAGAAGCAGGAAAAGCAGAGAAGCAATGTAAGCAGAGAAGCAGAAAAGCAGGAAAAGCAGAGAAGCAATGTAAGCAGAGAAGCAGAAAAGCAGAGAAGCAGAAAAGCAGAAAATCAGAGAAACAGGAAAGCATAGAACCAGGAACCAAAAAAAAACAAAACTTGCCGCAAAAAAAAAAAATAAAATAAATAGCCCTCCAAAATAGCATCAGTCTTCTGCAATGCACCCCCACTGTGTTTCCGTCAATCTAGTTCTGTCAAGATAAAGGCATGGCGCGACCGTGCCTGTGTGGTCGGCTTCGATGGGAACTGTCTTCGCATCCTGTGCCGGCCGCTGGTCGTCAGTCAGAGACCGGAAGCCAAGTTTGAATGGCTGGCCATGCCTGCACCGATTGGATCCACTCCTAAGTGAGGCCAGTTCATGCAGTTCAAACTAGAACCATGTTCACCAGCTGGGGAATATCAAACTGAGTTATGTGGAAAGCATCACAAGAAACTAAATTTCCGCCATCTCTCCCAAGCCGAATCAGTTGACAAAGCACTCAAGGTGAGGGCACGAGATTTGATGACATGGTAAATGACTTAGCCAACAGTTTCAGCCTTGGTTCCCCAGGGAGCTTCCATGCGCAGATTCTTGGAGCAAAGGACCGGAGCCCTGGACATCCAACATGGACACAGCAGCTGTCTTTAGTTGTCAAGCTGAGATGGAAACTGAAAATCACCAACAGCGAAAAATATCATCGTTCATGAATTGTTGTCCAACCTTCTATTGGGATCTATTGGAAACTTTCTCTGCGGAGTTTTGTTCGTTTGGTAACACCCTGCACTTCAAGGGCTTGCGGGGTCACTCTTCTGCTTCGAAATAGCAGGAGGTTACGGTTGCAGCACCCGGTTTTCCAATCTTGCACCTAGAGGAGTGGAACTTTGCAATCTTAGCCAAAGTTGATATATTATATATATATATATATTCCGTACTGGATCCTGCATTGTAGGCAACCAGCCTGCACATCATTGCTCTGATCAGAAGCATTTCCTGTCCACACGGTTGGCTGAGATTTCACATCTATTGGAAAAGGATAGAAAAGGATATTCAAGGCCAGGGTGCAAAAAAAAAAAGAAAAGGGTGCACTCAGATGCTCTTTTCATGCCAAAGTGTGGCCACGTGTTTCACCCCAAGCCACCTCGAGAACATGTTTCCTTGGCACGGTTTTGAGGCAAGCCAGAACCACCCTGCATGAACAGCTAGTGATCGCGATCACTACATGTAGTGAAACACACAAAAAAAAGTTTCATACAGGATGGGGTTATAATATGTTATAATTGTATCTAAATGAGGTTATAAACTTGATTCAAACAACTTATAATTGGGGGGCACCATCCTGTCCAAGGTGCACAATGATGTCGCCGCGACATGGATCCCATCCAGCTAGACCTGCTGAAAAAATCGACACGGAAGCATGGACTCAACACCTGCTGCAAATCAAGATATCCGATATTGCAAATACATCACATACATCATATATATCGTATACATATAATACATATAATACATATAATACATATAATAGATATAATACATATAATACATATAATACATATAATACATATAATATATATAATAGATATAATACATATAATACATATAATACATATAATACATATAATACATATAATACATATAATACATATAATACATATAGTACATATAGTACATATAATACATATAATAGATATAATAGATATAATAC